>Ga0182004_10002040_pt1 | contig 15463 bp, 17 predicted proteins | sample Sormic07211540_1_FD_120479 | JGI IMG/M metagenome (GOLD analysis project Ga0182004, IMG submission 120479) | Endophyte microbial communities from Sorghum bicolor roots, Mead, Nebraska, USA - 072115-40_1 MetaG | ecosystem: Host-associated > Plants > Roots > Unclassified | place: USA: Nebraska...
AGATGTAAAAACTCCAAGGAAAAAGTGGTCTACTTCCGATAAGTAATTTGCACAAGTAGTCAATAATCGATCTACTCTCTCCTAGTGCTGAAATACTACATGGTATTTAAGAATTTTAGAATAGACTATATATGGGGAAAACAAATGATGCACGTAACCTTTTTCTTAATTGTAGAGAGACGATCTTGTGCTTTTCTTGCCCTCATATATACTTTTTCCCTCTCTCTATCCACTTTTGTTGGCCTAATATATAGCTACCTTTTTATTTCGGTAGTCCTCTCCCTACCCTACCGCGCACGAAAGTGTCCGTCGCCGCCACCCTGATCCTCTAGCAAACACCGTCTGTGTCTCTGCCACCATATAGGCTGGTCAGCCTTTCATGCCTCCTCTCCACCACCATCGGCCGGTCGTGCCTCGTCCCCGCAGCTGCAACCTCGCCTCCATTTGGAGGATGCTCCTCCATCAGAGATCATGGCGAGCCCACATGGAGCATCACTCTGGAGGTCGTGGTGACTCCACAGGTACTGGCCCGTCAGCTTCGTCCTCCTGTCCCTCCGCCGGCTCTTCCCTAGAGGCCATGCACATGCATGGTGAGCCTTCAGGGAGATGTCCAAGGTTTTGAATGGCCATGGGAGAAGGAAGAGGATAGCATGTGGGGACACACATGTTATTTTCTACTAGGATGAATTTGGAATGCCTGTTTTAGACAGTGTTCTTGGTGGAAACAACAGAGAAAAAAAAGAAGTAGTATCAAAATAGGTGGCTACCCAAATAGAAAAGTAGGAGATGTATTTTAGGTGCTGAAGATGCTTTACTATGCCCGTCCACATTCTGGTTCAGAAGGGGGTGAAGTGCAATTAAATATCCGTTTTGTAGTAATTCCCGTACAAAAAATAAAAAATGTATCCAATCCGGTCATTAACAATTGTGTCTGCTCTGACTTCTGAGTGTTGGTCGCTTACCTCCTTTTGGACGTAAGGCACACGGTACTTTTCTCTTGGTTCCAGAATATCCTCGAATTCATTAAAACAACTTAGCATTTTGGTGTAGTACATCCTCAGATATTCAGGCAGGATAGATGCCGCGCTCTCGTCCCATCTACAAATAATGTATAAGTACATTTACATTAATATTTAGTCCCACTGTTTGCTGTTACTAGATATGGTGTTGGAAAATAAAAGGCAAATACGGATGGATAGTGTTCCAGGCAAACTGAACTTAATATTGCAGTCCTAACACGTGCTCGACCAACCATAAAAGTTACTTCTAGTCCAAAATAACTAAGCCCCGTTTAGATCCCTACCATAACAAAGCTCATCTGCTATTAGTTATCTTTTTTTGATCTAGACAGATGCAGCTGATAAAATAGCTAATTGTTAGTTGGATCTCTAGATAATTGTTAGAGTCTGTTACAAAATACTTTTATAATATGCAACAGATTAGAGTACACACATTGACACATATTACCATGCATTTTCAGAAAACCGTACCCACATTATTTTCGAATATCCAAAGTTTGAAACTTAACTCATAAAAAGTATCATGTAACCATGCAACACATTTAATTTGTATGCTTGGATACAAAAATGTAATTATCTGTGAGCTGTAGGAGTACTACCTCTGTATAGCTTCATCTATGTTTTTGCATTCCTCAAAGGTGGCATAGGAATCAAAGGTGTCATCCATTAGGGTTATCAACCCAACCATCTTGAAAAATATCATTCGTGCATGAGAGTTTCTCTCACCACGGGACACTACTCCGAAGCTCCAGAAGTACGTTTCCACTCCACGGTCCCGAGAGTAGGTTAGGTTAACATTCTTGTAGAAATCCTTCCACCATCTTTAGGATAAATTTATAAGCCAACATCACTAATGAAGCTAAGTGCTAATTAATATAAACAACAAAAGAAATTGTACTCTGAACAAATTAAGGTTTTAAATAAGTTATATGGAGAGAAGTTAAAATTATGGACTTCTAGAATACAATATTTATCCGTAAATTTGGGTTAAGTTTCTAGATAGTGGCGCACGGCTCACAATCATGGGCGGTGGCTATAGGATGGCTCATGGGTGCTGTCGGCAATTATTAGGGAGTACAAAGTTGGAGTGGTTAGTGCAGCAGAGGGTGGTCTGTACGTGAAGAGAGCACTGTTGGGTAGTGGTAATAAGAGCTGATAGGATATGTTTGATACATCTGACAGGTCAAGGCAGTGGTATAGTATATAACCTTGTGTGAGAACCGGTGGTGATAGGGCAAACTTTACATCAAAGATGTATAGGTCATAGAGATCTACCACTTTACAGTTGACAACTATCTCATTTGAAGTTATTTAAATGCCACAAATTATGTTTGAAGTTCTCACACTTTAAAATCATTCTTGAGATTTTAAGCGACCGGGTGAAGAATCAAAACCAACGTTATTGATCTTGAGAAGATATAAAATTATACAGTTTAGAACTTTATTATTTGAAATAATCTATGGTCCTAAAATTTAGTTTGAAGTCCTCACATATTGAAATTCAAAATTTTGAAATAACATCGGGTGGAGAAACAACAAAAATTAAATTTGTACAAGCTTGTTAATTTTATAGTTAACAATTTTCTCATTTAAAATTGTTTATTCAAGAAAAAAATATGTTTCAGTTTATCATATTTGAGATTCAAAATTTTCAAATGACCTCGATTGAGAAACACTTTCCTGTTGAAACCTTTTTCATTTGAATTCGATTAAGGTCCCTCAATTTATTTCAAACTTTGCATGGTGAATGTATATGTTCTTTAGTCACAAGTGACTATTGTTGTAGGGTGGTTAGAACAGCTACACGTCGTGTGTCTAGAAATTGATAAATATTTTTTTTGGAGGCGCAACCGTAGAGTCGGTGGACCGAGGCTTTCCAACTGCGCCTCAACAAATCTTTTATGTAGTAGTGAAGCCCTGTTCATGATAGACAGTTGACTTGATAGATATGGACTTACAAGCAGATGGTCCGGAGCTCCTTGAGGTGGGCAGATCTGGTGAGGCAATAGTCCAGCCTTGCGAGCTCCAGTAGGGTGGCGTTGTGCCCGTCTTCCTGCTCATATTCGGTGATGAAGTGCTTGGTCTCGAGCTGAGGCATGTACCTAGGGAGTGGGATGTCAAGGGCACGACAAATTTGGTCTGCAATTGGAGACGCGAGATTTCCTTTCATTGCCTCCAGATGGGTCCTGGCAAATGCGATGGCATCATCGAGGACATCCTCGCCTGGTACTGCCATGTGAGCCGCGTTGTACAGGCTCAGCAGCCCCTTTGAGTCCCTGGTTAGACATGTGTTGAAATTGCCCGTACCATCTCTGAACTCGTCAAAGACATCTGCATGCATATTGATATATAGGTGTAAGATGGTTACATACCTCCTTTTTTTCCGTATATATATGCACAGATTTTAATGAACAGCAGCCAACATGACAGCAAATAGACGCCTCAAATTCTTAAAAGTACAATTGAAAATGCATGATTATCATATCTTGCGGCCAATTAATACAAAGCGATGACCTACAATTTTACTGCTGATGTAGGGGTCTTTACGTTAGGCCTTCCACAGTGTGACTTTGTGACAGAATGAAAATGGAATGAAAATATTCCGAACCGACCGCTTTCGTTTTCTATATTATGATACCGTTTTCTATATTGCGATACAGTTTCCGAATTTTGTCAAACATAAAAATTCGTCAGTTTCAGTTGGTTTGACAACCATTTTCAATCATTTTTGTACTCTTTAATTGCTAAAATGTTGAAATATTCTGAACCGACCGCATTCGTTTTCTATATTGTAATTCCGTTTTCAACCGTTTCGGCCGTTTTTTTCGCCGCTCTTCTTTTTTTAGGCACCACTCAGGGAACACATTGTGGAGGGCCTAATGTATCACTAGCAATGAACGCAACAAAGAAAACATGACGGAAATAGGTGAAAAAGTTTTTGGTACACCCCTTGTTAAGTTTACCAACCTGTAGGTACAAAATGTCCATGCTGCCTAAGCAGACGAAAGCGGAGGGCAACTATGTGCAGTTCGTCGGAGCTCCGCATCTCTAGATCCCCGGTGTGTACACGGCTCAATGTTGTGTCAATCTCTTCCTGAAAGTAGTTGTCTATGCCAAGGCGTTGGAGAGCATCCACAAGCATCAACAAGCCAGCAACGCTCGTACCATTCACAGCTTCAAATATACGATGTACTTCCCTCTTGAGTTCATCTGCCCTCTCCCTCATGCACTCCTCCGACATCTGCATGCACACACATGACACACATGCATGGACCATATATATATATATATATAGATACACACGACAGTGCAGAAAAAATTCCGAGCAGTACTGAACAACGTTCAGTATCATTTATGACTACATCTAGAACACTGATTGAAATACTAAAAAATACTGAAATACAAGTACTGAACAATACTGAATTTTGTTCAGTACAATAGTTTGGTGTAGAATAGTATTCTACACCTAGGGTCTAGATTAGCACTTATATATATAATTACGAAAATTGTAACTAAATGAAGCCATGATGCAAGATGAGTGCATGCCTGTGAGGAAGGCGGGGTGTAGGACACAAAAAAGTCATCCCACAGGGATGGCTCAAAGGCACTATTATCTCCAGCACCTGCTGTGGCAGTGGGCTCCATCGATCGGCACACAGATGTGATACAAGTTAGCTATGCACTTGCACTTCAGCTACAATCTATTAGCTTCTTGCAATAATGGAACTGCCTACGTTGTCAATAAGGGTGCATCGTCACAGTTCTTACTGATGGCCTGATGGTGGTGTGTGAGCAGCAGCCAGCAGGTACACTATATATATGGCGTGTGTGGAAGATGGCTTGGCTTAATAGCCTGTTTTATAAAGGCCAACCGGCGACCCGGAAAGAGCGTCGGATCAGGGTGAGCATGTACTAGCAATGACCAACTCTATTTCTCTATGACGTGAGAAAGATGCCACTGCTTAATATATTTGGCGGAGACATCGTCTAACCAGCTACATACATCCTGGCCTCTACTGGGGAAGCCGCCTCACATCACACATGAAATAATGGACTTATAATAATATATATAATGTTCAACATAGTGGGTTATATAGCGCAGTTGGACCCCTTCCTGGTACGTCGTCTTAAGCAACTAACGTTTGATTGTCTACTTGGTGTTTGCTTAAGTCAAGAGATGCTGAACTTCCTGCTACTCATGTTACGTCGCTACATGAGCAATGCAATAATCATCATGTTACGTCGTCTTCAGCAATAGCGGGTTATAGCAGTTGGACCCCCTTCCTAGCACTCATGTTACGTCCTCTTAAGCAATAATAGTGGGTTATAGCAGTTGGACCCCTTCTTGCTACTCATGTTACGTCGTCTTAAGCAACAGCGTGGGTTATAGCAGTTGTTGGATCCCTTCCAGCTACTCATGTTACGTAGTTATATGAACAATCATCATTTGAACTTTTGTGGATTATGCATGACTGTCACAGAATTAATTATCTTCCTATTACTAATTAGAGTCCTCAACGGAAGGCACCACGTAAATTCGCACAAGACGCTCTAGGAAAAAGGATATAAATCCTAAAAGCTCCCACAATAATCAGAAATATCTTACCTTTAATTTTATAGACTCAAATCATCATCACCGATAATAGACATTGGATCAATGGTAATTTAGAATAAAAATTACCCACCACTGCCATTATGAGAAATACGTAAAGTAACACCCTAATTTTGATCTAAATTATCTACTTCCGTCATTACACAAGATAATTTCTAATAACCCCATAAACTTATATATAAATTACCCACATATGTTGTTATCAAAGATAATTCAAATAACCCCCTAAATTTTGCATCTAAATTACACAATTTTGTCATTATGAAAATAATTCCAAGTAACCCATAACATTACATCGAAATGACCCATCTTTGCTATTGTGAAAGACGATTTTAAATAACTCTCTAACTTTGTATCTAAATTACCCACATCTACCATTATTTAATTTGCTGTTACTAATTATAGGCCCCAATAGAGACCACGTCAATTCTCACCACACGTGCTAGGAAACAAAATAAATTATTAAATTTCCACGGTAATCAGAAACAGCTGGCCCTAAGTTTGGTAGACACTAATAGTTATAGTTGATAATAGCCACTAGATGTATTGTAACTTATAGAATAAATTACCCACCTCTGGTATTATAAAAGATACATAAAGTAACTCCCAATTTTTGCATCTAAATTACCTATGCCATTACAAAAGATAATTCAAAATACCCCCCCCCCCAATTTTTCAAAATAACCCACTAAATTTGCATTTAAATTACCCCACTAGACCGTTATGAAACAAAATAACCCCCTCCCCCTCAAATTGCATCTAAATTACTCACCTTAGGTATTGTGAAAGATAATTTAAAATAGCTCTCTAACTTTGCATCTAAATTACTCACATCTGCCATTGTGAAAGATAATTAGAGGTCATGTCGAAGATAGTTAACTATAATTATAAACCATCAATATAACATGAATACAGGCATAAACCAATCTCTAGCATAGAATTAGGGGTTAAACTAATAGAATTCCATAGGTTCTGGTGAATCTATGTTTCTGCAGGGGCAACTCAGGAAAAGAGCCAAAGAGGACCCACATGTCAGGCTAAATTGGATATTTTGTGCGAGCACCAGCGTAGGAAGGATCTAAAAGACACAAGAAGGTGACCCACCGAAGGGGGGGCACCTAGCATAGGGCCAGGACGGTCGACCCTACCCCCAGGTCGGCTGACCTAGGGTCTCACTAGCCAGCTGCTGCCTTCTCACGTCGGTTCTCCACTACCTTAAGGATTGCATCTACGCCATTGATTAAGGTCGGTTTGATCCGAGGGCTCTGGTTCATTGCTCCAGCCTACATAAGCAAGCCTCTACTCCTTGGGTTCAAAAGGATTAAGTCATTTGATCAAATCATCAGAGCTAGAAACCCTAATCTCCTCAGTGCTCCACCATATTCTAGGGCATAGCTACCTAGTTTAGAATTAGAGGGAGGCAAAATTCACTTGGATTCTGGACCATGTCAAGAGCATGGCTTGGTAAAGCCTTCTGTAACCTCCCTCTTGTAGCTTTATGTATTTAATTATTTGGTAGCTACAATGGATTTGACATTGCTCTATTTATTGTTTATGTTCTCAATTATATGTTCATCATCTACTTTGATTATATACTTGGTATAGTTAGATTATTTTTTATATTCAAGTATAAGATCATATAGCGCTCATCTAGAAGTACAATGGGTGAGTGGTCGATAACATATAAGCGTGGTGCTTATACATTGTTCACATGCGAATGTACCCTATATTCCGGGCCATGTGGTAGATCGCAGATGTGACACTCCCGTCGAGTCCTTTGTAGTGCACTCCTCGAATATAGATTGCCTAGTTACTGTTGCTTATGTCATGGTTGACAAGTACTTATGTTATACTACTGTCTTGACCATGAGAGGTTGGCTAAAATTTAGTTAGAGTTTGCTTATGTCGTTTGAGAGCTTAGCAGCCTATATATTCATGGTGCATGGTATTCTTGTGAGTACATCACCTTATCATTGACCAGCTTATATCTCTTATGTTATGTGAGAAATCATTTAAATTTCTCCTAGAATAATGACTATTCTTGCCAACAAAGTGTATATATTTTTCCTAATAAAATACTAAATGGCTTAGCAAGTGGTTGCTAAAACCTGCCATTGAAGTTTGAACAAAACACTACTCAATGACATATGTCACTATTTTTAACATTGACTTAGTATAATCCCGGTTCCAGTTAATAGCGCACCAATATTCAATTTGTTCCAAATTATAATTCCGGTGCCGGGGAAGATTGGCTCTCGTTGTGTGAGTAGGCAGCAATGAAATTATGCATGGCGTGAAGAAGATATGTCTTTGCTTAATTGTATGTTTTATAAATGCCAAGTGGCCAACCATAGATTTGGTGGAGATACCGTTTGATCGATAGGGGATTGTGGGATACAGTCAGTACGTAGCGGAGCTAAACAGCTTAGCAGGATATTTAATTCGTGGCGCTAAACAGAATCTAACATATCTGATTTATTGAGTTCAAACTTAAACCAACCAGCATTTGACTGCCTAGATACTGTTTGCTTATGTCACGGGCTGCTAGACAAGTACTTATGTTACACTACTCTTTTGACCATGAGAGAGGTTGGCTGTAATTTATTTAGTGTTTGCTTATGTTGTTTGATGGCTTAGCAGCCTATTTACTATTGGCGCATGGTATTTTTGTGAGTACATCGTCTTTATCTTTGACCGACTTATCTTTTATGTTAGGTGAGAAATCATTTAAAATTTTTACTAGAATAATGATGGTTCTAGCCTATGAATTGTATATGTTTTTATATCTAAGAATAAAGAGGCAAAATTTTCGCCTCTTTATTGGTCCCATTTTTTTTAGTATGGGCTTCCCTAACTAACTATTTGAACGTGAAAATTGTTTCTATTCATCAGTCTACCGCTTGAATATATGTTCTGGATGGTTAGAATCCTAATCCAAATCGGTTATCCTAGCGCCGCGCCCGGACATCCGACGTGAGGACCACGTCCGGACGCTGCTCCCCTTCCCAAAACCTAACACGCCTCATAGAATCAGATCTAAAGATAGAACGGAATAAAACAGTGAACCGCCCCTCCACGCCCCTATCCTCTGTTCCTCACCGTATCCCTATCCCCGTTCCCACCACGCCCTGTTCCTCAAGCCTCCGTGCCCCTATCCTTCCTCAACGCATCCCTGCCCCCGTTCTCACCGTGCCCTATTCCCTACGGCTCCCTATGTCACAAAAGCACAAAACACTTCAAAGTGCAACCTCGCAAAAAAATATGCGAACTATGTAGTGTAACATAGGGATATAAATATTGCAACTCGCCAAATTGTGTAGTAACATCGAAAATTATATGCTGCAACATCGAAAAATTACGTACTGCAACATCCGGGAAGTATATACCACAACATCTTATGACTAGTACTGCAACATCCCAAAATCGAACATGAACCATGGAAAAATAGAAAAAACTCAATAATCACCTTTTTTTTGAGGGAACAGGAGGGGTTTTACCCCCTACTTTCTACTCTTTCTTCGTCTCCTAAATGAGGCTTGTAACTCTCAATAATCACCTTTCAGTAGGGATGAAAACGGTATGGATATTTTCTGACCGTATTCGAGACCGAATTCGTTTAGAGGGGTTCAGATCTGTCCGTATCCGAGTTCGAATATTCAACATCCGATACCGTATCCGTATCCGAATACTTAAATCGTATATTTATGATATCGACATCTAATAATATCTTATCCGACATGATTGACATTATCCATATTCGAATCCGAATCCGACCAGAAATATGAAAACAAATATGATATCAGTGATCTCCGTCCGTATCCGATCCATTTTCATCCGTGCCTTTCAGTGATGAAACATTTGAAAAAGGTACTTTCAACAATTAAAAACCCCAATTGCTACAATCTCAACATCAGTACTCCCTTTTTGCAACACATGAATCATCTTATTGCAACTTTCGGAAATCATCTGTTGCAACACAAAAAAACCTAATTCAAAACAAAGAAACAGCAAAAAAAGCGTAAAAATAGCAAGGGATGGGTTTTCGAGGTGCAAGCTGCTCTAGCCCTGGCCCGGCCATCACCTTCGAGCTCGTGGGAGGGAGAAGAGAATACGACATTAGAGCTCACCGGAATCCTAGCCAGCGCCATATCCTTTAGATCCGGAGGAGGAGGAGGAGGAGGATGATGAGGATGAGGATGAGGAGGGCTCAGCCAGAGAAGGGTCGACCTACCTTGTCAAAGCCGCCATCGTCATCCTCGTCACAGGTAGGAGGAGTAGGAGCTGGGTCACCATGGAGCTTGCTGAGAGGGGAGGGAGGAAGGGAGAGATGGAGGGTGGAAGAGAGTGTGGGGGTGGTAGTGATGGATGCGAGCGCGGCATTCCTCGGGGAGCTCCTGCGTCCGCATGCAGCAGCGAGCGACCAAAGGCGCGATGGAGGACGGGAATGGCGTGGGAGTGGAAGAATCGAAGCGGCCCTTTTCTTTAGCGGTGGCATGACATGTTGGTAACTGGGCTATAGGTCTAGGTGCGCGGTGTCCGGACGGGACAGATGGGATGCACGTCCGCAGTCCGCACAGTATCATTACTGAATCCAAATAGATCTGGATTCAAGTAATGATGCTATGAGGATCTTTACTAATGATGCAAAAAAGAGGATCTTTAACTAAAAAAACTATGAAACAAGGCTCTCAGCCCAAAGAACTAGCTCATCATGAGAGCTAGACTTGACCCTATGTTGCAAAAGGCCCACTTCTTTTATCAGGGTTCTTTGCTCCTCTTGAAAATTAGGCAGAAAGCCCAACATCATAATCCAGCATTCAGAGTTAAAAAGCACGCTACGCGCATTCCTGCCTTCATCGTGCTTAACAAAATTAAAGAAAAGATTCTGGAAGGGGATAGTCCCCTACTGAACAAGGATATCTCTATCAAGCGCACGAGCAAAGCGTACGTAAGCCTGGCCTAAACAGCATGGTTGGACCTCAACCACCCCAATCCTCCTGGCATTGCAAAACAAGCGAATCACCTCATCAATGTCGTCGGAGTCCAGCACAACATCTGGGAGCGGGTTCAAGTTGACGATGGCGAGATCGACATTCTTGGGGGCTTCGTCATTGTTTGGGACGACTCTTCTAGAAGCCACCGCGCACACCATGGTCGGCCGATTGGGGATCTCCTCACACACTATGTTGCGGGGGACAAAAGACCGCGGGTCGATCCTCTAGAACGCCACTAGAGAGCACGGATGAGCAACGGGAGGCTCACTGCTAGGCAATGGCGCGCTATACTATAGCTCAAAGATGGGGTTTTCTGCTTCGGGAACTGTAGTGGCCAAACAGGGTGAAGTAGGCGAGGAGAGATGAAGCGTCCAGGTAGCTGGCTCCACATTAAAAGGGGCGCGGGAAGTCGAAGGATCCGCTGTTGCACCCTGGGCCAAAGAGGAAGTCAAAGTGGGCCGATTGGCCGCTGGCATGGCCCAAGAGGGTGAAAGGGCCCGAACCGGTTCTTCAAAAGAGTTAAACACATGGAGCTACGACGGGCCCGAGGCAGCGGGGAGCCGGAACCAATTCAGCCTCACAACAATAGCTGTCTTGCCATTAAAGCAATTCAAAATCTGTCCCCCATTGATGGCCTGCGCGGGACATAAGGCATGATCGTGGCCGGAGAGGCGGCATGCAGAGCAACGGATCGGCCAACGACAGTTGCGCCTATCATGTCTAGGGAGGAGGCATCTAGGGCAAGGAAAGGGGCGGCGCGCCACCGCGGCACCACGGCGGAGCAAAGGAGGACGCCAGCCGGCGGAGCGGCCACCGCGGGGAGAAGAAAGCCGATCAAAAACAGAGGAGTGCCTGCCCTAGGAAATGCAATAAAAAATAGAGGTCCTCTTAATGCGTTCGAAAACGGAGGTTCTGTTGATCCGGGGAGGACTAAGAGGCACCGAGTTTGATCCAGAGAGAGGGATCTTGGCAGGTGAGGACTGACGCCGCACAACATCAGCAAAGGATCGCCTCGAAGAATGATGGCGGGGCACCTTAGTCCAAGTTGAATCCTCTTCCAGAAAGAATGACCTCATCTCAGAGCACCAATTAGGACCACCGCCACCCCAAAGATGAAAAAAGACTTTGTAGAGATCACATTCAAAGGAAAGGAGCTGGCGAATACGAAAACCGATTTCTTTGCAAGCCATAGAGAATTTGAAGACACGGTCATGAAGGAGACCGACTTTGAAGCAGGAGGCATTTCCCCCTAGGGTGACTTGCAAAATTCGTCCGACAGAGAGCGGGGTAAGCTTGAATATGCAGCGGCCAAAAGCGGCAACCAAGAGAAAAGAGTCATCCAAAGACGAAGAAACAGGGAGGCCATGGGAGGCCCGAAGATCAGCTTGAAAGCGAAGGCCCGACTATAACGAAAGCCTAGGCAGAGCCATGGCCACAGCAGCACGCAGCCGCCGTAAAACTCCAACGGGGATAGGGGGAGGGAGGAGGTGCGAGGGGGGGGGAGGGGGTAGGCTTATGCAGACCGGCCGGCCGCCGGCGGAGAGGGGGGGGGGGCACCGCCCCTAGCGGGGGAGGGAGGACGGAGCTCTCATCTCACTACCTTCTATGAAGCTCCTAATCGTCACCTCTGCGTCTTTAGGATGAGAGAGTGTATCTACTCTAGAAGACAAAGGAGGACAAGTGTGTGGAATGAGGCTTAGGTGCACCCAGACCGGACTTAAATAGTTATGCGCTCGTTTCATACATTATTCATTCATCTGTATGTTCCCTTGTTCTTGGAGTCATTAGGAGAGTACTAAACTAAGTTGCATTTGATGTATCTCTCTATGACGACATGTTTAAGGATCAATGTTGTTTGATTGTCTATGGACATGTTAATTTCCTCTAGGATGAATGTTGCCATTATTGTAGCTAAACCAGTGTGCCTTTGTTGTGTTTGCAAATTGGATTATTTACCTAGCGCGAAGAGTATGGTCGTGTGACAACTCCCATCGTTGTTTCATACGATGATTCAGCATTAGTTTTACATAGCCTAGAGGCCCACGTCCTTCTCAAATAGGAGGAAGAAGTTAAGAAGGACCGTGAGACAATGAATAACGAAGGAGCACTGTCTTGCAACAGAAAATCAAAAGCTAACAGTCAAAAGAATTAGTTTCCTATTCAATTGCCTTTCCGAACAAAATAATTTCACGGCGAAGCCTACAGTTCTCGCTGCAAAATAGAGTTCTTTGTTCCCATCCTTTTGGAACACCGCAGTTAGCCCTGTGCATGGAAGATCGCCACGCACCTATGCCGGTGACACACCAGGGTCCTAGGGGCTCCCCATAGGAGTGCTACCCAGATGGGCCTTAGGCTGGTCCACGATCTGTTGAACGACATGAGACAAGGTGGCGTGAAATTCAAGCTATTCCGGATCAATAGTTAGTTTACACTACTGGAAACTACATTATTTTTGTGTGGCATGTAATTTTTTTGACGGACACAAAATTACTCACAAATGGTTAAACCTGTGGGTTGGTTTGGCACACAGGAAAATTAGATTTAACCTATCGGTTTTATGGACCACACACGAAAATTTGGCACACAGAGTAATTATATTTTTCTGTTGGATCAGACACAGGTTAATTGGCATGTTCTTTTGGCGCGGCATAGTAGATTCCCATGCATTTTGGAGCCGAAAAAATCTATTCCCATGCGTGCCACGAGTTTAGACGCCACACTTTAGAAAGGAAATAATAAAAAACCCCACCTTATCCTCCCGACCTCCCCCTTCTCCCACACGCACTCCTCCCACGCCCGCACGCAGCTCTGTTCGTCGTAGAAAAAAATGCCACCCCCACCCCCATGCTCCCAGCTGCTGCTGCTGCCGCCACCGCCCCACACTCTCAGCCGCCGCTGCCGCCAGGAGTTGGAGACCCCGCGCTGCCAGCTTCTCCGTGCCCCGACCGACCTCTTCTACAGCCAGTACAACACGGAGGAGGACATGGATGAAGAGATGTATGAAGAGGACGAAGGGGACGAAGAGGACAGGGATGAAGAGGACATCGACGACAACAATGGGGGCAGCAATGCTAGATCAAACATCAATGACTTCTATGATTTGGGATATATATATGGTAAGTTTGCTATTGGCAGAAATAGCACATGGGTTGTCAAAGTGACTTGTCCACTGAACAACATAAGTTGGTGGTTGTTTTTCGTCTTTTGAACATGTATGGCCGTGGATGGTAACTTAGTAGTATTTGAATGTAAGATGGACTTGGCCAAAACTAGGATGTTGTCGTGTGACATGGCTATACATGTATAAATTAGGAGCAGCATATGGTGCTAGTAGTAGAACTTATTTAGATGTAATTTGTGAGGGCAGAACCTATTGTATGTTGGCCCATGTTGAGTACTTTGTAAGCTTTTATGGAAATTCTAATATATATGAATGATTATTGTTCTATACTTTTATGAAACATGTAATTGTGATATTTTCCTGTAATCTACTAATTTCTCCGGTGGTGCTTTGAGGAAAAATCCAGTTGCAATTTCCTTGAGGGGAAACCATCAAGAAAATTTGGTTGAACTGACATAAACTTAGTATTTCATTAATGGAAAACCGGCAGGGAATAGCTTCCCATCCCACAGAATTGTCTTTATTTCCTTGAGAGTTGACTGACAGAACAGTTACTAAAACCCACAAACAAATTAGCAATATCCCTGATAGTAAGCCTACAGGGAAATCAATTAACTGATGGTTGCGGACAACGAACCGCATCTCATGCCGTTATATTTTTTCTGTCAAAGAAATACCGTTAGGAAAATATTTCTGTCGGGCGTCTCACAAGCAAATACTATTTCTCTGCCAACCTATCCTTGACGGGATATGCCCGTCATTCCACCGACAGAATTAATTTTTTTGACGGTTTTTCAAGTTTCCTTGACGGTTTTTTGGCACACAAGAATAATGTAATTTCCAGTAGCGTTACAAGGAGAGCTAGATTTTGTAATAGGATTAAGACTCTTCTACTTGTAAGATAAGTGCCCTACCCTCTCTCCCTATATAATGAGAGGTATGGTGCACCCCCTTATATAGACAATCATACCAATCAATCCAACGCAAAAGGCTAATGTTGACTGGATGTAAAAGCTATTACTTGACAAGAGGGCCTGGACCAGCGTAACCGTTCATCTTTTTGTGTTTACTGTCAAGTTCCGCGTATGCTGAAGCCCTCTAAACACCATCCTGGGTGCCCCTATGATGGGTTGTCGGTCATCAAACATTAACAACTGGCGCGCCAGGTAGGGGCTTTCGGTGACTTCGTGATCGAGAGCTCGACGGACCTCAACAACATGATTTTCTCAGTAGGAACAACCTTCATTCTTTGCTCCTAGATCTGTAAGGCGGCAAGCTTCAAAGCCGTCTCATGGAGGTCCCGACGCCTCAAGCTCCACGAGGTGTCTCGATGACCACATTATACCAACTCACCAAAACGTTTTCACACCTCTCGATTTCCGATCTAACTCGAACACACAAGACCAGCGACAACCATGACACCCACTCGGACACATCAGCCTTGTCCAGGTTGGAGATCTCATTTAAAGTCTAGAACGAAGACCTAGTTTGTTTTCCACCTGGACTCAAAAATTCAGCTTCAATCTATCAAGATACAATCAACCACCTCATGCAGTCACAAAAAGAGATTCCTTCGATGATTGCTCAAAAGAGATTGGTCCTATCTATCACACCCGAAGGAGGCATCGTCCATTGGCTGGATTCTTAGCCTAACACTTCTTCAATAGATCCATCTTGTCTAGTCGGCATGGTGGAACTCCTACACTTCTAGGATGGC
>Ga0182004_10002041_pt1 | contig 15462 bp, 11 predicted proteins | sample Sormic07211540_1_FD_120479 | JGI IMG/M metagenome (GOLD analysis project Ga0182004, IMG submission 120479) | Endophyte microbial communities from Sorghum bicolor roots, Mead, Nebraska, USA - 072115-40_1 MetaG | ecosystem: Host-associated > Plants > Roots > Unclassified | place: USA: Nebraska...
ATGGGACTTGGGGAGATTTTCATTTATTTTGATTGAATGAAAATGGGGGGTCTTCAAACAAAAAGCTAGAGCTTCCTGATTTATATTCTCTTTCCATGATCTGTCCCTTAAAGTTAGGGACAGAAATGCATTGGATTCGTTCCGTCTGTGTCTTACTGTCAGATTAGGTGTTTAACCGTTACACTGATCAATCGGTGCATGTGTTTGGACTTACCCCATGGCTTGGTGCATCTCCACCAAAATTTGCATGGCCACCATGATGGAAATGGAATGGAGTAGTTTGTTTGTTATATGTGGATGTTTTTCTTTTGCTCATGTATGCTTCAGTTACTGTAAATTTGACAGCTTGTACTGCCGATCACAAAAGCATCTTAACTACTACCTAATTACTTCGATGCTAGCTCTGGTGCTGCACATGGCAGAGTTTCATTCATTTTGCTTTGAATAAAATTGTGTTCTTTAAAGAAAATGTTAGTGCTTCCTAATTTACATGATCTTACCATGATTCATAACTAAACTATTCCAGTTTCCTGTTTTCTACCCCTCCATCTCATTCTTTTCATCACTGTAGAGATTGCAAAGATCATTGACACTGAGGGGAAAGGGCTTCACGACACCTTGGCCAACACCCACTTCCTCGGCACATACGCCCTCCATGCTGCTTGTGACAGTGGCTGCATGCCTGTCCTCCAGTATCTGGTCAAGGATCTCAAAATTGACATCAACAAGGCTGATACCATGCGAGGCTTCACACCTGTGATGCATGCCGTGCTATATGGGAACCTGCCAGCCTTGCGGTTTCTTGTTGATCACGGAGCTGATGTTCATGGTCAGCATAAAGGATTGAGTCTTTTTCATTCAGCTGCAGAGGGCGGTATGAACTTTACAAGCTTTTGTCAATTGATGTGTGCATGTTATATTGTCTTCAGAAATTGATTTTCATATTTGTCACTGCATTTCAAATTGTCTGCCCTCAACTACCTAAAATGTTCTGTTTGTAATCTATGTATCGTCTTTTGTAAGCACTGTATTTTTCAATTAATTTATGCGTCTTCCGTCAGGATATTATTTTTCTTGTGCTTTGTTCTAGTCACTGAAGCTATAACTTTCTCTTTCACCCTCAAAGAATAAAAGCTATAGCTTTCTCTTTGCTTTGACAAAAAGCTGCCTTTTCTGTAGATACAATTCATAATTTGTTAATGTTGTAGGATAATCATTGGTTTCCATTTATGTCCTTCAAGGAACTGCGAACAAAAACAGATTGTTTGGTGTAGCACTGTAGCTATTGAAAGCTAAAACTTATTTCCCCAGAAATCCTTTATTTACTATACATTCTGTGACCATCTGTGTTTTCATATGTTTCTTCAGGGCGGTCTGAAATAGCCAAGTTCCTGCTTTCTAAAGGAGTCCGTATTGATGCGGAATCAAGCCTCTTGACCCCACTGCTCATTGCTACTTATAGAGGATATCCTAGTATTGTGGAGATTTTATTGGAGCGCGGTGCAGATGTATGTGCTAACTGTAACTCTTATTTTTATTTGCTCTGGAAGCTGCACGGTTCACTGCTCTCTCCCATTGTTCCCAGTTGTATAAAGTATTCTCAGTTTCTCTGAGCTGCTGACGTGTGACCCTGATCAAAGACATGGGTAACTGGGCACCCAGACATAAGCAGCTCTGAGGTCCTGAAAATCAAATAGTAGGACATTAGGAACATATAACCTACACTTCAATAGGATACTATTGTATTTTTTTCATCTGAAATTCTCTGCTTCTCTAGTGCGGGTTTTTATTTTGGCATTGATATTGATTTTTTTTTTGTTCTTGCAGCCTAACGAGCGTATGAATGATGAAGTTTCACCATTAATCATTGCATTAAAACATTCTTCTATGCCTTGTTTGAAACTTTTGGTTCAGGTATGCTGTTTGCTGCATTCTGACTGGTATAGAATTTCCGTAACTGATGCTGGGTCTAGTTATGTAATTAAGTCTGTTAGTCATTGGTTTATGGAGAAAGCGTATGATTGCTTTGTCTTAATTTATGTTTGTAGGCTGGAGCTGATGTGAATGGTTTTGGATCTTATAGTCCTTTGGCAAAAGCTGCAGAGAAAGGTTTGACTGAAGCTATCAAGTGCTTGTTGGATGCTGGTGCAAATCCAAATGTTCCTGACACAGTGAGATATGCTTCTTGTTGCATGCATCACTACAGTGATCTGCTTGATTTTATATCTTCCATAGCGCTGTCTAATGCACATATGCAATGCTGGCACGATGTAATGTGCAAACATGATGCCATGCAAAAATGCTCTTATGACAGTACAAGGTTTATGTGTTATTAGAACTTAGAAGTAAATAGTAAGGTGTGGTCTGACTGCTTTGCTGGCTTACCTATTTTCTGCATAACCTCATTACTGTTTTGGCGAGTCTTTTGTTTTAGTATGCCAGGAATGTATAGATGGTTGCAGCATAATAGGTTTCCTTAACCTGCTATGGCAGTAGTGAATTAATAGTCTTTGCATTGGTCTGTGTATGGAATGGATTTAGAAGTGCTTGCATTCTGGATCAGTAAGTACTTTGTTAGGCGATTACTTTGATTGTGTTCAGGATTTAGTGTTGCTGCTGCTGGAGCATAGTTCTTCAAGGATTAATAGTATTTAGGGCGATTACTTTGATCTTGTTCAGGATTTAGTGTAGCTGCCGCTGGAGCATAATTCTTCAAGAATTAATAGTATTTAGTTGGAGAAGGCTCAATTGTTATTCTTTTTCTTTTAAAAATTCTATACTTCATCCTCAATATGTTTGTTTGCTCAACAGTTTGGCAGGCTGCCAATAGAATTGGCTGCTGAGTATGGTACATGGGAAGATGTTGAACTTCTATTTCCTGTCACTTCCAAAATTCCAACAGTGGCAGATTGGAGTGTTAACGGAGTAATTAGTCATGTATACATGGAAGTCATGCAACTAGAGGTATGCCATCAACAAGACCATGCATCATCAACAGTTATGTGCACATTCATTACCTATCAAATGTGCTATGCATGTGTGTTTAATTTGCATGAGACATGCATCTGAGCTGCTCCCTAAACTCTACCTATTTGATTGAGTGATGCTTTCTTGAATTGGTTAAGGAGATTCCTTAACTCCGATACTATTCAAAGAACCAAGTAGACCAATTTTCTTTCTTATAAACATACTCAAATGATTATTTTTCTGTCTGGAATAGCAAAGTAAGAACTGGGACTGTTACAACGATAAGCAATACAATGATAAAAAATGTTCCCCTTATCCTTCCGCTTCACCTTAACAACTTGCTATACAATTGACTATTTTGTACATGCACTGGATTGTTGGACCTATGCCTGACTCAGTTTGCTGTGAGTCTAGGATGATGAATTTGTCAAAAAGAAAAAGTCCGAGCTGAAAAGACAAGGAGCTGATGCATTTAGTAAGGAGGATTATCTAAACGCATCAGTATTCTACACACAGGTATGCTCTTAGACATCACTTCACTTGGAGGTAGATCCATGGATCATGTTCTTCCTTAGGTTTGTCTTTGTCTAATGACCTCAATGTACAGTTCCCTTTGTTCAGGTGATCTTGTTATAAGTTGATTTAACAAAAACTTCCCTAGTTACATCTTTGTACTACCCATATGACTCCTTAACAAGACTAGAATCACTTCAGCAATACATGATACTGATACCGGCTCTGGTTTCTTTCGGAGCAATTCTGCATTTGGGTTGCCATTCTACATGGCATTTCAATTTTTTCCATCCTACCTAAGGAGCAAATGGCAAATGACGGTTCTTAAATAAGTGGTGGTTTCTAGGATGTGGCGACAGCATAATAACTTGATACTGTCTCGTTGACTGCAGGCCTTGAAGGTCGATCAGTTCGACGCTACATTGTTCTCAAACAGGAGCCTTTGCTGGCTTCGCCTGGGCGATGGAAAGAAGGCTTTGCTTGATGCTATGAAATGCAAAAATCTGCGCCCGAAGTGGGGGAAGGCCTACTACCGGGAAGGAGCTGCCCTGATGTTTCTGAAGGTGCAACAACAGAAGATTATATTACATACAGATTAACAACCTCTGCTGTTCCTTATCTTCTATCTAAGTCGACTATGCACTTGCCTTGCTCAGGATTATGACAGTGCTTATGATGCATTCAATCGTGGCTTGGGGTTCGACCCTGAAAGTGAAGAGATGGAGAAATTGCTTTGGTAGGAGATCCAATTCATGTTTTCCTCCTAATTTCCTTGAATGATATGGATGTGTTTGGATAGTATGTAGCTACTAGTTGTTGTTCCACTGTGCTCCAATACCTTGTCTAAGTCTAGGCATCACTCTTTTGCTTCATGTCCTTATGCTTATGGTCAACTGGTTGTTGCAGGGAGGCGATGGACCTCAAGACCACCTGAAGTTGTTGATGCCTTCAAGAAACTGACGCAGAACTGGAAGCTCTTCAATTTTGTTGTCGTAGAATTGACACAAACACTCGGATGGTTGCCTACTTTTACATCGACCTAGGTTGATAGACCTGAAACGATGCTACTTATATTCTGTAGTGTATAATTCACGGAGGGTAGCCGCAGTTTAGACAACCCTATGCTGCTAACTATCTTGGTATGATTGGGGTAGCCGCAGCTACAACTTTCTCACGCCCTGCTTGTGTACGGAGGCATGCCAGTGCAGGTGTAGTGTAGTGCTTGATGAAGCTGTTAACTGAAGTGATGAATTCATAGAGATGCTTGGCTTAGTAGTGTTGTTTGATCGGAGCAAATTTCAAGTAGGAAGTGTGCCGAGGCGTAGCATTGTTCAACTTTTCTAGTGTAAAGGAACTGCGCAAGATGTGGCCTTTTCCTTCTACTGTACTGCTCTAGTGATAGAACTGACGTGCTGCTTGCAAAAAAGCTGACCCGAAACCGGAAGCTCGTCAGTTTTGTTACTCCTATAAAAAAATATGGCCAAATGCTTTGCATCTTGCATTTGTAGGTCCATATGCATTTGCATGCATACATCTCTTAGGTTGCTAGACTCTAAAAGATGGCACCTTTTCAGTGATATATGGCACAGCTACAACATTCGAACACCCCAGATTGCGTAGGCAAGTACGGCCGTAGATGATGAATTGGTTAACTGAGGTGATTTCACAGAAATGCTTTCAAATCTTGATTACTAGTCTAGCTGGCTAGGTTCCATTCGGATATCATCATATATACCAATATATTCCTGGACCCTAAGAAGCCATTACTTTACAGTATGGTGACCCCAAATCACAAGCTTTTACACGTATAGTATAGTGTGTTTCATCTTTACAAGATCCCTTTTTTTTTTTTACCCTATCACCCCAACCACCTACACTATATTACATTTCCTGCTATACCTCCAAATCTGTATCCAATTGAAACTACAGGCTACAACCCAACAATGCTCCTTTTCAGGCACATATATATGTTATTCACCTGGGCGGGCGGGCGGCCGGCAGGTGCTAAATACAAATCATCTGATGTATGAGCAAATGAGCATTCTTCAGGCCACAAAATCATGCAGAAGGGGTGACTGCTCGAACCGTTGCCGTTGATCCATCTGGTTCATCGTCTCGTAGTCCGACGACGCCACGCTGACACCGAGGGGAGCGGCGGCGGCGTTGTAGATGTCATCGTCTCCGACACCGACACCGACACCAGGAAAGCTCTGCTGGGCGTTGGGAACCGAGAGGCTGCTGCTGCTGGAGTGCTGCAGCCCCAGGGTGAGCGACACATTGCCGTTCCCGTACCTCCCAAGTTCCGCCAGGTGGTACGCCATGAACCGGGCGTTCTCATCTTGATGCTGCGCCACGGCATTGTGGAGGAGGAGGCCGCCATCTTCTTCTCCGTTTGATCGTTGGTCCTTCAGCATCAGGTTCATGAAGGTGTCGTCAGGGTTGGGCTCGTTCTGGAATCCCATGGCTGCTCCACCGCCGACGGCGTTCATGGTCCTCATGCTGCCTCTTGACTCGCTCAGCTGACTGCTCTCGCAGACCCGAGGCGTACAACTCCTCGGGTCTTCCTTGTCTTCAGAAGATACCATCTTGCCCTTGCTTCTTGGCGTGTTGTCGGAGGAAGAGTTGGAGTCTTGCTCGATATCTCCAATCTCTTCTTTGTACATGTCCTCGATCATCGGTTTCCAGAGACGGACACGGGCGTTGATGAACCAGTTTGAAATCTGGAGAGGCATGAGAGTACAGTCAAAATATAGAGATATCGAATAGTAAAACCCAAATAACTTATATGCAGGAGACGTTAATCTAGTGAAAGGGAGGTACGTTGTCCTCTGTCAATATGCATCGATGAAATCATATACATGTAGCAACAGTTTCAGGATAGGAACATCAGAGGCAAGAATAACGATAATGCTGAACAGCTTCTGGCATTTGACTACATGTTTGAGGCGCATTCAGCATTCAGCAGTACTATATCAGCTGCTATGCACATGTGAACTGGAATATGGAGCAGGAAAAATACGAGTAAGAAACATTACCTGGCTCCTTGTCAAGCCTGTTTGCCTTGCTAGCATCAATTTTTCAGAATCTTTAGGGTACCTGCAAAGACAATGTCATGACAGACGGTGAGGAACAAGAAAAACAACAACACAAGGAATACTGAATAAGGCGCCACAGGGGAAGCTGCTTACGGGTGAAGGAAATGCTCAAAGAGCCAAGCACGAAGAATGGTAACAGAGTTTTCAGGAAGCCCTCTCTGTGGCCTCCAAGCATTTTGTGGGATCATGCCATACTGTTGGAAAGCTCGTTGTTGCCTGAGCTGTTGATCGATGTACCGGAGACGAGTTAGTTTGCCCTCCTTGCCAGATGAACTTTCCTCCTCCCCGAGCTTCTTCCTGATGACATTGATCTGATCATTGATAGCATCCTTCAGGCACCGGAAGTGTCGTGAGATTGTCTGGAGAGCAACTGCAGTGTAAGGCTTGGCAGCTCCAGGCCCAGCTACCATATCAAAAGACGAAACAACACTCTGCATTTGATGGTAGTAGTGCTTGTATTTCCGGTCCACCTGGAATATGTTTCCTCAGCATTAGATGGTAAACTAAAAACAAACAAACGTTTTATCCAAAATCTTACAGGATGAACTCTATGAATCCATGTTCTAATATCCCTAAAAAAGCTATGAGACACTGTATATACAGCAAAAAAGAAGTGATATTGACTGTTGCAGTTTTATTGCAAAAGAAAAGCACGTGATAGTGGACAAATAGTGTCACCCACCTCATCCAACATTGCCATCAGCTTTGCCATCTTGTTCTGAAGCTCTTGCTTCTCAGCAGTAGAAAGCTCCGGTGCTGCATTGGCACCAGATTCCTGCGGATTAGAGGACACACCCTCACTTTTCGGCCCTCCCTCGGTCTCTTTGCCATCCGTCTTTCCTGCTTCTACCTGTTCTTTCTGGGCTTTCTGCTTAATGTTCTTCCAAACGTTCACAACTTCATCAAGCAGCTCTTGTGCTGCTTTCAGATACCTTGAGTTCCGGATTGCTCGTGAGGACTCAGACTGCATACTCTTCATTCGGATGTCATCGACTCGAAGACTGTCATGGTAAGAGTGTGGCGACAACATATCTGGTTTGACAGACCAGTATGGCAAGGAAGGTGCCAGGATTTGTGTGTTGAGGCTGAGAGATAAACCTTGGCCTTGCACTGAGGGAATGTTCGACGAGCCGTGGTTGTTCAGAACACCAAAATCAAGCTGGATACCATTTTGGGCATCATCATGGATGAGATCAGCTGTACTGCTCTGTGACCCATCCATCATATGCATCAACATCTCGTTCTTCATATCTTTGACTAGGCCGAAAGAGCGCTGACCCTGGTGGGAACCAAGCATGTCGGACTCCCTTGCAGATGAGTCTTGGGACATCACTGAAGGATGGCCAGGTTCAGGCATCTCCATGCAATTCTGCTGGGACTGTAGAATGCCACTGAACTCTGTGTATGGTCCAGAAGCAGGATTGTTCAGATAAAGCAAGTTCCCTAGAGCCGACGACATAGGATAGGATGCATTGCTGGGTTCTCTAGAATACATGTTCTGTGAGTCCCTTTCACTGCCCTGGCTCGAGTAATAAGTAGCCATCATCCAGTTCTGGCCGCTCGCAGATCAAGATTACTGCAAAAGATACTGCGTATGCAGAACCACCTTGGAAATTGACTGATGAATCAACTTTTCAGCAGCCGACAGAAACCTTTCGCTTACAGCTTTCCTGCAATTGAGTGAAGCAAAGTGGGTCAGATAGGAAGCTTTAATAAAATTCAAGATTGATAAGGTTTATCTTCTCTGCAGTATAAATGATACACCAAGTTCTTTGCAAAGCAGTTCAGTGAACCGGAAACGGATTCAACAGAAACTTTGTACGCAAAAGGGTTTAATACAAAATTTGCTGTAGAAGTGAAAACATATGGACTGAAAATTCGATGAGCCGATTGGCAGGCTGGAGGCACAGGTGGTCCTCTTTCACTTTTAGATTGGATAGAGAGCACTGCCTCCGTTATCATGATAAACAAGAATATATGCTTGTGAATTCCATTTTTTATACCAAGATAGACAATCACACGTCGCAAGAAACCAAAATCAAATAATTGGGCCAGTATTATTTAGAAACACGGCTGGATATAAACTATAGTCTCATGGAAAGGAGAACTGAACGAATAGTTTGTTCGAGTTTGGAAAACAGACTCTTGAAAGAGTACTGCTCATTTCTATGCAGTACCTTGTTTAATCACTGAGTCCTCAAAGATGCTTCACGGGCGTGTTACCGATTCGGACTTAGCCTTTCTGATCAATCTGGGAGAAGAGATAAAACTGCTTAGCCAGCTAGTCCACAGTTTTGAAGGGGGAAAAAAATCTTTCTAGTAGAGAACTAGAGACTATATTTACGACATAAAAGTGGGTGAAACCAGGAGAGAAGTCCAAGGCAAAAACTTTGCTGTTACAAGCTAGTACTAGTACTAAAGAACAAAAGAAGCAGTTAATTCTGATGAAAGGACGTAAGATTTCCTTGGTCGAAAAAGCACTTGGGGGGTGCAGTAATTCCAACACAACACAAGAAGTACAAGAAAAAAGGTCAGGAGTAAAGAGAACAGAGCTTTAAGAGCTTGGCTTTCATTCATGCAAACATCCGAAGAGGAACGAGGAAAACTTGTAGAATTCAGTCATAAATCTAACTCCAAAGGACCAACAAGCTCAAATTATTAGCCAAGGTACTCGACGAAACGAGTTGGTTTGCCAGTTGGAAAAGAGGACGCTAGAAACAGAGAATTCAAAGGAATCGGATATGTGGTTCGCGAGCATCAGCAGTAGTTGGTAGAGCAAGAAAGGGAAGAACTTTGGTGAGCGCATGTCACCTCAATGTCAAAAGGAGCATCTTTTCTCCTTGGGAGCCTTGGATTCTACAAGAAAACTAAACACCAGCACAAGAAAAGATCAGCTCTTATCATCCGTAAACAACGAAAATTAGAGCTCAATCTTTTCCTCCAAATTCAGAGAGAAGAGAAACAACAGCGAACTACTAACTCTGCTAATCCAAGGAAGCAAGAGCAGCCAGCGAATAGAAGAACCGCAAGAGAACCAGAATTCAGAGAAATTTTCATCGGCGACCCGGAGAAAAGAAATTCGTCTGCTGCTGCTGCTGCAGCAGCAGCAGCATGGAGCCATGGAGGAGGTGCAGATGGTACAAGGCGAGGCAATAAGAAAATGGAAGGGAAGACGAGCTGGACCTGAAGGTGTGGCGTGCTGCTCTCATGGGGAGCACTGGAGGAGCAGGCAACAAGGCAGTCAGGGATTGCCTCCACAGCGAAGCTGATCTTGTTGAGTCTGAGAGGGTCGAGGAGAGGGGAAGAAGGGGAGAGCTGAGAAAGATAATCAATCCTCCCAATATGGGGACAAAATCAGATCCTTCCCAGGATAAAATAACAATTCCAGAAAGAAAAAGGAGCTAGCTCCCTTCTCTCTCTGTTTCTCCCTCCTCTCCACCACCTCCTCAGCAGGCAGCAAGAGTCTGAGCTGAGCTCCCTCCTTCCCTCTCCTCCTTGAGTGATATGGAAAAGGCCGGGTGGGAGAAGAAGCTGAAGCTCTGCTTGGCTAGCAGCACCCACTAACAACAGCACCAAATATGGAATAATGTGTGCCTCCCTCCAAAAGAAATGTTTTTTCCTCCTTTTATTAAATGAATTGGTTGCTGTTGGGCTGAGGAGGCCAGGATTACACTGCCTTTAACTAACCCCCTTCCCTACTGTTTGCAGCTTGGAGTTATTTGCTGGTGTAACCACCACAGGAGTAGGAGCCATCGGCAGCTACTTGCCGAGTTGTTTCTTTACGACAAAGCCTAGGCATCTCCCATCTCTCTCTCTATCTATCCAGCTGCATCAGGCAGCAACACATAGCAACCCGGCCTTGTGCTGCCTGCTTATTTAGGTGGATTTGTCTTGTGCAGTAAAAACAAAATCATTCAGTTACTGATCAAGGATGAATACCTGCAGATTGCATTGGAAATTACTAATGACTTCTTCCATCAGTGCTCCTAGTGCATCTGGCTTTTTGGGGGGTTTTTGATGCCAGCTAGCTGATGGGCGAGATACGCAGAATCATGAGATCATTTGAGGACAAAGGCATGGAGGCAAGGGGATTTATCACGTGTGACATCAACGCCCCAATGAGAGAACCCCAAAACAATTAGTGGTGGGGTCCAGCCGGCCAGGCCATCTCTCCCCCCCTCTTCCTTGCATTGCCTCCTTGGGTGGTTCATGTGGTCCACGAGCTTACGCGATGGCACGGGTCCACCAACCAAACCAAACCAAACCCCCCCTCATTTCTTTCTGCACCAAATTGCAGAGCTGGCTTATTAGCCGCACAATATTGATGCAATGTTGAATTGGAGCTTACTAGTAGTAATTAGCATATGGGAACATGCACCACCCAGCAGCTGCAATATTGAACATTAACAAATTCGCATGTTATATATGCAAATAAAGGGGGAAGCATATTCGATACAAAGAAAAAAAAAGCTACTAGAGCTTATCATGAATACTACAACAAGAAAGGTAATATATATATTCCACAGCTATGGGACCGGTATATATATATATTCTCGAATACATTTGTAATATAGGTAGAAAAAATGTTTTTGAGCAGAAGGTGATGCAATATAAGAGTCACCTCTCAATTCCGCCCCTAACCATTACTAGATAGTTTTCACCAATTAATTTTCAGTGAAGTCATATAAGTGACATCCTAGCATCACCTTTTTTTTTACCCTGTTATCAAACATCTTAGCAGCGATACCTATATTTAATGAACTTGGCACACGTGAACTATAACTTGGACAGAATCCCAAGGCAACGGATATGATGAACCAGGACAGAGATATAGTGCTAATTAAGTACTGTTAACGGTGGATGATTTGGTAACCTCTCTTCAAATCAAAGGTTGCATGGGGAAGGGGGCTTGCTATGCACACGTTGAGGTTGGGAGTGGGTGCTGTGGTTAGGGATGGTCAGATGGACGGATGGATGGATGGATGCTCTTCATCTCATCTCCCAAGCTAACAACCAGTGGGTGGACCTAATATAAAAACAATCTATCCAGCCTTGTCTTAGACTTTAAATTACAAATCCATCCATCCACCCCCTACCTCTACCTGTAGCCTGTAGTGAGTGAGTGCATGCCTCCTTTTTATCCTACTGGCTACTTCTACAATCTACTACCCCATCTTTTTACTTTCCTGTAACCACACCCACTAATTAACCTCTTTTTCACTTTTTTGTTTGCTTCCTTGTGAGGAGGGTATGCATGTAGCATATTATAAACATGACAATTCAATCAGATATCTGGTAAAGATGAGCAATCCCAAATTTGTTACAGGAATTATATATTATTTTTTGAGTGACTCTAGTAAAAGCTTCGCTCTCAATTACCTCACCATCACCTGAACAATCAGGTCACCGAAGTCAGCAAAATAAAGAAAAAGTTACCCAATTGTTTCTATGGTATTGTTACTTGTTAGGGTGAAGAAGATTATATGATTATTTTCAGTACTAGACTGCATAAAAACAGCCCACTAAAACACGGTGAGTAAATATATAATAAGCAAATAATTGAATAATATGCAATATGGATGACAAATCTTATATATCTATGTGGTGCCTTGTTAGACCAGAGAAACACTTTGATTGGATGTTTTGTTTTTCAGTGAAAACCAATGGTCTTCTCTTACAAGTTGAAGCCAGTTCCAGCAACCATCCACCATTGATATCTTATTCAAAGGAGTGGGTTCTAGATAAAATTATCAGCATGATTAGTTTGATCATTAACTTGTTCTTCGGATGCCTTGGTAAGCTCTCCTTTTGGTGTAACTAATGTCTTCTTATGAGGGTTTTTTTTATACAGGCTATACAGCCCAAGAACATCCATGAAACTGCCAAACAATTTCTACCAGTGGTAAATTATAGACTAAATTACACCATAGAGAAAAATAAATTCCCTCGGATTATAAGACAGCGATATAATCTAGTTGTCAAAGAGATACCTTATATGGCACTATTCTGCTATTGATCTGCGTATGTTTCAAACTTATGGTAGCTACTATTGATCTATGTTGTTTCGAAATTGCATTGTTGCGTACTTTCAATGACAAGCTGGATCTGTCGTCAATCAAATAAAAAGAAGGTGCAGAATATATAAGGGGGGCTTAAAAATTTGCAATGAGCTCATTATATACAGCTCTTTGATTAGCTAAGCTGTTGCTGATATCGCGGTGACGTTGCTGCTCAATTATTATTATTAGCCACACCACACAAATGGTATAGGCGAGTAGGAGTTGCTGTCATGGTCCTTGAATTTAGTGTGTGGGGGCTCTTGATCTGTTCCTGCTTGCTTACTCAGCCTTCTTCCCTCAACCATTTCTTTATTCCTAACGCATTTGTATTTGCCTCCATATTATATGTATCTTCCTCTTTGATTGATTTCAACCACAGAAGCTTCTCTTTGAATTAGGTGCCTAGGGAGCGGCAGCGCCACGTGTCTGCTTCTGACCGGACAAACCAACCTTTTGTCCGCTTTTAGTACTATTGTTAGTCTCCGTAATCAGCGATTATTAATTAAATTAATACAAACTTACCATCTGATCTAGACCTCCTTGTTGGTTTGGTTTCCCATGTGCGAAGCAAATCTTGTTTCCATGATATGCCCCAGACAGATCCTCACATAAGAATCACAGAGCCTACACATGCATGAATAATTAAATTGTTTTGGGGATATGCTTTCTTTTCTTATCCATGGTAATTAACTTATTATTTCGTTCACCTTATACATATCTACGTACTGGCTTGCTATATAAATGTTTAATAGAGTACTGAACAATGAACAGAAAATGAATTTATTAATTAAACTGTGCAAGCAATTTGCTCCTTTTTTTCCTCATCATTTTTACTACTCTAGTGTTTGAATTGAAGAGAAGAGCAAGAAAGCACGGCACGCAGTATGCTAGATACAAATATCTCGTTTTGATCCATGCTGTGTAAGTTTGTGAATGGTTCCGGTGATGTGTAACACACGGTATAGACAACGGACACTAAAAAACCCGCAATAAAAATCAAAAGTCCACATATGAATAACTTAAATTGACCTAACCAACTGGGTCACCATCACGGTGACTATAAACTATTTTCTGCCATCTTAACCATATGTAATTAATCACCCAAACTGCCAGCAGTTATATACAGACATAAAATAAAATGGCTATTGTAGGCCGGAGGATCAGAAGGCTCTAAAGAATGCACTGATTGTGCTATTATTTTAGGACAAACACCTGGACAAACAGGTCTTGTCAAATGCTGGCTAAACAAATGCTTTAGTGTTTGTGCCACACAAGCAAGATCCACTTCTTTATTTGCCTGCTATTAACTACAATGGAAATTTCTTCCCAGGGAATTATTTGTCTTGTTTAATTCAGCTTGGCAGCTCTAGGTGAGGGTATATCCAATTATCCATCCCTGAATATGCAGAGATCGATTAAGGATCTTAGACTGTGTCAAACACTTGTGTCCAAACTAAACAACATTGTGGGATATATTATACTAAAAGAAGAGTCATCAAAGGCTTGATCCTAGCTATGGTTTGAACTTTTTCTTTGTTGGCATCCGATCCTTCCCACAATGGCACCATACTCCTTTATTATTCCATATTCAAGTTTGATTTTACCTAGATGTGAACAAATTAATTAAATGAACCATAATAAAAACTGAATAAGCTAATAACTACCTTGATTTCCCAAAACTCATGGATGGCAGCTGGGCCTTCATCTACTAATAATTATATTTTGTCTCGCCAACTTTTAGCATCATCTATATATGCACTATAAATAAATTAACTATGATCCAAATAATTAATGTACTTGGCAATATTGCAATGAATTGGAATTGTTTTTAGCTTTTCTCAAAGTGAATTGCCATACTTAGGCATTGTCACTATCTACTTTGCTCACCTTAAAAATATATATATTGAAAGGGAGATGCAGGAAGCCGGCCGGCCGGATGAAGGGCCTTTTGATGACTCCATCATGATTGGTGCCAGCTACTATACATTTCCGTCCATCGATCCACCTATATATCCATAACCTGTCAAGTGTTAAGTTTCAGGTGTTAGAACAGCTACTAGAAAGCAGTATATATCATGGTGCGCGTGTACATATATGTCAATAATCATGGACGAAATGGACCTAACAATTCGGCGTCTCTGTAGGTCGCCAGCACGGATGGGGATGCATGCATTCTGGGCACAAGATAAAAAAAAATACTTGGAAAAGTTGTTGCTTGTGTCTGGATAGAGACCAAGATGACAAGTTCCGGCCGTTCTTAGGCTTATTAGACAAACAAAACTGCTAGCTTTTTCGTTGCACCGACGGTGATAGATATGATGCATGTAAGCATGTGAACACGCTCATGGCAGACGACTGAACCATCAACCCGACAGCAGGGTGCAGAGCTATCCTTGTTCATATCAAGAAATGCAGCACAATGCATGACCCATGACGAAGTTTTCAGACCCAGACCGACCAGACATCCCTCTCGATCGATCTCTATCTACCTTGCATATTTTTCTTTTTCGCAACAAGCACATCACTTTAAGTCCTTAACTATAAATATATGTATGCTACTCATGCATGGAACTAGAACTATTTGTATGCTACTCATGGAACCAGAATATATATTGTTTGATAACTTAAAAGGGAAACAGAATTAATTTCCTTGCACTTATTTAATTGTAACATAAGCATTGTGTAAGCATGTGAGACAGTGGTCAGTACACCAGCAAGATAGAACATGCATTCCATCGCCATTACACTCACAAACACAAGGCTGCTGCCCTGCCCTGCCCTGCCCCTGCATATATAGCAGCGGTACCCTACACTGTAGAGGCAGCAAG
>Ga0182004_10002042_pt1 | contig 15460 bp, 15 predicted proteins | sample Sormic07211540_1_FD_120479 | JGI IMG/M metagenome (GOLD analysis project Ga0182004, IMG submission 120479) | Endophyte microbial communities from Sorghum bicolor roots, Mead, Nebraska, USA - 072115-40_1 MetaG | ecosystem: Host-associated > Plants > Roots > Unclassified | place: USA: Nebraska...
AGCAGCAGCTCAGTAGCTGACGGCTGGAGTGGGAGTGAGGACTGAGAAGAGAGTGGGGGTGAAGTTATAAGGGAAACCCTAATGGGCCTGACCCAATTAAATAATATCCTTTCAAAAGCAGACCATCTGCCAGTCAACTTTGATCGGTCAGGAGGCCTGATCGGACGATTAATCATGATTAATCGACGATTAATCATGATTAATCGACGATTAATCGGACGATCAGGTTTCTGATCGCTCTAATCGAATCGAAGGCCCTAATCGAGTGCTACAGACCGATAAGGACGATTAATCGTGATTAATCGCGATTAATCAAACGATCAGAAAACACTGCCCTATGATCTGTTACATCCACCACGTTTATCTTGTAAACTGTCATAGCATATTTGTTACTTTGGTTGATCTAGTGAATGGTTGCTGCCAATACATGATCCAACTCATGTGATTTTGGTATGAAATACTGGAATCTGGAACTAGTCTAGAATACATGAAAACCATTTGTATGAAATAAGGATTGAGTGAATGTTACATGAAAACCATTTGTATGAAATAAGGGTTGAGTGAATGTAGGTGTTTAATGATGATATTCTACCTCTAAAGGACCATTATATTTTGGCTATTCGTGGAACGCTAGCTTGCTGTTCCTAATTGTTGTAAGATATCATAAGATACCTATCACCTTTAAGTGATAACGATTGCTTAGCTTACATATAGTTAATGTTCTGTTAGCTGATACAGTAGTAAACATTCAACAACTGAGATTATTTTAATTAATATATAAAATCCATAAGTGGAATTGCTGTGCTAACTTTTTTCTCTTGGGAAACTCATACAGCAACCCTAGGGGCAAGCAATGTTGTTTTTAAACACATTTCGTGATCTGTAATAACTTTTTAGTAGAGGGAAGGTACACTTTTTTAATTTACAGAAAAAACTGATTGCAAACTACATGAATTACACTCTCTTTCTATTGCAACTTCAACAGAAACATTCATGTCTTCAGTTTTAGGACAGTTATCTCGAAGTGAACGCTCTTATCTCAATTTAAGAATATAGAGGTTTTCATGCTGATGCGTAAAGCTGTTCAAATATTGCATTAGCAGATGAAATCATTTTTTTGGCACAGAACTACGGCAGACAATTACCACTGAACTTTTTATAAACATATGTTAGGGTCCAAACATACAAGTTCTGATAGTGAGAGTTTTGAGAGCAAAAAACAAAAAACACTAGCTGCTCTGTTACATTCTCAAACATCCCCCAAATTAGAAATGGTGGAGGGAGTGGTGTCCTTGGTCCAGTGTGACCAGAGGGGGGGGCATCAGAGGCCACATTCTTGATGATTTGGCTGGTGGTGACATCATTGGCATGAAAGTCTTCCAAAGGTTCCAGTTCCACGGATTTTTGTTTTGATGATAACATGTCATCATGGATTGAGAACTCTTGCTGTCGCACAATCCATGCCCCAAACATCTGACTGCTTCGGAGAAGTCTCCTTGGTTTAAATGTGATAATAATTAATATGTTTTCGGTAGGTTCCTCCTTTTCCAAAATACTATTGCAAGTTAAAGACACTATTTTTTCACATGCTTTACTGCAGAGTACACAGCTGGCAGAGGAGAACATGCAACTGAGGAATCAAGTAACTTCACTTCTTTAGCCTTCGTTTCTTTCAGAAGAATCCATCTGATGAACTGAACACATATTTGCATTTCAATTTTATACCTGAACACAGGTATCCCAGATACCTCCAGCTGGCAAACAAGCAGTTGCTGATACTGAAAATGTTATTGCTGAAGATGGGCAATCCTCTGAATCAGTGATGACTGCGTTGCACTCTGGAAGTTCACAGGATAATGATGATGGTTCGGATGTATCTCTAAAGTTAGGGTGAGTAGCCAGTAGCCTTTTCTATTATGCAGAGTAAGTTTGACCGAATAGATCATTTTGTCTATTCTTACTCTACACCTTATTGGCTAAAGCAAGGCCATCTTATATTTTGCCTATTTTCACGTGCTACTCTGACCCAAAAAGGATACATTTTTTTTTGAACGTAACAGAGGATACAATTCTAGAACAGTGTTCATTCAAACTTTGCAATTCTGTGTAAAAAGGTACTAATATTTAACAACAAATATATATTATTAGATTCATCATGGAATATATTTAATAGTATACCTATTTGAAGTTATAAATGTTGATTCAATTTTTTTTTTTGTAAACTTAGTTAAAGTTAGGATAGCATGACTTTACTAGACCTAGAATTGTATGCTTTATAGACGGGGAGTACTTTCTTCAATGGTGGTCTTGCCTTGATTAGTATTGGCTTGCAAACAGCAATGGTTCAATTCTCCTAAGTATGGGTTTAACCTGAATAGGTTTAAGTTTAGATTTGGATACGTATCATCTAGTGGTCCTGTCCGCAACAACCAACCAGTTTTCTTTTCAAATTTATATTTCTTATATTAGTTGATCAATTAGGCATTTCTTTGATGCCCAAACATTACTATATATCTATCACTTAAATTAGCTCTAATCTACATATGAGTTTTAGATATAAAGGTAATTTCTAGGTCTTCTCGACCATGGTCAGGCTGGTTGAAATTTTCTGTTTTATGTCATTAACATTGTGCCTTTTATTATTTTGCTTTTTGCGTCTTCTTACTGCAATCACCATTGTGCAGGTTGCCTTGTGTTGCATGGAAGTAAACTGCAAAAGAGGCTCCGTGTGGACCTGGTTGGAGCTGAGGCCTCAGCGGATAAGTACTTGTGTGTTATGGTCTTATGGACGACCCCCGACTACTGCAATAAACTTGCATTGGAAGCGAGATCAGTTAACCTGATTTGTCATCCTTGTGGCTTCATGATGCGATGTTCCGCTTGTACCGTTTGCTAGGATGTTAACTGAGCTTTTAGAATCATGTTCACTTCTGTTCTTATATCACTGTTGTACTGGTCGTGAAATCTATCTACTATGCAAAGTTATGACCCGGCTTGCAACTTATCTATCGTTTTTCTCAAAACAGCGGCAATGTTGAATGGCGCGCCGTAAGCTACTAAGCATTTCTTCGTGTTATGTGCGTGAATTATAGACAGTTTAATTTCCATAACCGCTCTCCATACACATTTTCTTAAAAAAATAACACCGGAATACGGTACCTGTGAAAAATAAGTTACGATTATGTATCTATAAAAGTCACAACATATTCACTTTCATGCCATGTGTGTTAACATATGCATGATTGTAAATTAGTAATATAAGGATAAATAATTGTTAGACATCCTAAATACTCCCTTTGTCCCAACTTCAGTCAAACTTTTTTTTAACTTTGACCAACTTTATAAAAATGAGCATCAATATCTATGACATAAAATGAGTATCTTATGAAAATATATATTCTATGATAAATCTAATGATATTAATTTTTTACTATAAATTTTAGCATTTTTTTCTATAAATTTGGTCAAAATTTTAAAAATTTAACTTAGAACAACCTATAGAAGTTGCAGCTTCAAAACGGGTTCCCACAAAATTAGAGAAAAACACCCCTCCTATTTTTGTAAATATATAAAAATAGAATCCCACAAATATAAAAAGAGGCGGAACAAAAATAGAAAAATGGACCGGATCGGGACGGGATTTTTGTGTGTCTGTTTTTATCCCTACCGATGAATCGTTGATGCGTATCTTGTGCCTTTCTCGGCCCATCGTCTCCAAGATCATGGAAGTTTATGGCCGATTGCCATTTTACATTGAATTGATACAGGAAACATCCTTTAGTCCTCCATCAACCCTTGAATTAATCTATTTTCTCTCTCTTAGTTATAGTCGAATTTTTAACATTCCGTAACTTTTGCAACATTTTGTTTATGCATTATTGCCTCCGGCAGTGCAATGTCAGCCAAAACTTGGAACTATTTGAGTCATCTAAGGATTTATTTTGGTATTTATTTGTTACTAGTATCTATTATGATTACCTTAGTCTGTACACTAGTATCACCTGATCATGTCGATCAGTGACACTTGATTCTATCTATAACCATATTAGTTTAGAAAGCATAGTGTGTTGTCGTCAAGTGTGGATGACATGACTTATAAAACCACAAACAACAACAATATAGAAACAAATTTTAGAAGAAACAAAAACAAAAGGATAATATATAGCAATGCTATCACTAATAAAAGCAGTCCTTGTCACATAGGATCTGTTTGGATGAGCTAGAGCTAGTAACTAGTTGGGCTAAAAATAACTAACTTAGCTAAAAAATAGCTCATCTATTAGCCCTATTATTTGGATACACTAGAGCTAATACTTAAACAAAAGTATTAGCTAGCTAATAATTAGCTCTTGTATCCAACCATGTCTTTAGCCTAATCTGGTTTAATAGTTTTCTAAGCTAAAACAAAGTTCAAGTTTTTTCTAAGATTAAACAAGATTTAGGGTTTTTAATTATCCATTCTATCCTCTTATAGCTAATGTGATGTGATCTCATATCATGGGCTGAAAACATATATTTTCTGTTAATAAAAAAAACCGTGGTCGTCTAGGCCCAACAGAATCGGCCCTAACCGCCCCAGCCGGCAGCAACAAACTAACGCCCACACCTCACGAGGCGGAGCCCCCCCTGCCCCTCCTCGGTCCTCGCCTGTTGTCCTGTCCTGTCCTGTCCGGTCCGGCCCTCCCAATCCTCCGTCCCTCCTCCCCTCTCCCCCTCCCCTCCCCTCCCTCCTCTTTTGAACTGACCACGCCGCCCGACGCCGCTCGAGCCTGCAAAGCTGCAACAGTGTTGCAGCCAACACATCGTCGCCTCGCTTTTCTTCGCTCACGCCGCCGCCACCGTCGCGCGCCTTGACAAGTCCGGCGCTAGGTCTTGCTTCCTCCTCCCCAGCTTGTCGTGGCAATGGATGACGGCGGCGAGGGCTCCGGGGCTGCGGGTGCTGAGGCGGTGGCCGTGGAGGAGGTGGTGGCGAGGAACCCTAGGTGCTTCCTCGACGTGAGCATCGGCGGGGAGCTGGAGGGGCGGATCGTGGTGGAGCTCTACGCCTCCGTGGTGCCGCGCACGGCGGAGAACTTCCGCGCGCTCTGCACCGGCGAGAAGGGCGTCGGCGCCGAAACCGGCGTGAAGCTCCACTACAAGGTCTGTTCCGGTTGGCTCCCGTGTGCATTTTTTTTTCGTGTTTTCGGCTGCAGGGGATTGGGGTTTGATATGCGGTGCGGTTGCCTGTCGGAGTTTAGTGCGGTAGTGTAGGCATTTCGATATGGGAGTCGTGTGATTTTGTTGGTCGAATTGGGGTTCGTCCTCTATTAGTGCGATTCGAAGATTAGCAATTAGGTTTTGGAATTTTGGTTAGTGGTTTGGTCGAGACTAATTTGGTTCTCAATTCTGTAATTACCGAGCTCCTAACGTTCGCTCGGTCGAATTTTAGCTGTAAAAAACTTCGTCAGGTGTGACTCATGAACCAGTACAATGATTTCGCGCCGACTGTTGCAGCAGTCAGCTTCTGGTGCGCTTTTTACTGTCAGTGAAAGTACCCCTGGCTCTGGGAGCCTGGTCTGATGTACTTGCAACTTGATCGGTGCAGATGTACTAAATGCAACTTGATCCAACGCGATTTTGCCGATCCTAGTTTGTTTTTGATGTGCAAGTGGCGTGCGATTATAGTTTTAGTTTGTAGATTTTGTTTTATTCCATTCAATGCTCTCTTTCCATGGCCTTTTGCTTTGATTCGATGGACTCGTTTTTTGGGGGTCTTTATTAGGACTGTTTGGTTGTAATGTTGTTTGCCTCTCTTTTTTTGTGAAATCTGAATTGCTGTGCTGCTTTGCAACTGGTTTTGATGTAGTACTGCCTACACTAGTGCTGGTACAGGTAAACATGGCCCTACCTCCATTTTGGACCTCATCACACTTCGCATGCATTTGTCCTTCCAATAGTTGCATTCTTTTCTAGTAGTCTGAAGTACTTCCTGAAAGGCCACACATACGGACATACCATTGGCCTATCAAATATATTTTCTGTGCTTAACATTTTGTGTGGACGGTGTTTTTTGGCAGTGTGTGGTGTGATATGGCCTACTTGGTTTGAGATGGTTAACATTTTGACTGAGGTTTGTCAATTGTCACTTTAAAAGCTGAGATTCTTCAAAATCTTGTGTTGGAATGATGATGCATGAGCATTACTCAAATACATAATTGACACAATAGTGACTACCCTTTCCACTCTGCTATTTTCAAGTACATGTATCCAGTGTGCAATTATCTTAGTGGGACTTCCATGCTTTGTACTTTGTAATGGTGGGGACTCCGACATAGAGTTGCTTTACCATTTCTTCGTAAGAGCTTGGTGGTGTCTATGATTTTTAGTTGGATATAGTTAGTAGAAGTGCATAATCATTTCCTTCAGACTTAATAAATCATTATTCATTCCTTTGCTGAAAGAAAGATGATGGTAAGACTTTGTTATATAGACCAGAATTGGTCTGTTCTTTCTCGACAACTAATTCCACTTTGTCCTCTGCCAATTGATGTCTGTTTTTCTGCCTAGATTTTTAACCTCCAAGATTTTTTTTCCTGACAACCTTAAATGCTTCTTGCGACCAAAAATGTTACTTTCAGGGCTCATGTTTTCATCGCATAGTCAAGGGTTTTATGGTGCAAGGCGGAGATATAACTGTTGGTGATGGAACTGGGGGGCAGTCGATATATGGATTGAATTTTGAGGATGAGAATTTTACCCTGAAGCATGAGAGAAAAGGGATGCTATCAATGGCAAATGCTGGCCCCAACACAAATGGGTCTCAGTTTTTCATCACTACCACCCGAACACCTCACCTGGATGGGAATCATGTTGTTTTTGGAAGGGCTATAAAAGGAATGGGGGTGGTTCGTGCAATGGAGCATATTTCTGTTGATGAAGCTGATCGTCCGACTGATGATATTGTTATTGTTGATTGTGGAGAACTTCCAGAAGGTTCCAATGATGGAGTTGTAAATTTTTTCAAGGATGGTGACATGTATCCTGATTGGCCGATTGATCTCGATGAAAAGCCTGCAGAAATTTCTTGGTGGATGGATGCTGTGGAGTCTGCAAAGGCTTTTGGAAATGAAAGCTTCAAGGTTCCTTTTCTTTTCTTGACTGCATCTTATGTCATGTACTCTTTTTAAGGCTATGCATGATTCAACTGTGGCAGACTGTCACTATTAGGCTATTCAGGTTAGTAGCAAACTAGAAGCCATGCAGTTAGCTAATGAACTTCATGTCAATTTCAAAACACAGCATTTTGTGAACACATTAGTGGACTCCACTTGATAAGTTAGATACTCTGAAAACCCAGCTACAGTCTGCATATCTTGTGTTTTGATTTTAGCCAAATTGTTTGCTAAACCTAAATCATTTTGGATGTTGCAACATTTGCTACTGCCTCTATACAGAAACAGGATTACAAGACAGCGCTCAGAAAATACAGGAAATCTATGCGGTACTTAGATCTTTGCTGGGAGAAAGAAGACATTGATGAAGGTAGTTTTCCCTTTTTCTCATCACTGCTCAGTTTGTTTATTCAAAAGCTTGGTAATTAAAGATCAGCGCACATTTTGCTTTTAGTCCTGACAGTCTATTTATGCTCAGAGAGGAGCACCGCTCTGCGAAAAACAAAGTCAATTATATTCACAAATAGCTCTGTAAGTTTTGTTTCAGCCTCTTGCTCATGCACAGATTTCTGATTCTGTAGTATAACTTTTTGCAAGGTTCTATTTTCTGCATCATCAGTGTTTCCTCAACTGTACCTACAGTTGAGCTGTTCGTTAGATGTGCAAACACTTTGTCTTGCTAGTATATTGAAGCCAGTTATAACTTCTTCAGGCTTGCAAACTGAAGTTGGGAGATTTCGAGGGTGCTTTGTTAGATGCTGATTTTGCACTGCGTGAAAGGGAGGACAATGCGAAAGCTTTTTTCCGACAAGGACAGGTTAATGTTTGTCTTTGGTATTGAATTGTGGAAATTTTTACACTTGAAACATCATATCACAAATAACCTCATGTGTCGTGTATGTGCAATAAGCTTGGTTTGGCCAAAAACTGTGACTAATGAAGCATTACTTCTCCCATGATTTTTTCTCTATATGTATATGTATTTGGAGATTTTTTCATACATAATGATGTATGCGGAGAATATAACTGGTTTATTTGCATGTGCTCTTTTCGATGGAATGTCTACTTATATGTCACGTTCCTGCCACACTATCATAGTTTTTTAAGTACAATTCTTGCCATTACTGATACCGTATTATGTCCTTGTTGTCTTGGCATTGGTAGGACTGACTTTTAGTGTCTTCATAGTCACTTTCAATTCAAACCTCCTTTCAGACACATCAGGTTTCACATCGTACCACATTTGCAGGTACGCATGGCACTCAACCATATTGATGCAGCAGTCGAGAGCTTCAAGCAAGCACTGGAGCTAGAGCCAAACGATGGTTGGTGTATCACCCTGTCTTCTTCACTTGTTATTAATCTTTTGTTCACAACTGAAACCACTGGATTTTGTTTTTGACATCCTCCAGGAGGAATTAAGCGAGAGCTTGCTGCTGCAAAAAAGAAGGTTGGTTTGTTACTTCTCTGAATCTTTTTTTTAGGAAACTTCTCTGAATCTTGGGACTAAGATACCATCTTTTTCTGGATTTTCACTGGCAATTCTGGCAGATTTCTGACAGGCGGGATCGGGAGAAGAAGGCGTTTTCAAAGTTGTTCCAACCTTCAGGAGGATCAGAGAAGGGTGACAAAGTACTTTTCTACTACCACATTCTGTTATTTTCCTTATAAAAGTGTTAGTCTGGATCTTTGGATATGGCACGAGTGCCTGCTAATACTGTTGAGCAGAAGTGTGTTGATTTGTTTTGTTCTCTTGTAGGAGAATAGCTGATCCTGCAAGTTTAACTTTTCATAGTTATTCTCTGGTCGCAAGTCAAAGTTTTTAGGTAAAGTAACCAGATCTTGCTTTACAACCTACAGCCAATATATCCTTTGTTTTTTCTTGAATGTGCTTTTATTAGATTATGAAAAGTTTTGTACATGGTTTTGCTTGCACATTCTGAGTTCATGGTTTATGTTCTTCAGGTAACAGAAGGGACTTTGCACGACGGTTTACGTTAGATGACCGAAATAGTTGGGGTGACACCAGAGCCTTTTTGTGTCCAGCATGGAAGGAACCATGGATCCATGATTCACAATGTTGTCTGAGAAATGTATTGCCTGGCATTAGCTGTGAGATTCTCAGACACGGTTTGCCTGGCATTGACTGAGCAGTCAGATTCTCAGACACGTATTGCCTGGCGTTGACTTAACAGTCAGATTCTCAGACGCGTTTGGTAACAGACGGTTTTTGGCAGTGAATCACCATTGACTTAACGGCGAGTGGTACCGGCATGTGCATGCGCTTATTTTGCCTTGTGTCAATGCAATGGAGTTATTTTACGCATAGCCAGCTGGTAGTAGTACCATGTAATAGCCCTGAAGTTGGGTTGCACACAAAACTGGAACCATTAATGCCTCATTTCAGTGCGGCACCTGATAACTCACGCCATTGTAATTTTCAAACATCCTACCATGGCCAAAATAACTCTACGTAGACTTCCTATGGGCTACGGTGTCTATGCATTGTAATTGTCTAGGCCCAGGTCCCTCAAGGCAGACGAGGCAGCATCTTTACAGCTTCCGTGCAACGCCTTGGCCTTTCTAATAAACTTTTCTGCACCATCATTAAGCAGTTTGGTCCTGCAATGGCAGCACCAAATGTTAGTGTTAGGATGTAGAATGTCTATAAACTTGCTGCATTAATAGCGAATGAAATTTGAATGGCGTCCAGAGATCTCATCGTTAGCCAGATTCCGCGTAAGTCATGATGTCAAAAAGAAAGATGTGTACGTTCCACAGCATACCTGTTCTCAGGGTTTCGCACAACAAGATTGCGAATCATAAGGCATGCTTGCTTCTGAGTCTGGCCAGAGGAGGGGAACCTTTGCATTGACTGTATCGCCAGAGTTCCAAAGCCTAGTTCCACTGCACGTGCTGCATTTTCTGGTGACCTCAGTGTGAGGACCGTCACCATAGACATAACCTGCACATTCATTCACCTCAGGACGGTATCTCAATACAGAAATCCTTCAGTATTCCAATTTCAATAATACCTCTTGAACTATAGCAGGATCTTCAGAAAATCTGGACGTCAACTTTAGGAACCTATCGAAACCACCTCGCTGAATGATAGCAGACTTGTTTGCATCGCTTGCAGCAAGCTTAAAGAAGAAAAAAGAGTGATGTTTGGTTTATTGAAAGTTGAATGTTCTCAAGCAGAAAAGGTTGCAGTGATGTAACACACTACCATACCTTGGACAACAAAGAGCAGCAAGATCTTGCTATAACTTTGTTCTTCTGCTCACCAGCCTCATCAATGCATTGAAGAAGCACATCAATTCCACCACTTTCAGATATGGAACGACATATTTCATCCTGTGGCAACACATTACATAAGATGGTAAAGCTCTCCTATGTCATCTCATAACCAAATAGGTGTAGCTACCTTTTGCTTTATGAAAAATGATAAAAACATTAGAAATGGCAAGGATGGCTGACAGTTCATTATTCAAGAGTGTCTTTTTTTTTCAAGCGCTAGATTTTTCTGAATACTGGCCACATGAAATTTAAATTGACTTGCCAGGGGCTGCTAGCTACAGATGAAAGACTAAGGGGGTGTTCCCCTTTTTCCCCAAAAAATTTTGGGTTTTGGTCCATCATTTTGCAAAATAGAACTAAACACCATGCGATTTTTTTGGCGAAAAGTTGGTTATTCTTCATTTTGGATTTTGGCCTCAAGAGGCCAAAAAAACCCAAAAAGAGTCTCAAGAGGCTCTCATGAGGGCAATAAATTCATACAATTTATTTCAAATCTGAATTCCAAACTTGCCAGGCAGCCAGAGTGGATAACCTCCTAATAAGTTATTTTTCTAATTAAACTGAAGCTTGAACAACTTAAAGTTGATAACATTGCAAAGCTTACATTGACTGCAATCGACTTTAAAGCAGCACAAGCAGATGGCAAGCTGGAAGGAGCGACTTGCTCACGAAGTGCATTGACAAGAACTTCTGCAACCCCGATTTCAGCGAATCTCCGGGAGTATCCATATACCTGGCCAAGTTCATCTGTTAGTTCATATTTTAATTACCATATGTCAAGGAAAAATATGCACTGGGCTATAAACACATCAAGGCAAATGTAGAATCAAAGTTTGCAATAGAGATACACATGCTCTGATGACACTGAGTAAGGTTGCATAGAAAAAGAAAAAAGAAGAAGGGCATAACAATGTCACCCAATACTGAAGCTAACACCTAGCACTTCATAGTATGTTAAGATGCTCCTTTAGTATCTAATCATTACTAGAAGTCTATTTAGTAGTAAATTGCAAGTAAGAAATCTGATTCTATTCAAATGACTACTGAAATGCTGCTTTTTGCTTCTTGTTGCATTCTTATTGAAATGGTATCAAGAAGTTACATTATTAACAAATGACTTATTGAAGCACCCCATGCACACAACTAGGTATTAGCACAAGCTATTTACCATGTCACAATCTATTTCCATAAAAGATCACATAGCAAATGTACTGCCAGGTACTTCCACAAACCACCGCATATTAGCAATTAGCATAGAAACTGGTGCGGCTGCCAATGTGAAACACTAAAACTGTGAATACTGGACACACCTGAGAAGCCACTACTCGGTTGTCATCAGGTGTCAACAGAACACGTATGGCATCGTACAAGCTTTGCACATTAGTTTTTGATTTATCCTTCATAACCTGCAGAATGAGTTCATCAACCTTCAGGTCCATAAAGGACTCTTTCACAACTTCATTGCCAGCAGAACCCGCAGCCACAACACTAAATCCAGCATCCAATAAGTCTGAATTTTCTGAGCCTCCTTTCAAGAGATCCATGACAATTTTGGGTCCCTCACTTTGTCTGAACTTTTCAGTGCTTGCGACATCTGCAGATTGAATATTTCCTGAAGTTAGAACAGAATGGAGGTTGTCTATGACAGGGTATAATTTAGAGTGGACAATACCTTTCTCAACACCAGTTTGCAGTGCAATATGAAGAAAAAGTAAAGACTAATGGATTATAATAAGGAGGTAAATAACTATGCGTAGAACCAAAACTGGTATGTGACAGGGTATAGCAGAACAAGACATTTTATAGCTGTGTGCGGTTTGTGAAGCTGCATATGGATGGAGGTTTATATAATGCCCATAACAGTCATTGGAATACAGCAACTGGATGGTGAATTTATCATTATAATGAATTCATTTTTTTCTGAAAATGTTGAAGTTTCTAGTTCTAGCATGCCATTTCATAGGTTCGTGCACTTCTAAGTTCAGCCGAGCAGAAACATGTAGCCGCTTCCAAGTGCATCTTCACAATATCCAGGAATATACACATGCTACCATGCTAGGTAAAGAAATTTGCTACCGGGAAGTCATTAGTACAAGCATGTTGTGAATAGAAGAACAGTGAAAGTTGCCAAACAAAGTGACGCGTCTCAGAAGACCCGCAAGGACACCAATGTCATACCACGGAGCACGGAGCTCAGCGTCTTCAAGGCCGATGCAAGCAGCCTCTCTTGCTGAACCCGAGCGGACGCGCACAGGGCAACGAGCGCCTCCACGACGCCATTCCGCACCGCGATCGCTGCATTCTCAGAACCCTCGCCGGAGCTGCACAGGCCGCGCAATTCATCAAGCAGAGAGACGAGTCCGTCGAGATCCTGCTCCGACCCGCTGCTGGCGCTGTGAGAGGCCTTCAGTTCGTCCAGAACCCGCACCACCGGGCTCACCTCCGCCGCGGCGGCCTCTCCCGGCACGCGCTTAATGATCCCTGCACGAAGCAGCGAGGGGCTGGATGAAGATTGCAAGGGTGCAGAGAACATCGAGGTGCGGATCTGACGAAGAGTGGTTACCAGAGAGATCGGCGCACTGGAGGGTGAGCGCCTCAACGGCGTCAGCGAGGGCTTCATCGGGGTCCATGCCGAGGTCCTCCATGTTCTCCCGGACCATGGCGTCGAAGGCCTCCTGCGAGATCGCGATCGCCATTTCCTTGCTCTGCTTGTGGGCGTGGGTGCCGCTACTGAATGGAACGGCTTTGCTTGGGGTTTCCCCTCTCCTAAGGGCAATTTTGAATTTTGAATGGTTTCCGTCTTTTGTTTTGGCTATCTATTTACCTAAGTGGCACTAAGCTAAGATATGAATGATTTTTTTTCAAGCTAAAATATGAGTCCCGAAAAGAATATAATTAGTCATATCCATAGTAAATTCTAAAATTAATCATGTTTATAGAAAATTTATAACAGTAATGTATGTATATTGTGAAAACATATCGCATGATGTATCTAGCTACACTTAGAGCATGTTTGAATCTCCTAAAATTTAGAACACTTTATCTGTTTTAAGTTTTAATGTGAGTTGAGATAAAGTTTAGAGCTAACTTTAACTTTAGATCACTTGCTTAGAGACTCTAGCTCTAAGTTTAGAGCAATACATTGCACGCATATTTCTCTATCTACTATGCTCGTGCATTGTATCTAGGTCATGATTATTTTTGTACTAAACCTCACTAATCAGAGGACTTCGTATTAGACGTGAACATGTGGATCCAGTATTCACATCGAACCATGTAGGACTCGAATATGTGAGCTCTAAATAAAAGATAATTTGTATCAGATGAGGGCACACGGACATAGATTGAGATTTGGTATCACTAGGTGACCCATGACATTACAAATTTTTTTAGGTGTAGAGATATCCATATATACTACAAGGGCCTCATAATCACTAATGTTGTTGTATTACCGCAATTCAAGCCAACTTCTGAATTAGGAGGAATATCATCATGATCATGCAGGTTTATTGTAGGTATGCTTAAATTTTTATAAGCTCCTAGAATAATATTTGGTTATACATACATGTTAAAAATGAAGAACATATTTATTCATTGTCTAACATCTATTTAATCCTGCTAGCCTTTTTAGTTGGTATCTATGAGTCATCAGTTCAAAAATATCTCAAATGTAAGAGCAAAACTAATAATACAACTATCTGCTGGCTATAAGGGTTTTTTGAAGCTTTCTCTTAGCCCACTCATAGTAGTTAGCTCTTAAAAATTAATATTGGGTCCACTTGTCTCTCTCATAAAGTTTCTCAGTTTCTTGTGCCCAAGTTCACCGTAAGCTTACCACTTGCTTCTCCTCTCCTCTTTTCTCCACCTCAACATTTAGCCGGCTTGCAGTCTCTTATATATTATACTTACTCTAATAGGAAATGTGTTTAGATCAATCTTTGTATTTTTTTAGAAGTTTTACCTTTAGAGCATAATGATGCATCCGAATTAAGTTTTCTTTATAGTGAATAACTAACACAATTGAGTTCTAATTTTTACATCTTTTCTACATGAAGATATATAGCAGTTGCGAGGAGACTTAGTGAGATATGAACTCAACAATGTATTATATCATACCTAAATATCCATTGCTCTCTGAATAAATGAAAGCATGGTTGTATATGTTGTCATATCCACCTTGTACTATTTCTATATATGGTTGTATATTGGGATTAACATATAAAAAATTTCATTATTATTTATACATTATGTATTTTTCATAGACATGTATGATAATTTTGTGAAAGTCATCTCACTCCTTCCCTATGGCTCGCACTTCATGATACGTGGAGGAAGAAAACATCTTTCCCAATTTCTTTGTTCAATTATGAACAAAAAAGAAAAGGAAGAAAGGACGTCTACCTGTCGGGTTGCCCGTCTAAACCAGAGGCTGTTATAGATGCCCTAACAAAACTTCGTAAGAAGATAGTGTTGCACGTGTATATCTACTAGGAGAGGAAAGTATGTGCACAGTGAGCACCAACACTTTTGTCCATCTCAACTTCTCAAGGTCTAAGGGTTTCTCGGAAGCATCCATAAAGGTAGAATGTGTATACTTTTGTTTGTAAGAGTGACTATATATGCGTGTATGTGAGCATCTGTATATGTATTGTTATTGTATTTTAAAAAGAACACATTTATAAACATGGAGTTGCCAATGAAAAGCATATAAAATAGTTGGTAGCAAATCCTACACATCTAAATAAAGACTACATGGCAACTACGTGCATGTATATTGTGTTGAGATACAAACACAGTGTAAGAAATTTTGAATAAGCATGGACCTTAAAATTATCCACAAACTTTTAACACTAGTTCCTTAAAATCACTAACCCTTGTAGTTCCTTAAAAAAAATACTATACAACTAACGAGACTCACCATAAATAATAGTATAGGATTACCATAGTAGACAACATAATTACGACACACCCACATACTGCAGCCTTGGATGGGAGGCAGCGCCCCTGCT
>Ga0182004_10002043_pt1 | contig 15457 bp, 15 predicted proteins | sample Sormic07211540_1_FD_120479 | JGI IMG/M metagenome (GOLD analysis project Ga0182004, IMG submission 120479) | Endophyte microbial communities from Sorghum bicolor roots, Mead, Nebraska, USA - 072115-40_1 MetaG | ecosystem: Host-associated > Plants > Roots > Unclassified | place: USA: Nebraska...
CATCGAGTCCCTGTTTACCATGACCTTACCTATGACTTTGCCTCTGCAAAACACACGTTAGTCATAGTAATCAACAATGTCATTAATCACCGAAATCACTTAGGGGCCTAGATGCTCTTTCACCGGGGTTGGACAAAAATGTCAAGTCTCCTCTCTCATTTGTCAACTTTGCCAAAATGCAGAACCATTACCTCAATTTAAGTTTTTTGGCAAATTAGTCAAATGCATAAGATGCTTAGTATGAAATAAAATATTATATTTTCATAAGTATCAGTAGCCAGAGTTTTATATTATCAAAGGGATAATATAAAAAAATGTTCACAGGAGTATCGTCTCACGAGCGCATGATCTTTTTTTTTGTTGTTTTTTTGCGATCACTCACGAGCGCATGATCAAGAGCAGAGGCAAATGTCAGCAGATTTCCTCACGGCCCTGGCTCAAGTGATCAAAGAAAGATTCCCCCTCTCCTCCTCCACTACTTTTGGAATTTGTATGCATTTTGGCCCTTTGAATACTCACGTATTGAACTCCAGGGCGTCGAGTGGCACGACTCGTGCTGCCGCCTCGGGTTGCACTTGAACGGCATGGATTCTCCCTTCATGCACCAACTCAAAGCCATTTTCTATTACAAGTCAAATCTTATAATAATGCTGCTATTTCCTGTTTCATAGGATGTTTTTTTGCACAATGTACATGACATATTAAGGGCCTCCTTAATAGTTCTCAAATAACTAGTTTAGAAAGAATTTTATTAGCTACAAGAAAACAAATCAAATAGTTAACAACTCTTAAATAGCTCTAGTACGACTTTTTAGAAAATCCTCTCTCACAGCTCACATATCTCTCCACTATAATATTTAGATTTTTTTGTTATTTCTATATCTTATCTAGCTAGCTATTTGTAAATTGCTATTATAGGCGCCCTTAGTTGTACGTTGAAACTCAGAAGATGTTTTTTTTTGTCTGATAAAAAAGTATACAACTCCCCATGTCTTTCGTACAGAAAAAGTCATCATTGAGAAAAAAACACATTTTTTATTCTAGTAACAAATTTATCAATCCAGCAGGTCGCACTACAAAAATTTGACCGAGGGCCTCAACGCAAAGCGGGCGGGACATTCTTCTTCGCCCAGCCGCCAGCTCATCCCGAGGCAAACGAACAAGGCAGCGTCACGAGCGCAACTCACTTGCCACCTCCGCTTTGCTCTGCCGCTGCTGCTTCCCCCTTGCCACCTCAAATCCCCGCCGCGAATCTATCTTTTTCTTCCCCCAATTCAGGCGGTTCTCGCTCCCAGAAGGCAAGCCTGCCCAGTATGGTGGGATCCGACGCGCTGCAGTCCATCGTCTATGCCCGTGGGTCGCTCCGGCTCCTCGATCAGGTGCGTTTTCTTTAATTTCCTGCGTGGTGGTGGTGGTGTCAAGTGGGGATGACTCGTTGACGTGATTCCAAGAAAATAGGAGTTCTTGATGGGTTTTGATTCTGAGTTAGTTTTCGATTCGACGCAGAGGAAGCTGCCGCTCGACATGGACTACATCGACGTCAAGAATTCAGTCGATGGCTGGTGAGACGGAGATTCTCTCTTCTCGATTCATCTCATCGTCTTGGATTGCCATGGGAGCTCTCTCTCTCTCTCTCTCTCCCTACGGACTAGGGTAGGGTGGGGGGCAGCTAGCTTCCCCTGTTAGGAAACGGAGCAGAGAACCCCCGACTCCTCTCTTCTCTTCCCAACCACATCACTGGTGGCTGGCGGCGGCAACCTCGCCGGCGTTAGTTGCCGAGCTGCTGCTGACGTGGGACGGAACGAGAAAGACGAAGGGCTGCAGCGTCGTGTGTGTCGACGAGTAGGCCCAATAGAAGACGGTAGCCCAACGGAGCAAAGCAAAAGGCCCATTCTCTCCCCTCGGTCGCCTGTCTCTCTCTGTGGACGACTCGGCCCACTCGGCCATTGCTGTGCGCGTTGCGCCGCCGCCGCCGCTATGGCCTGGCGCCGGCGGCCCCGCCGCCTGTACTGTAGCCACAGCAGCATCTTGTGAGTACGCGAGCAGGGGCCGCTGCCAGCGCAGCAGATGGAATTGCGCTGGATGCTAGTTTTGGGCATCGACGGTCTTTTTCATCCTTAGCTTGCTGTGCATCCCTGGGTAGGATTTGTGTCCTGCTGTTTTTTATCATACCTGTAAATTTTTTTAAATATACCAAAGACCTTGGTGGCGGAGCCCGGGGGGGCTAGCAGGGGCACCCCCCCTCCCCTCCCCAAACACAGCACAAAAAGTTTTCATACGCCTATAAATATTCATTTTACAACATAACAATATATCAAATTAGCTATTTTTAATAACAATTTTGTGATTTTTCTTTATAAATACTAACTACATACTTCCTCCATACGCACAAGGAAGTCGTTTAGGACATCAACACAGTCTCCAAAGCCTAACTTTAACTCCTTGTTTTTATAATAATATTTATCAAAAAACAGTATATGTATATTTTTATGAAAATATTTTTCAAGACAAATCTATTCATATGATTTTCATATTTCCAAACTCAACAATTAAAAGTTATTCATGATTTATATTCTCAATATTTGACTCAAACCTTATTCAAAACGACTTCCTTTATGAGTACGGAGGGAGTATGTAAAAACATTAAAAAAATTGATGAGAAATATATTTAGATATATATTTTTCATATTTAGATATGTCATTATATTTGTCCGGCCCCCCTTAATCGAAATGGCTGGCTCCCGCCTTTGCTTGGTCCTACTTAATTGAAAGCACAAACAAGAGTTAGCTGGGGATACCAGCTTACTGTTTGCAGCATACAGAGCATATCCTCTCCACAACGTCAAAACAACCTCTTAGACCAGTAAATAGTTTTATGTTATGCAGGCTTTAATTTTAGCAGTTGTTGGAACTCTAAAGGTCAAGTAAGACAGGATCCTTTTTGTTTGTTTGTTTCAAACTGTTACTTCTTTTATTCAATGGATTTGTATACATTTCTAATCGATTTGGTGGAGCTCGTGATAACTGATAATTTTCCTCTTGTTGCTTAAATCTAAAAGCGGATTTTGCTGCTTTGTGATTATCGCAGTGACTTTTGTGTTCAAGGAAAACAGTGACTTATTTTATGGTAACTAGGAGTTACCCCACGCGTTATTGCGGGAATTGCGGATTAGTGGATTGTGTAGTATGATGATGTGGACTATACTTATTTGAACAGTTGTCATGTGTGCTATTGGATTTTAATTGTATATGTGGTAGTGCATTGCATGTTGAGATAAATAGTCATTGAGGTTTTGCTTAGTGGATTTTAATTGAATATGGTATTGCATTGCTTAGGTGGATAGCTTGCATGCTTAGAGAAATAGTTATTGGGGTTTAGGATTATAAGACTTATAGATTTCATCAATAGAGGTGTACAAGGCTATCATATATTCATATTGAATCTGTGATCAGTAGAAATTTTGGTATTCTGGATTGACATTGATCACACTGGAGAAGAAAATACAAATACGTAAATTCCAGCAATTGTGTTATGTGCTCCCATGGTGATAGGCCTACTGCAACCATTGAAGTGTAACGAGTGATACCACTGGATAATGCTTGTTTTATACTGAGCCTTTAATATTACCCAGGAATGCAATAAGAGATATGGTTGTCCGTGGTGCTCCAGCAATAGCCATAGCAGCGGCACTAGCATTAGCTGTCGAAGTTTCTGATTTAGATTTCATTGGTACGCCTGGAGAAGCAGCTTCTTTTGTTTCCAAGAAATTGGAATACCTTGTATCCAGGTAAGCAAAGTTCAACTATTTTTTTTCTTTATGTGTACAATAAGTTTGGTCTTTGTGTTCATGTTATCATTTTGACCAGCATGTATATTTGTAGTCGTGCCTATGTAACTATTTTTATTATTTGTTTCTGCATCAGCCGACCAACTGCAGTGAACCTATCTGATGCTGCAACAAAGCTCCAAACTTTGGTATCAAAGGCAGCTGAAACTGCAAAAGATTCCAAAGCTATCTTTCAGGTGCTAACCTTGACCCAGAAAAAAAACATACATCCTTCTGCTTTCAACTAAAAACAAAAAGATACAGAATCATTATGAATAACTATGTCTGTGTGAATTTACCTGTATATCTAATGTGTCCTGCAACATCGATTTTCTGAATGTAAATACGGAATTAACCAACCTGATGAAGTGACAGATAGGAGATGATACAAACATGAAGCCAGAAATTACTTCTGTTGAATCAACACTTTTTGCAGCCGTGGCACTTCAAATTTCCCCTCAAGCTTTTACACTAAACCCTAGAGTTAACCTCATATTCTTAGATCTTCTGAAGCTTGGTGAGAATATTGATATACATACACTGTATCTATATGTCATATGTTTGAAAGGTTATTGGTTATAGAATATAACTATTTAAGTTTGATCCGTTTTACACCACCTGAAGATAGTGTGTGCTAATTCCAGCTTCACCATGTTATTCTAAAATGGTGTGTTGCATTACATGACTCTCTTTGATGATGAGGGGAAAAAAAAGCTTCCTTCTTTGGTTTAGGTGGGCAAATTGTACCTCTTGTTAACCTGTTATATATTTCCTTTGATCGATTAGGCCTACATTGAGGCCGCAGAGACAATGCTTGTTGATGACGTGGCAGATAATAAAGCTATTGGCTCACATGGAGCTGAATTTCTTCAAAGGCAGCTTGCAAATTCAGAAAAGATATCTGTTCTAACCCATTGTAATACTGGCAGGTAATTTGTAAATCAAGTTGTATCACTTTTTATCTATGTATGATGCTCAAATCCTTATGTAGTTTTACTTTATTGCTTTCTCTCTGATCCAGTCTTGCAACTGCTGGTTATGGAACTGCCCTCGGGGTTATACGTGCTCTTCATTCTGGGGGAGTTTTAGAGAAGGCCTTTTGCACCGAAACTCGTCCATTTAACCAGGTTGTTACTCTGTTTGGATTGCCATTAGACTTTTGACTTGTCTTGTCAAATGTCAGCTTTTGTTGTGTCATGTGGAATTTAGCTAGAGCTACATCTCTGGCATGATATTAAATGATTAGATCACTGAATATCAATTTATTTTAGTCAAATTTCCAATAGCGAGAACTGCTTACAACCTTGAACATCTATTATTGAGATAAAAACATTCAGTGTTGTTTATGGAGATGTAACATGCATGCTGATTTACTGTCAATATTCAGGGATCCAGGCTTACAGCTTTCGAGTTGGTTCATGAAAAAATACCTGCAACACTGATAGCAGATTCTGCTGCTGCTGCATTGATGAAACAAGGGCATGTTAAGGCGGTCATCGTTGGTGCTGATCGAATAGCAGCAAATGGTAAGCACCCACATCATTTCTACGATCTATATATAACTAAATATTCCTACTGTTAATTTTGTTTCCTTTATGAAATTTCAAGGTGACACAGCCAACAAGATTGGCACATACAACCTCGCCATCTCCGCGAAGCATCATAGCGTCCAGTTCTATGTGGCAGCGCCAGTAACTTCCATTGATCTCTCCCTCCCATCTGGAGATGAAATAGTCATAGAGGAAAGATCACCCAAGGAGTTGCTGAACTCTGAAGGTGGTCTGGGAAAGCAAGTTGCTGCATCCGGTATATCAGTCTGGAACCCTGCTTTCGATGTTACTCCAGCAAATCTGATCACTGCAATCATAACAGAAAAGGTATTCTCTCCTGGCCCTTCTCGAATGTTTCTTTATACGATCGGCAATTTTGCAGAGAACATTGTTGATGTGTTTTTGGCTGACTAGGGGTTTTTGATCGATTTGTAGGGTGTGATCACAAAAACTGATGCTGATGGATCTTTCGACATCAAAGGATTCCTTCAGCCTGCAAAATAATACTCTCAAGTGTGCGTTGTTTTTGAATGAATGACATAAATGTGTGGAGCAACACCATTGTATTCTGTTTTCTCTATACAATAAAATTGCTCTGGTGAAGCTCATGTGACAAGGATGTGTTCACGCCTATTCTGGAGTAATAAAGATCTTTTGAAATCCTTATTATTTTTTACTTAAGACTATATTTCTATATAGAGAAAACAGAATACCAGCAACACCAAGTTGCCCACTCATAAAGAGGATATAAATACAAGACGTCAAAGTCAATTTTATTGAAAACTTATCATAATATAGTCCTAAGAGCATCTCTAAGAGACTAGGTAAAATTATATTCTAAACTACAAGATTAACCATTGTGTAAAATAAAAAACTCACTTAAAGCATATAGTTCCACAACAGCTTTTGTATAAGATAGCTAGTGAGAACGACATGCTGTATATGACAAGCAAAAGTTTAGGAATAGCAAACTTGCTATTTTAGCAAACCGGATAGCACACCTATTGGACTTTAATTTTTGCTTTGAAAATGTAAAAGTAGCCTAGATAATATGGATAACATATTTGTTGGAGTTGCTCTAAGTGACCAACTGAAAACTGAAGCAAGGACATATATATGTGGTTTTTGGGATGTCACGTCATCTATTTTCTACAAGTACAACTTATTAGGTGAAAATATGTTAGTTATCTTTTTTAAAAAAAAAGATATGTTCTATGTTTGTCCAAACTTTGAAAGGAAATTCAAGTCCTTAGCGAAAAACAGACTTATGTCCGCAGCATCAAGTTTAGTGGTTTACGGATTTTGAATGTAACTGAACCCCTTCCGCAAATGAGATGAATTTGTATTTTCTTATGAGATTATTCAAAACTATGCAATTTTAGCTTATAAAAAAACAGAGCAATACAGAAACGCTGGAGCAGACTAATCACGAAAATGCCCCAACTCTTTCGTAGTGCCTTCAAAATATAAGTCCATCCAATCCAACCATGATGAGCCGAAAATGTCCAAATCTTTGTAGTGTCTTCAGAGTAAATAAGTGGGTGTTTCTTTCCCCTGCCTAGTTTTCTTTCCCCAGCCCAAGCGCGTTACCACAAAAAACTGGCTTGCAACCCTTTCATAGTTTCTTCAAAGTACATGATTTCCACAGCCCATGAGTGTTCAGTTTCTGTCTAGCTTTGCTACCCCATCCATGCGTGCATGTGGCTCACCATAAAAGGTTGTTTGGTTGCTGTGTAAGCTGCTTCACAAGATTATTAGTTGATATGTATATAAAGGACATGTTTAGTAAAGCTCTTTCTGCTTCAGATTCTTTGTCGAAACTAATTCTCTAAGGATTGATATTAGTTCTTTGGTTGCTGTGTAAGCTGCTGCTTCACAAGATTGAAAATGTTACTCTACGATTCTAGAAAACTCTATGTATACGACTGTGCGTAGAGTAAATCCTGGTAAGTTACTTTTTTCTCCCAACTCCCTGAGGCCTCGTTCGGTTATCACCGATCCAGCCCCAGAATCAATCCTGGCCTGTCTTTTCTTCAGGATTTTGAATAGCGCTGGAACTATTTTTGACCAAACCAGGCTGGAAATATGGTAACTGAACGGCGCCTAATTAGTTTCCAAGAATCACTTCACACAATAAGCATAAAATCACTTCGTGCTAAAAACTATCTAGTAGAAGCTTCTCCAAGATTTAGCCCTGAAGCAATTTAAAGAGCTCTACCGAATAGGCCCAACTCTGACTGGCATTCAAGAAATAAAGCCCCAAATCCCTTCGTACCATGATGTGCCAGCTACGACTACCAACAATCATATATTTAGGGCTGACAACAAACGGATCCATGGGGTGTAGGCAGAAAGTATAGGCTCCTCAGGTTCCAAGGCTCCAGCCACATTCTTTAGATAATTTTCTAAAGAAAGTATAGGCTCCTCATGTTGACATTATTTAGGAAACCGGAGGGAGTATATCGAAAGGGAGGGAAATGGAGAACATGAAAAAAAAATGTCATTTTCGCCCTGTTTCCAGATCTACTAAAAACAAATAGAAATAAAAGTCATATTAACTATGGCCTTGTTTAGTTCACCCCGAAATCCAAAAAGTTTTCAAAATTCCCTATCACATCGAATCTTACGATACATGTATAAAGCATTAAATATAGACAAAAACAAAAACTAATCACACACTGTAAATCACGAGACGAATCTTTTGACTCTAGCTAGTAGTATATGATTGGACAATATTTATCACAAACAAACGAAAGTGCTACAGTTCCAAAAAGTGAACAAGGCCTATGAATACGAATTCCAGCAGACATAGAAATCGAGAACAGGACCAGGACTTATCCCAACATTCTCACCAGGACCATGATTTATCCCAGGGTTCTCACTCCTACATACATTCTAACATGCTGGTTAAATCGTCTCAAAGCAACGGATACTTTTGAGGAAAAACATGTACCACGCCTCACATCATCTAACCATGTGAACGAAAAAGAACCATCAGAGGGTGGTACCATTAACACATTCTCTTTTTTTACCAAAAAAAAAGATTTCTTCGTTAAGCAAAAGATCAGATCAGGTGCGCACAAAACAAAAGATGTAAATAACCCATATTTTGCAGCCATATGGCCAGAGGAACCACACGACCATCGGCAACAGATGGCAACCCAGTGCACCCTACATTTATTCTAGCACAAGGCAACACCGAGAGATGGTAAACAAATACACTAATGTACCTACAACACCAGCCTCTTGTTAAACGCTATTCTACACCCATGAAAAATAAAACCATAGGGGAGAATATGGGAGAACATAGAATACACAATTTACAGGGAAACTACTCTGCGGCGACGCCTATACAGGTGGGTGGTTGGGAGGGCAGGGAGAAGACACAAATGAGGTGCAAAGAATTAGTTGGCTGGCCAGACCCAGCCAGCAATCATCATAGGAGGGCTACTGAAACCTCTACTAATTACACAGCTACAGAAGCCAGCCGCTGGCTAGAGGCGGTAGGAGAGCGCCCCAGCACTATAGCAACGAGACTAGCACTATGGTGGCAATCTTCGCCGCTGTTGTGCCATCTTCGTATGAGCATGCATCCTATCGGCATACATTGGGAGGCGCCTTATCTCATCAATCTCTTCGAGAAGCTTTTCCTCGGTAATGTTATCTGTAATACTCCTCATCACCTGCATACCATGCAAATAAACTGTAAGAATACTGTAGTGGTTTCACTTTCCCACCCAAATATAGAGTACTTATTCCAACAGTGGGCAAAATATGATGCTCAACCACCCACAAAAACAATGATGCTCAACTGTGAACAGAACAAGGCTGTTTTAATTGACACTTTGAGAATTGCTGAAGTGAACGTCTTAGAGAGCAGGATCCTAAAAGATGAAGGCATAAAATGCAACTCGTAAGGAGAACTAGCCATGCAAACAGACTATGATCCAATGTGACAGGCCAACTGTATTTTGGAAAATGATTTTACCCTAATAGCAAAGACCATTTCAAATGAGTACATTTAAAATTTCAAACAAAGATCAAGACGATATTTACATACAGCAATATTCTTAAAAGAAAATAAATTAACAGATGAAGTACAATAGAAAGTATATAAGAACTAGCCTTCCGGTATGTGTTGATGTCATTTGGAGTCGATTTATCAGATCTAATACGCATACAGGCCCAACACTGTTCTTCCTTATTCCAGGAGCACTCAACAATCCTCCCAGCGACAGAGGATGGATCTACATCATCTGTATAAGTTTAAGAACAGCAATAAATATACAATAAATAGAATAGTAGGGCAGAAGAATAGAAACATGTCATCAAAAGATAATACTCCTAAATATTTTTAAAATTTGTTGAAGAATATTATTTCAGCACTCTAAGAGACAAATAAGCTGACTACACAATGAACGAGGTCATCATGAAAATGAAATGCATGTTACCAGTAAATGCTATCCGAGCACCATCCATAAGTTTCTTTTTTCCTCTCTCATAAAGGAAAACCAATTGACGATTATCATTTGTAAGCTGCAATAGTCAGATATACAAAACAAAAGCCAAATTTCAAAATAGTATCTTCACGATGACTAATCCATTTAAAACAAAATAGTTAAAAATGGGCATAAGACCTCAAAAAGGAAGTCCACAGAATTCATCTCAGGGTACTTCCACTTCAGAAGACCTTCATGAGTACGAGTTACATATGGATCATCCCAGCCCTGCAAGAACAATTGAAGCATAAGCCAAGTAAAAGCAAAATTTACATGTAAATAACTTTTTTTTAAAACGCAGGAGAGCTGCGTCTCGTATTAAAGAGAGAGGGTGGTCCTCAACATGATCCTCACTCATACGGGGACCAAATATGAGTGAGGCACTGTTTAAAATTACACATCCACAACAAAATGTTCTAAGTCTTCACAAGTAGGAAACACTAAAAAGATATATTAGACTACTTTAACCATTATATATTACACTAAAAAAAATAAGAACTTCAGTTGAAACCAATTGTAAACAGTTGAAAATACAAACAGCACTAAAAAGTGACCATTATTCAAGCCCATTCCTACAATAATAATATGATCTATTCCCAAAACCATACAAATTCGTCCAGTTGCACACAAAAACCAAGTAGACCAGAATCATCACATTTACTAGTTACATTACAGCCAAATAAAGATATATTAGACTACTTTAACCATTTCTCTTCTTGCTCGAAATACGACAAATTGCTCCATACATGAAGGCCATATAAAGCAGACACGTCTTACCAACTTCATGTCATAATAAACAAACAGAAAAAAGAATCTTACCTGAAATATAAGGCCATCAGCATCATGGCAAAGCGATGGAATGAACTCCTTAAGAACCTTTTTTACTGTTGAGAGCAGCCAAAAATCCTTTCTCCTAACCTGGTAATGTCATATAATAAACAAAAAAAAAGGAAAATTAACTCTGCAGGACTCATGAGTTGAACATCATAATTCATAAGGAATCCTAGAATCCGATACCGAAAATAATTCCATGTCATATTTGTACAACGGATTGCTCTTAGCACCACTCTCAAATTGCTTTTTCTCATGATAACGTGGCCGTATTATTTCATCTTCCAGCATTTTCCACCTTTCAGAAAATGGCAACTGCATCCACAATTTCCATAATTAAAGATAATCCCAAGCCATAAAAATGTGTGTTTATCACCCTATGGTACAATAGAGCTTGGAGATCACATATAGATTACAGCAGAAAAAAATAAATACACCCTCAACTACAGTTCACTAATCGTGTGGCAACATGAACCTTGTAGGCCGGTCTGCTAACCAGACTAAGCAAACATGATTATGGCGATGATGAGCAAAATATTGATGGGTGGACATAGAGTGCAGGTACCAAGAAATAATTCAGAAAGGATGCTTACTACATCTCTTTTCTTTACTAAGGGCGCCAAAGTTTCATGGATAAAGGAGTACTCCATCCGTCCCAAAATAACTGTCGTTTTAGGTTTCCGTGTCACAAGTTTGACTGGATTTATAGAAAATACGTGCAACATTTGTATCTCCAAATAAATTAGTTAAAAAACTAGATTCAAAAATCTTTCCAATGATACTAATTATGTACCATAAATATTAATATTTTGAATATATATTGAATCAAAGTTATTTCTGGGGAAGCAAAAACAACAGTTATTTTGGGACGGAGGGAGTAAGTCAGGAATAAGTAAATAACAAAATGTTACTCCCTTTATTCCAAATTATAAGACGTTTTAAGTTTTTTTAGATACATAGATTTTTGCTATGTATTAAAATATACACTACAGTGTATCTAGGAAAGCCAAAACATCTTATAATTTGGAACAAAGGAAGTATATATTCCACAGCATATTACCTTAGTTTTGGACACTGCACCAAGTGCCATAAGATCATATGCCAAGTACCTTCTCTTCAAGCCTGAATCTGGTACCGTGTCTATAATCATCTCTCCATCAATCAAGGTCATATCATGCAGACCCTTCATAGCAAAGAAATAAGATTAAGGTTTTGCAATAAGAGGCATGCTCTATGATTGTTTCTCCAGCAAAATTGGAACCTTACTTCAAGGCTCTTATGGGGAAAGCGCATCTGAACCCTTCTGAAGCAAAAATTCCGATCAATCAAGAAACAACCATCTCTCATTATAAGCATCATATATCGTGTTCCATCAGCTTTCCATGTAGCAAAGTAGTATCGCTGCCTAAGTAGTTGTAGATTTTCACTGAACAAAGCAAAACGAATGCATTATTAGATAAAAAAAAGGATATATACACAAAAAGAACCAACACTTCTAATGCTCTGAGAATAGAAATTTTGAAGCAAAATATCAGCATTGGATTACAAGGAACTCATAACAAGTGTGAAAGAATTCTAAGAAAACCCTGCATGATGCAAAAAGACCTGCAACACTTCTAATGCTTATTTAATGCATCCATCTGCCTAACCCCTACGCTTTTTTAAAACTTTATATAAAAATTAGCATGTACTAATGGTTCCTTACAAGATTTTCTATCATGTCCTTTATATAACATAGGAACAAAAAAATATCATAATGCACAAAAAATGTAGAAATTTGAGTTACTGGTTGATGTTACTCACCTGTTAAGAGAAACTGGATGTGATCCAGGAAATTGTGAATGCCCCCTTACCTATAAACAAATAAAGATGATCAGGGCACTCTAAATAAAAAGGCCCGTTTGAGAGCAACAAGCATAAACTTGCAGAAATTTATGTTACAAACCAATCCAACTCAAAAGTAGTGCATAGAACAATAGACAAAATATGATATATCTATAGACTGAAACTAGTTTAATCATGACAAAATTCTATTAGTTCCAAGCATTTCCAAAATGTCATTTCTGAGCCTTATTAACTTGTCAAGACTCAAGATTCCAGATGAATTATGTCAAAAAAAATACATTGTTAATGTACCACCTTGTAATCTAGCACAAGTATTTTGCCAGACCGGAATGTCAAACTCTCACATTCTCAGCCTGCATTCCATGACATGAAATATTCAAGCATGTGCTCCATGCTAACTTTTAAGTTATGCTCCCAGAAATGAAATAGTTACTGAAGATGGGTTCAGAGGTATTAAACTACATTCTACAAAAGGTTATCAATTATCATAGTCCATGTTTTCATTGTAAAGCATATACGAAATTAATACATAATATATTGGGTAGAAGTAGAAATAGCCTACTTACAAGGGGCATTTCAAGCAACCGATAACATAGGACACGCAAAGCTTCTTGCTGGTCATATGGCACTTCGTCCCCTAACACATCGTCGTTGGTGATTATTTTATCCTCTGATTCATTCTGCAAACATATTGTGGTGTCAAAACATAGCATTGCTTAGCAATGAAACCATATGTGAGGTGATACCAAGGGCACAGGCAATAGTTAACTCTATCTCATGAATAAGTAGATCTGATAATTTCCTATCAATTTTGAAGAAAACACTTACACGCAGTGGTTCAGGATCACCATTGTCATCATCATCATCCTGCTTAGCTTCACCATTTAAATCGAGATCATCTGGTCTCTTCCATTCTGGTGTTGGAGGGCATGCTAGCATCATATTCTCAGGGACCTCATGGTAAAATGAATACAGTGCTTCAATATAGTCCCTCTTGTATATGCCAGGTGGCCGCCTTTGAGCAAATATATTTATCGCCTAGAAAAAAACAGTCACATAATACTGAAGAATATAATCAATCAAATATCATTTGGGGTCTAGTATCCCTACCTCAGCAACACAAGAGACGTGTGTGCGCATAAGGTAATGAATAATCATGAAACCCGTACGATTATGGCCATGGGTACAGTGAACCAGAATATATTTAGGATTCTTTGATTGTTTTTGTCGATCAAGGAACATCATTGCCTGAAAGAACCAACAAAATTTGTTAACAAAGATGAGCTTTTCTTAAATTTGTTGGGAAATTATTTATACCATTTACACCCAAGATGCTTCAAGCAAAAAGAAAATGACCAGGTTACGGATAAGAAGTATCCAAATCAATTTGTTAGAGAATCCAAGAAAATGAAAATGCAAAAAGGTGCAGGCCCCTTTGAAATTAGTGATAGCCCTAACGGGGTATGGTTAGGAAAAAGATGAAAGGAGAGGAACCACTGCAGATTGTCCCTTCATTTAAACTCGCACAGGTTACATGTACATGAGGTAGTACCCATATGCACTTAGGTCCGTTGCTACAGTAATCGACCTGCTGCAGTGCTAGTACATCTTATACATACAGCTAGCAACAACTATGTTCCAGATAGTACATACACAAAACAAATTTTGCTCCTTCACTGCTTCTGCTGATTCTACTACTACCGCAGCAGTTACAACAAAGCCTGCCTCTAGAGGACAGTAGCAGCTCCTCCCAGCTGTTGCTGTGCATGTATTTCAGTAGTCAAAACCAAATTGTCTTTTTACTCAAGAAAACAAATTACTTACCCAACAATTAGCAATATAATAAGCATGTAGCAGTCTAGCAGAACATAGAAAAGGTAAAAGCGTAAAATCTAAAACATCACACAAACCTGATGGGTGACAACAATGCCATAAACAATAGGCCTAGGGGCTAGCAGATGAGAACAGAATAGCAAGAGATGCAACTTGTTCGCCGTCGACAATAGGCTCACAGCAGCAACTAAGTGCGATTACGTGGATTTAGGGACGGAAACAGGACGGACATTCCCGATATCCGTCCGATCCAAAAGGGTTTAAACCCTACTTCGATAATCCATATATATGAATCCAGAGATCTAGGATCCGTACCGTATCCGAATACTCAAAGTTGGATTTCTGATACATTATGACATAAGATATCAATATCCGACACATCTGACACTCAGGGGCGAAGCTAGCTTGTAGCTAGTGGGTGCAAATGCACCACCCAAATTTTGAGAAAACAATGGTTTTTTCTAAAATTTCACCATGGGTGCGTTTGCGGGGGCGGCCCAGCGGCTCGGCTGCGCCTTTGGGCTGCAACTTACCGTGTTTGTCTCCCTGGCCCATTCTGAAGCCTGGCTTCCGGCAGCCAAAACCGCCGTCTCCGCCTGGCCCTGGGAAACGCCGCTAGGGTTCGTTTCTTTGGAGCTCGGTCGCTCGCGGCGCTCGGTCGCTCGCGGCGCGCGGCGGACCAAGGTTGAGCCCCCTCCCATGACCTACAGCAGTAAGCAAACTGAGATACTCCGTGAGGGCAGCAAAACCACTTTTGTGCCTGCTTCTACTGTCTGTGGAAAGAGGAAGAGGAATTTCAGTGAGGATGAGATGCTTATGTTGACCAACATGTCTGACGCAGTCAATAATGTGGCCAATGCTCTCAGGGAGACTGGTGCTGCTTATGTGAAGGATAACTTGTACCAGGCAGTGATGGAGATGGAGGGGTACAGTGAGGACGCACTGCTGGTTGCCTATGGCTACCTCCTGGACAACAAGGCACAAGCTAGGGGCTTTGTGCTAATGAGTGGTGCACATAGGACCTTATGGCTTAGGAATTACCTAGCCAAGCACTACTTCATGTAGTTGGACA
>Ga0182004_10002044_pt1 | contig 15453 bp, 17 predicted proteins | sample Sormic07211540_1_FD_120479 | JGI IMG/M metagenome (GOLD analysis project Ga0182004, IMG submission 120479) | Endophyte microbial communities from Sorghum bicolor roots, Mead, Nebraska, USA - 072115-40_1 MetaG | ecosystem: Host-associated > Plants > Roots > Unclassified | place: USA: Nebraska...
AAAAAAAAATTTAAAAGCAAAAAAATAAAGAAAATGGATAGGAGAGGAAGGACATGTGCATAAAGAAAAAAAAAAAAAAAAAAACTCTACAGTACAATACAAAGAAAATGTGTGTATCATCAGAGTTCTGAATGCTCAACTGTAACAAAAAAAAATGATAAAATGCAGCCGGTAGGTGTTAACTTTCTTAATCCAGCAGTTTAATTAGCTTCAAAAATCTAGAGACGAGTAGTAGACTAGCTTAGGGTTTCTGCGGCTGCGTGGCAGTCTTCTGCACGTGCATTGACAGCTGGACCATGCAGTATCCCTACGTGGCAGTGGGACCCACTGCTGGGAGGAGACAAGATAGAGCCGCTGCTGACCTTGTCCCTTGTGGGTCATAGAAGGTGCTGGCTCTCGTTGTTTGGACTTCATCCTTTTTCAAAGGTCTATTTTTTTTTTCGAATATAATCTTGCTTGGTCCTCCCGATTATCTACTCTCGAAGACGTACAGAACCTCTTTCTTTACTGACAAGTGGGCCCAGTATATTAACCGCAATAAGGATCAAATCCCTCCATCCTTAAAAAAAACAATTTTAGCTATGAACTGGACAAGTGCTTATCTAGATTCATAATTAGAAGTATATATTTTTTAGAATAAAGGGAGTAATAGTTCAAAGTGATATTATATAAGAATAAAAGTGAAGTATATATTGACGTGCGAACACAAAGTTAAAATGTGCCCTTGTGGTTTGATTTGTGATGAGTGATTGTTAACGTGATCCACGATCTAGGTTGAGTTGGTGACTAACCATTGGCGTGAGTTGGGTCGTGCGACATGTCTCTTGGCTTGTGGTGTGCAGGTGTGGAGCTTGAAGGCGGTGGTCGACGACGAGAAGAAGGTCAAGTAGAGACGTTTCGTGTCGATGGACCTGGAGCGGTGAAGGGCGGACATGAGGCTTGAACTGACGGACCAGGAGGCCGGGTGTCCAGCCACAGTGGCTGACATCTGGGACATCGACAAGTGCAAGTATAGATGGGAGTGACCATGTTGACCAAGTCAAGACAACGGACGTGCGAGTCGAGCGAGACTTAGGAGGACTCGGTGGGCCGGTTGGTCGAGGACGGCGATGACACGTGTCGAGTGGCGGGAGAAGTGTATGAAATATGCTACTCGTGGCGGGTTTTGCGGGTTTGGGCCTCAAAACCTAGGCAGAAGTTCCGAGGAACGGACGACACGTGGCGGCATCGAGGAGTTGACGTCGAGGCTAAACTACCTCATGAAGGACACGGTGGTCGTCGGATCTAGGTTATATCGATTTGGACTAGAATGCCCCTATAGCTAGCTAGTTCGCTGAAAAATATTCAAAGGTAATTGGAGAATGTGTAATAAGCCTATAAATAAAAAAATGTTTGTCCCCAACCCATCTCACCTCCTTCATTTTCATTTTCTGTCATCCTTTCTAGGATTTTCCCCTACCCTTAGTCTTCTATGTGAGAGAGAGGTCCACAAATCCAAGAATTTGTGTATGCACTGAGATTCATTTTAGGAATGGAGGCCTTAACCTCCTTGTGTTCTCCGGAATTCGATTTGTGAGATGCTTTTGTGAAACGTATTTGTGTTCTTCGCGTTCTTGCTCTTTCTCTCTTCTCGTTCTAGCCTTGATTCGTTGTTTTGAGACTGATTTGATTTGTTCTTTTTGCGTTGGCTTAAGCTATGACGTGAGTTGAGCGTTTCCACCGAAGAAAATCAACCAATTCCTCACGAGCTCATAGATAAGGTTGATTTTGTGGCTAGGTTTCAAGAAACCCATTTTTTCTCTTTCTTTCGATTTCTCGTGGATTGGCTTTAAATTGGGCGATGATCTCCTAAAGGGACCTCACCTATTGACTTGTGACCATGTGGTTAGTAGCAATTGGTTCTGATTTGATAGCTCAACAATTGGATTTTTGGTTGGAGGCAATTTTCGGAGCTCCCTGTTCTTGCTGATTCGCGACTCGCGGACAGTCCGCCAGTGAACCGCGGACAGTCCGAGTGTCGAGGACAGTTCTGCGTGGTTTCGGGTGTTTCTGGTTTTTTGAACTGTGGACAGTCCAAGAATTATTCGTGAACAGTCTGCCGTTCATTTTTTCGCCAAGACTCAGAACTGGTCCAGCAAGGTCGCGTTTCTGATTTTTGAAATGCGGACAGTCCGGGGTACTGTAGCGGACAGTTGCCACATCCAATTTTGTGCAGTTCGATCCGTTTCTTTGAGAGTTTGTTTCTATCGGTGCTCGAGTACTTTTTGGTGTGCCTAATACTTCATGTGTGGTATCTTGCTACCAATTAGCACGCGTATGTCATGTTCTTGTGCTTTCCTCAAGTGTGTGTTGTTTTGGAGGTTTGAACTTGGACAGTGGCTAAATATTTCGAAAGAAATTTGAGGCTCTCATAAACCCTCTTCTAGTCGCCATTTCTGGTCCTTCATGATGCACCATTAGTACAGACAAACCAGAATATCCATCAATTAATATCTCGTGCAGTCGTGCTAACTGCCAAAGGTATTCCAAATTAGAATTTGTTTTATAAGACTAGTCACAATGGGATTTTCAATTGAGTTTTATTTGCAATAAAAAAGTTACCACATAGACATTTTTTATGACATGATAGTGCATTTAAGAAGAGAGAGAAGAAATGAGTTTCATCTCTTAGAATAGTTACCAACTCTCTATGAATCTTAAAATTAAATGCTTTTGAAATTATAGACTGAAACTCCCCATTGAAAGTGAGTGTCTCATCCTAATTTTATTTTATTTCGCATGATATGGTAGTCTTAGAAAAAACGCTATGAAATCACCACTAAGACTGGCTAAAGAATAATTACAGAACTAGGTTTTGTTGTTATAGCCAAACTGCAAGAATATGTGTCCTACGGACAGCAGAACAGCCAACATGCCATTAATGGGCATTTTGGTTGTTGATACTTTATTGCTATTTCAGTTAGTTTCCATTGGAGTTTAGAGGCTCTGTTGGAGACCTCCAATATTGATAATATGTACTCCTAAGTCCTAAGTTTTCATCATAATCAAGTGTACTATATGTAAATGTTTTTGTAGAAAACTGCCTAAGAAATTAAAGGCCGCTAGCGATATGATAAACGTCAACTCTCTCTATTTATTTCCATTTGATCTATCCAATCAACTTATGTACTACTACCTAGTAATAGAAACATGTCATTTAGAATAAGTTTTAGACACATTTAAAACTACAAACATTGAGACCTTATAATTGTTTTGTTTGAGAATATACAATTTAGATGTGTAAATTGCATTAAAATATTTGCTACTTCTAATAGTTTTGAAGGGTGAATATTTTTTTAAAAAAATAGCAGCAAAGATATCCACTACTACAAAATCAATTTTAGGACACAAGGTGTTTGATTAACAAAGGCAGAGTTGTTGTCTACACTAATAAAACATAGGTAGGTTTTTGCATTAAATTTCTCTAAAAATTATATGCTCTCTATTAAATTTTAAGAAATTCGATCTAGAGCCAATCATTTGTTTGGATCTATACTAGCAAGGATTATATTGAATCTAGATTATCATAATAGTGATGATTGTAGAAGGAGGATTCTTGTTTAAAAAAATTTAGGTTTTGGTTGGATCTATTCCTTCCGTTCCAAATTATAGGACGATTTGACTTTCTTTTATATATATATATATATATTGCTTTAACCATGTAGATATAAATATAGATATAGTGTATATCTAAGTACTAGCAAAATCTATTTATCTAGAAATGCAAAAAATCTTACAGTTTGGAATAGAGCGAACGAAATAGCTAAAGATTAATTATTATAGGTAGTTGAAGGTATTTTACACCCATTATCTCTAAATAGTAGGGTGAAAGTGGAAGTTGGATTCTCGTAATGTGGTTACAGTGATAGTGATAGGATTATAAGAATTTATCCCTACAACATCTGTGTGTTTGAATCTCATTCTCATAATATAGTGATATGGATGAAATCAATAGACCCTAGTGTATGTAATGCGTAAGGCCCCTCCTTCCGTTATTACGCACCTTCTAGAAGATGCGTGCCTGCAACCGTACGCGTTATTATTGTGCTCTAATTTCTTCAACCATGACTTTCAGTACCAAAATGATTCTCTAATCGTGTCACAATGACTAGCGTGCAACAATGTCGTCCTGATGTTTCTTTGTCCACCTGTCAGTGTTGCAGCTTGTGATCAGATTCAGTTCAGTTTTAACTCGTTAAACTGAATAAGATACAGTACGGATCATCCTTAACATTATATTGATACATTAACTAATCTCTAATGTTCAGCCTAACTTTGTACAGTCCCTTTGCGTTGTAATATGTAAGATATTCATTAATTCTTTTCCCTTCAATAGGGGACCGAGTCAAACACTATGAGATCAGCCCCTTTTGATTTCTCAGCAAACTTACACCCAGTGACTTGGACGTGGCAGTCACGAGCTAGTACTAGTGCTGCATGGCTGGCTGCCCTTCCCAGGCGCCAAGTTGCACGTACCTTTAATTTCTCACACAATGACACAAAACCAGATCGAAGCAGCATTCGTTGAGCTCAGAAGGGGGGAAAAAACCCACAACCAACCTGTGCAAAGTAACAGAGACTATAGTAACAAAGTGTCATCAGTAGTTGCTGCCTCTCAAGATTCGTCAAGATGGTAAGTAGTACAATTCAAACATAGTGACTTGGACCAAATGAATGACGTCTTTTAAGACCATGTCGCCACCCTTTATAAATATAAGACATGGGAGGAGCATGAGCAACTACTGACTCCTCCCCCCTTATCTCCTTGAGTAACCATCTAGAAGACTGCTAGCTGCATCAGGAATATATACATATATACAAACATATATGATCGAACTACTACTCCTGGCGGAAAATATATTGTACGTACACAAGTAGAAAAGATCGATCGATCATGGTTGCCAAGGAGTTTGGAAGAGAAGCAGTAATAAGCATGGAGAAAGTTAAGAGAGACGGAGAGGCGCTCATCGCTGCCAGAGCCGGAGACGAAGAGGAAGATGATGTGGTGCTCCCGGGGTTCCGGTTCCACCCGACCGACGAGGAGCTCGTCACGTTCTACCTCCGCCGGAAGGTGGCGAGGAAGCCGCTCAGCATGGAGATCATCAAGGAGATGGACATCTACAAGCATGATCCATGGGACCTCCCTAGTAAGTGTTCTAGCTTGACTACTCATGCATATAAACATGCTGAATTTCTTCATCTTTTTATTTTTTTTATTAGTATGTGATGTCCAATTCAGATCCTTAGCACGCAATCCATCATATATCTCGTACTGTAAATGATTAAGGAACCGGAGAGTAAATTTTATTGATGCATGCATGTGTAGAAGTTAAACTGAAATTGCTTTGTAAATAAACTGATCATTGATCTTCAGAGGCAAGCACGGTTGGTGGAGAGAAGGAATGGTACTTCTTCTGTCTGAGAGGAAGGAAGTACCGGAACAGCATCAGGCCCAACAGGGTCACCGGCTCCGGCTTCTGGAAGGCCACCGGCATCGACCGCCCGATCTACTCTGCCGCTGCCGCTGGTGCCGCCACTGCAAACTCCGGCGAGTCCATCGGGCTCAAGAAGTCCCTCGTGTACTACCGCGGCAGCGCCGGCAAGGGCACCAAGACCGACTGGATGATGCACGAGTTCCGCCTCCCGCCGGCCGCCGCCGCCGCCACCGATGCCTCCCAGAGCATGCAAGAAGCTGTAGGTTCCATTAATTCTAATTCCACCAATTCAATTAACACGGCATTTTCATATATGGATGCATGCAATTGCAATTGCAATTCCACCAAGCGACTAGTTTTAGTTTTGATTTCCCACGCGTCACGTGTGTGTGAAATCACAATATCATCACGATGCACTCCCACACATAGATTATTCCAAAGCACGTGAAAACACGCTGCACTACTGTCAACTCTGACATGGTTATGGTGCTCTGAAAACGCAGGAGGTGTGGACCATCTGCAGGATCTTCAAGAGGAACATCGCCTACAAGAGGCAGCCGCAGCAGCACCAGCAGCAGGCGTGGCGGCAGCAGCCGGCGGGCAGCAACGGTCCGCCGCCGCTGCTGGCAGAGTCCAGCTCCAACACCGGGAGCTTCGAGTCCGACGGCGGTGGCGACGAGTACATGAACTGCCTGGCAGTGCCGGCCACCGCTCCGGGCGTGCCCCGGCAGCATCAGATCGGCAGCATACTGAACGGAGGAGGTGTCAGTGTCACTGGCAGCAGCTTCTTCAGAGAGAGCGTGCATGGCCAGCAGTTCCAGGGTCAATGGCTGAACCGCTTCCCTGCGCCAGCAGCAATAGAGCAGAAACCGCAGCTCCTGGACTCGTCAGCGATGACCATTGCGTTCCATCAGAACGATCAGAGCGTCGCTGCCGCCGCCATGACGAATGATCAGTGCTACAAGGACGGGTACTGGGACGAGATTGCAAAGTTCATGGAGGTCAATGATCCAACAGTACTTTACGACTGTAGATACGCTTGATCAATAGAAAGTTCAGAGCTCAGAGTTCAGAATTTCAGAGTAGAGAGACCCAGGTACCAAGGGTGCATGAGAGACTGGCATGCAGGGCCTGCTCCTCCAGTGAGGCCGCTAGTCAGTTAGATTTTGCCCGGCAATGTGCCCAAAAACCCCCCCACCCTTTTGTGTTCATTATTCTGATCGGATGTATACAGGACGTGTTGTGACCAATGTATGATTTGTGTGTGCACTGGCTAGATTAGTACCAAAATAAACATATGTTTCAGCCACGAATCATGACTTTGACACATATTGAGCTCTCTCTGAAACCTTCTTTGTCTCTAACGCAGCAAAGCAAGCAATCGAAAGGCAAACCATTTTGCTCATACAAGTAGCACACCTGTATTATTATTTTCACTCCTAGTCACTTTCAGATATGAGTGAGCCGAAGATACAGACAACCTAGACATCCATGTTGCCACTCCTAGATTGATCTCATGCCCACAAGTCACTCAAAGCTGCGCACGTGATGCATCAGCAATGGACCATTCATGCTTGCGTCCACAGTTTAGATATTCTGATGAGATACAGGTTTGTCATTTGCGGACAAATAAAACACCTGTGATTTGGATGGCATAAACAAAGGATGAATCAGTTTCGACATTTCTTGTGCTGACCCTCTACTTTGACCCTTGCACCCAAAAGGGGGGTAAGGCCAATGAATTGATCCAAGCTGATTCAAATGTTTCGTAACCACTAGAAGCATGAAAGCGGACACAAATTTACTTTTTTCATACATCTTATCTGAACAAGTGAATGCCTAGCCTAAGTCACTAGCATGAATGGGTGTAGACACCATTCTGGAGGCTGAAGTGATTTCCTAGATGACAAAACAACCGTCTTTAAATTCAATACACAGTACCAGCAATAACACATACAGGAGACATTCAACCAAATGAAGCATTTTCCATGATACAGTACCATCAGGAGGGACTATAGTATTGATGTGTTCTTATCAATGTGTTTGGATAATGAAGAAGACAGACAACCTGATTTTACGGCCTCTCTGACCAAAGAAGCCAGACATTTTTTGTTCAGTGTCAGAACACAAAGATAATAAAATGACCAAGCTAGAGGTGTTAGACCAGAACTACAGAATCAATCCCAAGACAAGGGCAAAAAGGTATATTTTCAAGTGTAAAGGTGACAATCAAGAAACAATATTTTCCGCCACGTGGAGTTCACGAGAATTTGTTTGCAACTTGTTAAAGTAAACTGGAAATATGTGCTCATTTCCAGTATGTGGGCTAAGGTGCTGTGGGGGACAACTAGAATTGTAGAATGAAGCGTGCCTTTCAGTCAGGAATCCGATAAATAACAGATACCGGTGCAAACAAAACTGAACAACAATATTTGTGAACTGCAGCAGCAACAATACTAATGTTATTATATCTTAAACAATTGAGTTACGCACAAACTGAAACACCACATCCGGATGCTACCTACTAAAGGACAGAGGGAAATAGGGCTGTGCAAATGCCATCAATCAGGAGGGTGATAGCAGAAAACCATTATACTGAAAGCTTGTGTGACTCATGGCAAGAAGAATTGTCATGCATAAGCAGTAGCATATAGACGATTAGATCCAGCTGTATCACTCTCCTCACCTTCCACTCCTAAAAACTGAGATGTCTTTCCACTCGAACAACTCCTGTTACAGCAAAGGATGAAAAAAATTGTGTCATTAGAGATATACATAATTTGAAGATAATGAAATATAATGCAAAGTTCAAAGAAAAAAACTTACATACCTTTCAGAGAGCAACTTCTCTTCAGATAAAGCCTTCTCAAGCCTCTCTTCAAATGGTGTTGCATGCCAACTGACCTTTTGATCCTGCCCATATTATAAATTATTTTAGGTAAGTCCATTTTACTTGAATGTAACTATAAAGAAAGAGAAGCAGACTTTACTTCTTTGTACTTATTCGTTGAATTGGGAATGCCATTTCCATCCCACCATTTAGAGTTAAAATTTTCTGGCTCTTTATCTTTCCAGTGTGCTGCAACCATTCCAATAATAGGTCTATCCTCATTTGAACTCTTAGCTGAATGAGATCTATCTCCTATCACAGCATCATCTCTGAATGCTTTCTTAGGATTTGGAGGCTTCAACCATTGGGCTAAGCTTGGGAGCTCCAGTTCTGAAGTATTGCTCTTCAGTAACTTCTTTCCGGTGACAGTTTTCGGGGACTTCTCCACAGATGTTGTATTCATGCTCACTCTTATCTTGTTAGAAGGTGATACAGAACCCTCAGAGCTCTGGAAAAGTGAACATTCATCGGATATTGAAATTTCCACAGAGACCACATGATCACTCTTTGCACACTTTAGTTCCTCTGATTTTTCAGGATGAATAAAATCTTCTTTTGAAACCCCACACTCTTTGAAATCCTCAGCAAAATCTAGAGGTTGGTGTTGTTCTTCACCCTGCAAACAAGCCTCGGTATTGTTCTCATTTGTTGACTCTTCCACGTTATTTGCAAGGGAAGTAGCGGAAGTCTGCAACTCATCATTTGTTTTTGAAGAACTGCAATGATGGCGCACAGACATCCAAGTGTTAAGCTAGTTAAGGTACTACTTACTACAGTAGAGAAACTGAGATAGAGAGTAGTGTAACATCTTCAAAAGCAGGAATGTTAAGTTTATTCTTGAGTCATCCTACTAGTAGTAGGAAAAGGAACAGAGTTTGCATACCTCATTGCATCTGGTACAGTGGAGCTCTGATGAGACCTTGAAGGAGTTTCACATTTCTCTACCTTCGGTGCTTCCATGATATGTAGATCATCAGACATAACAGGAAGACATCCTGAATGTGTTTCCTTCTTATGAACACAATCTGCATCTTTGAGTGCTGTTTGGATGTCATTTGTAGTTTGCAGCAATGCACCACAGCTTTTTTGGATAATGGCCTGTTATCATGGAGGTAAATCAGTCTGCAGCACCCAAGACCATGTGGTGTATGCTATGAGCTAACAAATGGAACTCACTGCTATGCTGCTACTATTGCTTAACTCGACTGCACATAACAATACATATGAGAAAATGACGTGGTTATCTACGACTTTGAGAAAGCCACAATTAAAAACCGCATGGCAGAAAATAAATTAGCATGTCCGTGTAACACCACAAGCATTCCATGTGTGTAAACACTTTGAAGGAACATGTTACATATAATGAGGAATTGAAGCAACAAACGGAAGTCAGCAGGACCCATAATTAACCAAGGATTCTCTACTGCACATGCTGGTCCTAGTCAAGTAAACTCAGCTGAACTGGAACCATGAGATACATCGGTAACCAGGCGCTTTGAGAAACGAACAACAATCAGTGAATCACAAACGATAAAGGGGTAAATCAGCGTCGCTCCAGATTTTGAGAATGACCGTACCTGGGACTCAAGCTCCTGATCCATCCCCTTCCTCTCACCACTCTGGTCTGGGCATGAGCTCGCCGTCTTGGCCACTCTCGATCCCTCATCTGAACCAAAACAATACGAGGCAGCAACACCAATAAATAAATAAATAAATAAATAAAAACAGAAACAATCACTACCATTCAACTCAACAAATGAGCAAAGGACAGTACGGAACGGCAGATAACAGACTGAAAAAAAAAATCGGGCACCTTCTCGCTGGAACACGGCGGAGAGCGCGTTCCTCGACGGCGGCCTGGTCCTCCTACCCGCGCCATCCTGACGAACAGCCACACAATCCGGCAGCGTTAACCAACCGCGGCTCGCATTCCACCCCCACTGACACACAAATCCGGGCCTCGTCCACGGCGACGAAGGCGCGGCAGATTCCGCTAGCACGGCGCAAGCAGACCAACCTGGTGGCTCGTCGTCGCCGTCGTCGCGGGGGCCAGGGACGGATGCGCGAGCTGGCCACCGGCTCCCTTCGCCTCGCCATCGCCGCCGGACGCTCGGAAGCAGCCGAAGAGGCACCCCATCATCCCCCGCTCCTCCTCCTCCTCCACCGCCCCGCCGCCGCGCGGCCTGGATTCCGCTCGCTTCGACTTCGAGGAGGAGGAGCTGAGCCGCGCCTCGTGGCAGCAGCAGAGAGGAGGAGGTTTTAGGGGGAGGAGGAGGAAGCAGGTGGGAGTGGGAGGGGTTTGAAATTTAAAATGGAGGCAGGGGAAAGACGGTGGCGAAGACGGAGGCCGAGGGAACAGCCGAACAGGGAAGGAGAGAAAGCCAGGGCGGAGTCAGCGGAGTGGGGGTGGGACCGTGGGAGGACGGCCCGACCCGGGTACCCGACCGGGCCCATGTCCCGCTCTCTGCCTGCGCGACTGACTGTGCCGCATGAGTGTCTTTTATTTTTTATAAAAAAATGATAATTTTAAAAATTAATTTTATTAATTCAGTGGGAAAGGTTCCAAAAAAAAAAAAAAACAGTGGGAAGGCTGGGGCCTGGCCTGGACGCCTGGGTGTGGCCGCTGGGATCTATTGGCTATGGAAGGGAAAAATTTTAGGAGGCCATAAATTGTTGCTGCTGGAAATGGAGTAATGCAGCAGTGTGTTAATGCTGGTGGATACGCTGACCTTATATTCTTCTTCAAATCTTCATTTTTGACAAGATATCTTCTGCTTGGGATTGAATTTCACAAGAAATTGTTCGATTGCATCGATTCACAGAAATTTTCTAGCTAAAAGCATCTCAAGAGCATCTTTATATCCTTTATTTATATTTGATACGAATAGATATTTTGATGATAAATTACTCTTTAACAGTTTTATTTAATTAGATCTTCAGATATAGTCGTCATCTATTTTGGATTTTTCTCGTTAGCCAAAGATAGAGAACAGAGTTGACTCTCTAGATTACATACAAGATATAGAGAAGTTGTAAGAAGGATGAAAAGATATAGAGAACATCTTTTATTCAAATAGCTCTATTAAAAAAAGTGAGTTTAAGAGAGACATAGAGATGCTCAGCTGCCAGGTCAATACAATATGGACGAGACAGCAAGAACTATGATGATGGGAGTTTTTTTTTCCCCATGCTTTGGGCCTGTTTCGTGCACGGATGCATGGACTGAGGACAGGCACATTGATCAGCAGGCCTTTTCTGCGTGGGTGTTGAGCTTCATTATTTGCATTGCACAGACTAGCATAATAGGCCCTGATATCAAAGTATCAGACCATATCACACTCAGTCCTCACAAATGGCAGTTTCAAATCACAACAAAACCCCAACTGCATTATCAATAGGAGGACGGTGAAACCATGTGAACCAAAACGGCAATTATCTACAGAAGGGCTAATGCCAGCAAGATGAAAGAACTTAAGAACATCAGACAATTTCTTCTTTATTGCCACCACCCCCAGACAATAACTTTTCTCCTTTTAGAACATCTAGACAATAATGAACAGTGTCATCCTATGACCATCCCAACACACATCAGTGTTCACAAACAGCAACGAAAGTAAACTACAAACTGAATACAAATTTACTATGGACAAGGAGGCCCTTGGCTTGTAAAGAGAGTCAAGTGCTAGAGTCCGCTCAAACAGAAACCCATTTGTTTCCACATCATCTCGAGCTCTTAGTGGGTTGTATTTGCAATGTGATCTATGGTACACATAGTATACAACCCCATCCACAAGGGTATTTGATTTACTATAGGTGTGCCTTGGTATTCTCGGGTTTCCATCCTAGTTCCCGAGCCCTTTGCTCCCACAAAGAAGTCAGTTTCTTCTGTTGGACCAATGCTACAGCTGACTTCTCCCTAGCTTCTTCACAGGTATCCATGCCTGAGCTGCATTTGTCAGCCTCCTTCTGATACTGTGAAGCTAATTTTTTGGCCTCGAGCAACTTAACATCAGCCTCTTGCTGAGCTTGTGTTGCCTCCTCTTCTCTCTGCTTTAGTTCTTCCACAAGCAGCTCTGTGAAACTTTTTTCTGTCTCTTCACCAGATGCTCGACTCTTGACCCCCTTGAAGTGTTTAGCACAATCTGAAAACATGAAAAGGCACCAGTTTCAGTTAAAGCACAGTAATCAGAAATTGAATAGTATGGTTAATTAAGGACACAAAATGTTCAAAATAACTCCACTTTGTCATGTATGTCTCAATCAAAGACATAATCAGTCCCTTACGTTTATTGAGAAGATAATTCAAATATATCATGGCATAACGATGAAGATCTACTTTGAGATATGGTATTATTGTTATGTCTAGCTATCAGCACTGCTTCGATATGTTAGTTGTGCATAACATTAAAATGCACATAGAACAAAAAGGAACAAAGGACACATCACTTGTCAGCTGAAACTATTCTGCAAGATAGTGACATATAACATGAGTACATACTAAACAAAGAAGACAACGAAAAAGGCGGTAAAAGATTTTTTATGTTCCATGGCTAGCATCTAGATAGTGACATATAACATGAGTACATCAAGGTAATGATTAAACCAATTTTTTTTTCTTTTGGAGGACGCTTGAACCTCTTATTCAAGTTGCAAGATATGTAGGCCAGTTTGACACTTAAGTGTTGGGATCAACTAACAAGTTACAATAGCACAAACAAATGAAGTCCACAACAGGTAGATTCTAATTTTAATACTGATGAACTCATGGTATACGTATCTAACAGTAATTATTAACAATACAACATGGGCCTCATCCGTAATGGAAAGCCTGGGCAAAATACCCGATACCCATTACCTATACCCGAATTACCCGGACCTGGACCCAAATTACCCGAACCCGAGGTACCCAATCCTAAATTCAGATAGCGATTTTGATTACCTGAAATTAGTTTGGGTAATTCGGGTAATATCCCCTGGTACCCAAACTACCCGAATTACCCAAACATTTTGTCTGTCTTTGTATTTATCATGTGTTGTTAGTTAAACATTAGAACTTATCAATTTATTAGAATATAATTCTTTTTGTTTGAACAAGTGACCGTAATATATTATTCTCTACAAAGTGCTATTGAAATTCTATACAGATTGCTGCTGAAATTATATATAAATTGCAGTTTTGTGTAGTTTGTTGTTTTCTGAAAATTCGGGTAAACCGAAAATACCCAAACCCGAATTATTGGGTACCGAAATTATGGGTAGTGTTTTTTGAGACTAATATCAGGTAGCAGTTTTCATTACCCGAATTTTAAATTACCAGAATTACCCAACCCGAAAAAATCGGGTAACCCGAAAGCCCAGGCTTTTATGGAAGTACATGATGCAATCTTTTCAGCTCCATCCATCTTGTTTGTCTAACTGTCCCTACAAACTGAGTTTCACTAAAAGAAGATGTTGTTTTCCCTCAATTTAGTTCTGTCTTGAGTATTGGGTGAAAGAAATCGAATCTAATCTTAGCATGTGGGTTGGAAATTTGAGCAAGCAAGCTTATCTTTGCTTGTGAAACAAAAAAAAAGGGGCACGGATAGGCCTAGAGATAGCCGGCTAATTTATAATATCATTACTCAGTTGCCGAGCCGAAGTATCATCCACTGACCGTAAAATGTGTTGGGATAGTAACTCGCTGCTGCTAAGTACTGCTCGCACGCGGTGCAAGGACAACAACAAAAAAGCAAAGGAAAGGACAATCAAATCGTGCCGGTCGGATCTAAGAAGAGCGGCGGCGCCAAGATCTGAGGAGGCAACGAGGGGGGACGGAGGCGCACCTTCCGGGAGGTCGAGGAGCGGGCGCGCGTCGCAGTTGCAGTCGCAGGCGGGGCACGCGGCCGCCGCCGTGAGCGCCTCCGCGGCGTGCCAGTAGAGCTGCGGGCCGACGATGTAGGCGGCGAGGCCGAGGCCGAGCAGAGCCACCAGCGCGGTCACCAGAGCCGGGCTCGGGCCCCACGCCGACGACGCCCCGCCTCCCGCCATTGAGCAACCGCGCGAGCGGGTGTGGGGGAATGGAGTTGGAGCAGTGGAGAGGCAAGTCGCCGGTGCGGCGCGGTGACGGGGGTTAAAGGAGTCGGGGGGGGTGGGGACTGGGAAAGCGGGGAGGAGTGCATGTGCATCAGTGAAGTGGAAGTGGAGGCGGAACGGACGCGCGAGGGGAGAGTGGAAACGGGCCCGAACCTGTGGTGGTGGTGGCTGGCGGCCTGGTGGGTTTGGCGGAACCCAGGCTGACCGACACTGCCGCTTCTTTGGGATAGATCTTCACGGCTTTGGCTCTACAAGCCTGTTGACCGCTCTGGACACAAGAAACAACCTTAACTAATCTGTACGCCGAACGTACCGAGTAAATTCCATTCCTTTCAAAAGCCCAGCCAACATACCATTCTCCAAACAAGGCGCCCTGGAATCCAATTATCTTCCCAGCCACTGATGTCCAATGCAATTAACAAGTCACGTTTCAGCACATCCCGTCTATACAGGATTGATCTCTACGTCACCGATCTTCGCCTTTTTTTTTATAGTTGCTGTAAGGAAATCACATGATGGATAACACAAGGTTGTTTCTTGTGCAGCTGCAGCAGGTGGTTCCGAACAAGGCGTCAAGGAATAAGAGTTTCTTTTTAGCCAATGGCGTAAGTTTTTATTTATTTATTTTTTTTTACGAAAATCAGAATTTAGCAAGTTTGTATATGAGTCTATTTATATGGGCCTATGCAAACGCCGAATGGATTGTTGATTGTCTTTTACCAGATCAGCACTCGTTAATCCTTATGCTCGGTGGGCCCTCACGGCTGGCCCAATCCCAAAGTCCAGAAAAGGGGGGAAAAAAATGCTGCGCCGGCCGTGCCACGGAACTCCGAGCCCAAAAGTGAAATTTTTGCAATTTGGCTCTTTTCTGAAACTTTTTTTGCGAAAAGACCCCTAGCGAAACAATTTTCAAAAATAGACCGTTTCTCGGCGTTTTATGACCTTACGCCGAGGATTCGCGTCTCGGCGTTGTGTCAGTTAACGCCTAGGTTATGCCACGTCATCGACGACCTTGGT
>Ga0182004_10002045_pt1 | contig 15451 bp, 12 predicted proteins | sample Sormic07211540_1_FD_120479 | JGI IMG/M metagenome (GOLD analysis project Ga0182004, IMG submission 120479) | Endophyte microbial communities from Sorghum bicolor roots, Mead, Nebraska, USA - 072115-40_1 MetaG | ecosystem: Host-associated > Plants > Roots > Unclassified | place: USA: Nebraska...
AACAAACCAATTTCTCTAATCTACCTATTCGGTCTTAATCTCATCCCCTTTAAACATTGGGCATCCAAGGAAGAATCTCTGCACCATTACCGGTCCAAGCTACGAGCTTCGTAGCTGCGAACCAGCTACCTTAGGCACTGACACCTTTGACACAAATATGCAGTATGGATGGCCGCACAAGCAAACACTTGGCAAAAAGCCCGAGAACAGATGCCTAACGAACGACGACCAACATTCATGTAGGCGGAGTTGAGAAACTTCTTCTTTCTAATGTCTTTCTTCTTCTTTCTGCCACCAAAGAATGAGAAAGACTGATCAAAAATTTATTCTCCCTAGTCCTTCATCTTGGCCAGATCTAACCACGATAAAACATGGAAGAGTCCGGAGAAAATTATTCCATGACGGCGATACTATCTCCATCTTGATGTCGCTATCTAGAAATAAAAGTCTCTATGTCGTCAAATCGGTGAGGATACCGACACCGTAATTGTTGCCCGCATCTTCAACGGGACCACCATGGAGAAAATAATTCCACCCTACCATCTCACCGTCGCCGGAGAAGAGAAGGAAATAAATCTCCCAAACCAAAAAATTTGGCATGGAGAAACTATAACCCTAAATACTCGATCTAATAGAAAAGCTTATTAAAAATGATAGATCCCCACTCCCTCAAGCCTCTGGTGATTATCACCAGAGGGGGGAGAGAGGGGGACCAATGATTATGGCTATAGGAGCGGCGGCAGCGGGGCGACAACGCTGAGATGGGTTTATCAAATATAAATGAAAGTGTTACAGTAGCCATTTTGTAAAATTTTTTGTAAGCTTTGGTTCCCTAGTTCTTTACCACCGTGGCATCCTCCTCATTTTCAATGACCTCACTTTCGTCCTCCACATAGCGCTCGACATTGTACTAATGGATGAGGGTCTGCTCTTAGTCACGGAGCTTGGCATCGACAAAAGTTGTGAGGGCTTTTTGGAAATAGACCATTATGAGATCGAAGTGGGCTCCGGTGATATGTCATCCCATAGCGAGGCTTCGCCAACTTGCCATTATGAAACACGACCCACCCGCTAAAATGCCATCCGATGCCCTTGGAATCCTTTTATTCCTCTTCTACTCCTATCGCTTATATTTTTTCTTTAGGAGCTCGTGCCTATGACAGAATGGAGTGAGTCACACCTTCATAGAACAGATTGCGGCTCAAGCTGGGTACGAGCACCTCCTCCCCGGTCAACTTCCCCCAGAGTGTCGCCCCTCCCTGCGCTCCCTCTCCTCTTCTAGGCTGTTGTTTCTTCTCCGAGCGTCAATGCACTGACCTTCCCCATGGGTTGGTGTTGTACTCCATGGTCGCCGTGGAGGCACTGCAGTCATGCGGCCAAGGCGAGCTAGGGCTGGTCATGGCGAGCAGGCCACGCAGGCAATGCTAGGCGTTGGGGACATGGGAGAGGTGGCACGGAGGGGCTCACGTGTGGGTGGAAGGGGCTCGTCATCGTTGATGGGCTGCGGCGCTGCCGTGGGGGCAGAAAAGTAAGTGCTCGATCCATTTTGTGCAAGCCCATTCCATCCAAACGTGCACCTGTAAAAGAAAAAAAGAAAAGGGTAGAGGCAAATGAGTGGGTACCGATAACATTTTAGCGGGTGGATTGTGTTTCATAGTGGTAAGTTGGCGAAGCTCTGTTGCGGAATAACATATCATTGAAACCCAGTTAGAGCATCTCCAAGACTTTCCTACTTTTTTCTTCTAAAAACTTGTAGTTTAGCAAGTCCTAAAAAGATTTAGAAGAGAAAAAGAAAGTCATCTCCAATAGTTTTTAATAAACGACATCTAAAAATCAAACTTGAAGCCCACATCAATTATTTTCTGCCTTTTTTTCTTTTTCTGTCACAGAAAGATAGGGCTCCGTACATGAGGCCGTGACCTTCTGCCGCCACCGCCAATTTCCAACCACCGCGGGCAGCACCCAGCCGGCTGCCGCCTCCAAGCAGCTACCGGCGGCTACCTTTCATTGAACCACGCCCTCCACCGTGCCAGCCACTACCACCTCCCAGCCGCCTGCGAGATGCTCCCAGCCGGCCATAGAAGTCACATCCTACAGGCTGCCTCACAAGATCACTAATCATGTCTTGAGAAATCTCTGTTGCAAAAGAAGGCGCTTGGAAAGACTCAACGCGGTATCCGCCCGTGGCTAGGATCTCGCAAAGTTACACGGAACTATGAAAAATTTCCCAAGTCCTAAAATATTTAGGAGTAGATATTAGGAGAGAGATTTTTCTTCATCTTTCTAAAAAATAAGAATTAGGAGTATGTATAAGAAACTCTTAGAGATGCTCTTAGAGCAACTGCAACAATTTGCTAAAAGTACTTGGCATTCTAGGATTTTTACTAAAACCACAAAAAAACAGCCTCCAACAAGTTGGTAAAACTACTTGGCAATTTTGTGAGCTTGGCAAAATTCTCCCTTCACTTGGCAAATATGCCAAGTCCTCCATCACTTGGCATCACGTGTATCCTAATTTGTCAACTAGTTTTGCCAACTTGTTGGAGACTCAATTTTATGATTTTGGCAAAATTCCTAGGATGCCAAGTTTTTTGCCAAGCCCAAATAGCAAACTGTTGGAGAAGACCTATTTTTTTTACTTCGCATTTGGTTTTAAGACTTAGCAAAACTATAGATTTGCCAATTGACTTTTAGCAAACTATTGGAGTTGCTCCTATGTACTATCTAAAAAGCTCACTGGACTACCTCGGCACTCCTTTCCTTTTTAAAAGGATCAAGCACTCCTCTTGGTTGCGTGAAGAAAACAAATACGTGGGATAAAACGGGAGGCAACCAACCGAAATGCGCCGTACTTCTAAAAAGGTGCTAAATTGTTTTTTTTAAAAGGTGTTAAATGAGCTACAGATAGATGCAACAAAATTGTTCCTTAGAAGATATACTAAAACTTCAGCCAATTGCCTTTTTTTTTAAAGAAGTAGCCAATTGCCTTTTAATAAAAAAACTTTGTATATAAAAGGAATAAGAGCAGTGGCCTTTTTGTATTTCAAAAAAGCTGGACGCCATCATTGGGTTCGGCCGGTTTAGCCCGAGAACTCTCACGCCACGCAATGCATGACACGGAGCACCGATCTCCATTCTCCGCTTCTCTTCTCCAATCCTCCACTCGGGGATTCCCAAAAAAATCACTAAAACTCAGAGGGGCCTGCCGCGAAAAAGATCACCCGCGCGGCCGCGCCGTCCCCAGATCGCCGCGCCCCTTGGCCTGCTGCGGCCCTGCCACCGCTCCGTCCTCCGTGTGGACTGCAGCCGGCGACGGGTGCGAGACGGAGACACCAAGGAAGCTGGCGTCCCCTCCTTGCCACCGGGGTGAAATGTGGGAGGTCCAAAAGTGCCGCCATGGGTTGCCACGGCCGAGCTGAATCGGCCTCTTCTTCTCCCCCCTCTTCCATTCGTCGGCGACTCCTCCAGCCAGCAGGTGCGTTTTTCCTTATTCTGCCTGCGATGCTCTGCCCCTCCCCTCATTCTCCCACCCCAAGATTGGACCTGATGCAGGATTAGGATTTTTTGAGAAAATGTTGGTTTGATCTCCTCCAGAGGCAAAGCATTTTTGAATCGTTGGTGACGTGAGGATCAGTTAATTTTCGCACCACTTGTAGGATTTAGCAGCTCCGTGTACCCATGTTATATGCAACGCAATATATACTCTCTTTGCTCCGAAATTGGTCATGTACCCATGTTATATGCAACACAATATATACTCTGGTGTTTTGCGTGCAATTCTACCTTTGGCAGCTGGATTTTATTGCCTTGCTTGTTCTGTACTGTATCGTTTGTGCACTCCATTTGCCTTTTCATGAGCTCTGAGCCTATGAAGGTGTGATCTGACGTGTTGATTTTGCAGATACCATTTGGCTCAAGACAGCTGAAGCTGGTTCACCTAGGAATGCAGAATCATGTTGTATTGCAAGAGGCAGTCATCTAAGTTCAACAAGATCATTTCCTTTTCATCTGAACCAGTTCTGCAGAGTCTTCATGAGATCTTGGGGCTCAAGTCATATTTGACTGTGGTGTGGTGACGCTGTCACCAGTAAACTGTAGTGCTTGTGAATTTGTGCAGGTGTTTACAATAGTTTACATAATGGAAGACAGAAGTGTTTTAATGAAACGGTATGAAATTGGGAGACTCTTAGGGCAAGGGACCTTTGCAAAGGTATATTATGCCCGTAATCTTGCTACTGGTCAGACCGTTGCCATAAAAATGATCGATAAGGACAAGATTTTGAAGACTGGTCTCATGGACCAGATAAAGAGGGAGATATCGATAATGAGGATGGTAAGGCATCCGAACGTTCTGCAGCTTTTCGAGGTAATGGCTACCAAGAACAAGATTTACTTCGTTCTGGAGTACGCCAAAGGCGGTGAGCTTTTCAACAAGATAACGAAGGGGAAGCTTACCGAGGAGGCTGCAAGGAAGTATTTTCAACAGTTGATCAGTGCCGTTGACTATTGCCATAGCCGAGGTGTTTATCATCGTGACTTGAAGCCTGAGAACCTGCTGCTGGATGAGAATGAAACCCTCAAGGTCTCTGATTTTGGTTTAAGTGCCTTAGCTGAGTCAAAGAGACAAGATGGTCTACTCCACACTGCATGTGGTACTCCAGCTTATGTTGCTCCTGAAGTGCTCAGCAGGAAAGGCTACAGTGGTGCAAAGGCAGATGTATGGTCTTCCGGAGTAATTTTGTTTGTGCTTGTGGCCAATTATCTTCCTTTCCATGATAAAAATCTCATAGAGATGTATAAGAAAATTTCAAAAGCCGAGTACAGATGTCCTCGTTATTTTTCTGTGGCTTTGAAGGAGCTCCTTTATGGAATGCTTGATCCAGATCCCAATATCAGGATGTCCACCTCAAGGATAAAGAAAAGTCCTTGGTACAGAAAGCCCATTGGGATGGCAGCACTGAAAAATGTAACTTCTGACAAGAACTTTGGCTTGACGGGTGATATTGATTCCGATAAAAATCAAGGATCATTGAGCTTGACGAACTTGAATGCATTCGACATCATTTCCTTCTCTACAGGATTTGATCTATCCGCCTTATTTGATGAGAAATATGGCCAAAGGGAGGCAAGATTTACTTCCAAGGAGTCAGCAGCAGCTGTCTTTGCGACGCTGAACGAACTGGCCAGACGTTTGAAGCTTAAATTTACAAAGAAAGACAATGGTGTGTTGAATTTGGCCACAACCAAGGAAGGAAGAAAGGGCATGCTTGAGCTTGATGCTGAGATATTTGAGATTGCTCCTTCTTTCCTGTTAGTTGAGTTAAAGAAGACCAATGGTGACACAATGGAGTACCAGAAGTTGATAAAAGATGACATTAGGCCATCACTTAAGGATATTGTTTGGGCATGGCAAGGTGATCAGCAACAGACACGTATACTTAGACAAGCAGAACAAGAGCAGCTGTCGCCACTTCCACCAATTTCACCAATTCCACCACAGCAGTCATAGTAGGAGCTGCAAATGCCTCTCAAAAAGCAAAAACAGAGTTTGCTGAGTCTTGGGCTCTTGGCTCTTGGCCGATTAATTGTCCTTTTTAGACTAGCAATCTACTGTAAAACTCATAAAGGTCCACATTGTTAGTGGCATACTGGCGTGCTGCCTTTCTGGCTCCCATTTTTATTCATTTATCATTTTTCGCTGAAAATGAAAAGCCTGTATGTACTAAGGATATCTGGCATTTTCAATATGATCACTGCCAAAAAGAATTCAATTAACCAGTGCAATAATACAATTGATGCTTTTCAAATTGTATAAGATCACAAGTGGCTGGTTATAACTGGGAAGTCAGTCATTACTCAGAGTCCATGGCAACTAGTCTGAGGATTGCAGTTGCCTTGGTGAAAGCGGAACCTTTTAAGATCAGGGATTCAGGGTTTTGATAATTCAGAACGTAATTCAAGAGTTTACACCCAACTTTGAATTTCAGGGCTACCCTATGTGACATCCATTATTGACATTTCACATTCTACAGTACAATGTAGTATCACGTTTCCAACCCAACAGAAAGTCAGAACAAATTCCATCTGGCGTCGGTTCCTAGAAAGCCTACACTGTCAGCAACTCAGAACGTGTAAATTTTACTAGTCAGAATGAACTGCAATTGCATAAACTCGAACACAACCAGACATGACTTAGGTACTAAATATCACTAGGTCAGGTAAGCAATACATTACATTAACTAAAAGTACCAAGGGGACCAATGATTGTCTCAATCCTAAACATTAAGAAACAAATACTTCAATAAATAAGTTGGTTACAGACAGACAGCCATCATGACACAGCATGTCCAGGGGATCCACAGGTAAACGTCCTGGTAGACTGGTAGTTATATGATTCGAACAACACCATCTCGTATCATTATCCTGTTTGCATCTTGCATCCTCTGAGAGCACAAAGAAATAAAATTTTAATGCAAACGACATGCTTAGCTGTATGTTGAAATAAAACCAGCTTTGTTTTTTCATACCTCCAAAATAAACTCTACTTGGCTTCTGGTGTAAGGTGCAGTTGACTCCCTATTCACCGTCTGCTCGATTTCATCAATTGACATTTGATCTACATGGCTTGCCAACACATGCTGACCCAGAATTGCTTCGAATGCTTCAATTCTGCAGGTTATACAAAAACAAGGGCAGCAAAGGATCAGGCATAAACAAAACAAAACAAAGCTGAATGTCCAGATTTACAGGTTATGTAGTGACCTCTCTGCAGGAACATTCTGATCATTTGAAGTGTTTCCTACATCCACATCCATTGGATCGTTTCCAGAGCTGTGAAGAATACAGATATTTTTAGATACAAGAACGGGGAGTAGCCAAGTAGGTAAAAACTAAGTGGAACAAAAGTCTGGGATGGGAAACATACTGCAAATAAGCTACTTAGTTCTTAAAAAAGTTCAGACAAGTGGGTATATGGACAAAGTTATAAAATATTAAAATCACCTTCCATGCCCATCCTCAGTGCCACCAGTTGCACCTGCATCATGATCAGCTTGCTGTTTCATCTCCATTTCTCTCTGTTCACGCTCTTCCATCTCAGTCAATTCCTTGTGGTATATTGCAAAATTTAGAACTTGCAATGCAGCCTCAACATCGGATTTCAGAACCTGCAAGACATTGCCATGATGTGATTCTCTCAAGGACAAATGGCTCAGTTAACCTTCCAAAAATTAAACTGTTTCTAAAATGGAGAAATTGCTTCATTTCTTGGTGAAGTTTCAGGAAAATCATGAGCAAACAAATATGAACTGTGGTTGATCCAGAGAGTTGATGTGGGTAGGTTGCGAGTGGAATTAACAAAATACCTCATGTCTCAGTTTCATCTTGGCATGAGCTGTGGATAGACGGATTATGGTTTCCAGTGTCCTTGCTGTAATTGGAAGTGTACCTCCACCAGACTGTAAAACACAAAGGTAAACAAATGCGAGATACAAACATATACCATTAATGAGACAGCAGACAGCCATGCTTGAATCAAACCTTTGCATTTGCACTACCATCCCTGAGCTCAGCATATGAAGTAGCAATATGATCAGATGCCTGCAGCAGAAGAATTTCAATGCTATATCTGAAGGGAGACCTTTGTATTTTGTAAGAGATTCTCTTCATCTCTTGAAGAATTGAGAATACAATAAAAAAATACTGAAATACAGGAAGTGTATTGAAAAGGAAAAAGAAAGCAGCCCACACAAGGTCACATTGCAATGAAAAATAAAGGCCTGTTTGGCAGAGTTCCAGCTCCAAGAATTTTTTGGAGCTGTGGTCATCACTTGGTCCAGAAATTCCTGGAGCTGGAACTGTTGGCAGATTGAGTGATATCATACAAATTCTAAATTCTGCATGGATCAGACCTGTAGCTCTTCCATAAACACTCAAGACACATGCAGTGTCACTGTATGGGCTGATGTGCAGTGAGATCCATGTCGTACAGAGTGTTATCTCATGTTTTCAGTGCACATTCAAGCCCTCACCTTGGTGTGAGGAAAACATGGTATATTAATGCAAAATAGTGGAAAAGGTTACCTCGTCAGTGAGCTTTGGTTGAATAAGGTTCTTTGCATAATGAATATATTTCTTCACAAATTTGACAGTTAGCCTATCCTGCTTAGCTTTCTTTCCTCTTCTTCTATCCTGACCATGGAGCATCCTATCATACTTAACAAAAATAGCATCACCATCGTCTTCTTCAGCACATCCATCCTTATCAAGAGACCTTGCTCCTACAGTTTATGAGGTTTGTCTTTTATTAAGCAAATGAAAAGAATTGAAGAACTGAACAAATCTATTTGACTGTAAAATAGCAAAGCTACCTCCATCATCAGTGCAATATCTATGCATTCGAGCAACGTGTTCTGAAATTTGCCGGTCAATCTCAGGATCCATTTGATCAAGAACAATAAAAAGTAAATCAAAACGGGAAAGCAGTGAATCGGGAAGCCCAATATTCTTTGTTGGCGTCAATGATCGATCATACTGTCATAAGGCCAGAAAGTATTGTCAGAAACAACAACCAATCAAATGGAGCACGCTTATGGAGCTAGGGAAAGAAATGAGATAAGAGCTTACAGTTCCATATATTGGATTTGCTGCAGCAATTACACTACATCTCGCATTTAGCGAGGCATGTATTCCTGCCTTTGCAATGGTTACAGTTTGCTGTTCCATGACTTCATGAATAGCAACTCGGTCTTGATCATTCATTTTATCAAACTCATCAATGCAGACAACACCACGATCAGCAAGAACCATGGCACCAGCTTCAAGCCTTCTTTCCCCTGAACAGAAATTTGTCATGTGGCTTTTACAGGAAAATGAACACCAATGCACTAAGTAGAGTTGCGTAATTTACCAGTCTCTTGATCAGAAGTCACAGCAGCAGTCAAACCAACACCAGATGAACCCCTGCCAGTTGTTGAGATAGCCAAAGGGGCAATGTTCATCACAGCTCTTAGGAGCTGGGACTTGGCAACTGAAGGATCTCCCACCATCATCATGTTTATATCTCTGTATGCCAAAATATAGGAATAAATAAATAAAGCACAATCAATAAAATCATGTATCAGTAATGATCTGAAACATCACTTACCCTCTCAAGTGAGTTCCATTTTTTAGATTCTTCTCAACGCCACCAAGCATCAGTAGTACTACTGCCTTCTTTATCCATAGATGACCATATATGGATGGAGCAAGTGAGTTTCCCAGCACGTCGAAGGTGTCATTTCTCCTTGATATTTCTTTCATCCGCTTCAGATCTTCCCGAGTATAGACAGGTGCATTTGCCTCTTTGTTAAGAAGCGACACATTATTTGCGATAAGGACAGTTCTACAGACATAGTAATACAAAACCACATCATACTTCGGAAATAGGTAAATTGAAGCCAGCTTTGGTGAGGGTCATAGTCATAGCTGAACTAACCTGAACACACCACTAACACTTCCCTTGCTTTTCCCTGGTAGAGCCTTGTATACACCGACAATTGAGACACGATCACCAGGTTTGCAACAATCTACAAGATCATCTTCGACAATAACATCGACAGTTCTTGGGAGCTGTCCAGGTGCAGAATTTTCAGGCACTTCTTGCATGGACAATGTCTGGTGATCCTTGTATTCACACATTCCATACTCGGTGACCAACAAGTTACCATTCTCATCCTAGCCATTGCAGATTGAGCAGCATTACAACTACAGTACCAAAGTGGTTGATTTAATGAAATTGCAGAGAGCAAATAGGAGCATACCCTTGTTGGATAAACAGAGCCAGTAGGCAAGCCTACAAAAGAAGTGATGTCCCTGTATTCACGCGATAGAAAGTCCCCAGTCACAGGGCAGAAGTGAACGCTCTTAACAACTTTTGGCCTTACCAACGAGCCTGTTTTTTCAGGAGGAAAAATAAGATTAGCACTCAAAGGTGTAGAGGTACTTCACTAGAAATCTGGTGTCTGTCTATGCTTAAGTATTAGTAAATTGCTGGGCGTGGACTAATAATTTGATAGACCAAGTAGTTAGCATCAAATTAGTATGCTACATGCACAACATTAGTGATGAATTAACATAAGTCAACACTAAAGTTTCTACAAATTCGAGTAGCTCAGTCATTCTGACACTGTCATTCATGACACAGCTAACAAGCACAATTTTACCCATTCTGTTTTGCAGTTTCCCTTTACCACAAAGGTACCAATCGAACTACCACAAAACTTCTATCCACCAGCAAGAAGAATCATATAGTTTAATTGGAGCTTGTTCAAAAGACCCTGACAACACAATCTAGAACCATGTAAACAAAGTGCATTCAACAAGCAGTATGACTGGAATCAGATCATAACAACAATGTGGTCCATCTGCTGAAAGGGGGAAGTGAGCCATTACATTTGGTGACGATGCCCTCAACGCAGACCATGGTGCCGATGAAGGAGGACATGAGATCCCTAGGCGTGACCCTGTGGAACCCGAACGGCCCCGAGAAGCCCACCATCACGCGCTCCCCTTCCTTCAGAAACTTGGGATCTAGATTCCTCGCCACCTCCGAAACCGCGTCCGACGCCGGCTGCATATACTCCCCGGGGCTTCGAATCACCCTATTCACACGCAAGGGCAGACCGTATCAGCCAGAGAGGCAGGAACTTGCCCAACAGAACAACAACAGAAGCGCACGAGAAAGTGAGGGGGAGGCAGCGGCGGGGCACCTGCGGGCGAGATCGAGGTTGTGGTTGCGGAGGTCGTCCATGCCGATGATGAGGCGGTGGCGCTTGTTCTGGACCATGTCGCGGACGGCCTGCATGTAAACCCCCTTCCCAACCTGCGATGAGGGGCAAGAACGTCAGCCGAGTACCCGGCGAACCGGCGGCGGCGCTAGGGACGGCGAGGGGACTTACGTCTTGGTCGAGGAAGTCGAGGAAGGCGCGCTTGTGCGCCGCCATGGACTCCTCGTTGACGTCCATGGCTGCCTGCGGGTTCGGAGACGGAGCGCGAGGCCGGAAGAGAGCGAGCGGGGCTGCTAGAGGAAGGGGCCGAGGCGCGGGAATGGGGGGCTCGGGGCTGCGGCAGGCGGGCGGATTTGGATTTGGGGGTAGAGGGTGGGGATGAAGGCGGCGCGTTTTGGCGGGAGTTGGCGCGCGGCGTGGCGGGAAGACGTGGTTTTCGCGCGCTCCGGGTGACGCGGGACAGCGGATTCCGCGGTCCATGGGCTTTCGATCACAATATCACATGCGCGACATGTAGAGAAAATAGAGGCCGTACTTGAGGCCCACTAGTGAGAAAAAAAAGGTTGGCAGAGGATGGTCGAGCCCATCGACGAGCACTGGTAGCATTTTGGCCCAGTAAGGAGCGCGGCTAGGTTGCGACAGAGCGCTGTGGCAATTCACCAACTCGAGACCAACATATTTGTTGCTGGGAGTAAGCTACACGGCGGCGCACCTGAGCGACGTGCAATTCGCCAACTCGAGACATACACGCCACTCGCCAGCCAGGTATTTGATGTACTTCCTGACCATACTACGAAACCATTTGGCAGTGTGGCACACTGGCACTGACGTCTGACCCTTCAACAGCAAGTGTGGCCAGAACAGGGAGTAGCTAGTACTAAAAATACCAACTTTGTTCATAGAACTAACTAATTACAAATGTAACGATTATTCCGATCTCTTATTGTAAAATATATAAACGACTACAGCGCAGCTGAGCACTGACCATCCGAACTAAACTAGCTGAAGCCACCGTGAGTGCAGGAGGCAGCCTTCCTCCTCCTATGCCTCTGCTTCGCGAGCAGCAGCGCGTACACGACGAACCCCATCCTCTTCCTCCTCGGCTGGAACTGCTTGCGCGAAGCGCAGTCGTGGTCTATCCTCAACGGGGAGAACATTTCGTACTTCTGGCTCAGGATCTGCCCGAGAGAAACCTTCTTCCTCGTGTTGGTGGTCTTTGTCATCTCAAGCTCGCGGTCCAGCTTCATGCTCAGGATCTGACCGATGGACACCGTCTTCACGTTGTTTGGCCCCGTGGTCACCAGGCTCAGGCCGTTCACGTCATATATCCCAGAGCCTGCTGCTCGCCGGGGCGCTGCCAGTGCCGTGTTCTTGAATTTTACTGAACTGTTGCTGATCGGGCGCCAGTTCTGGATTATTTGGTCTGACCGCAGTTTTCGGAGCGTCTCTTCAGCTGCTAGCTTGGCTTTGTTTTCAGATTCCTCCCTCCTCTGGGCCTCCTCCAGAGCCTTCCTGCTCGTCTCGACAGCTGCCGTTGCTTCCTCTACTCTTTCCAAGAGTTCTAGCTTACACTGGTTTGCTTGATCTAGCTCTTGCATTGCTGCGTCAATTTTCTTCCTAGCGGCACTGTCCGCTTCTTGTGCTTTGAGCACAAACGTAGAGTGCTCCTCAACAGAGAGTGTAACATCAGAAGTATTGGCGTTCAGGTCCCACCCGTTGCTCAGTTTTTTCATCTCTGCAAGAGCAATAGATTCTCCACGTTGGGAGGCTTCCTTTAGTTTCTCAGCCATGACGATTCTGAACTGCATAGTCTTTGTCTTAGACCTTGTGTGCTCGATTGCAGCTGTCAATTCACAAATCTCATTCCTCAAATCCTCTGACACCTTCTTGTGCTTTGCTTTCTCAGCATTCAAGTGCTTCATCTGCAACCAGATTTCAGAAGGCTCAAGGACAGGTTGTGGAGTTTTTACTACCTGCAGCTGTGCAACAGTTTTGGTCAAATCTGTTTCTAATGATGAAGCCTTCCCCAGGTTGAATTGTAACCTTTCGCGGGTTTTCTCAAGTGACCCTTTCTCCTTCTCTATCTGGCTCTTTAACATGTTGACAGTGTCCGTGTTAAGGAATGCTTTTGCCTGATTCAGCTTGATCAACGTGGTTAGTGGGGACTGTGTACCTTTTGTGCTCTGGATTGATGGCTCGGTGTGGCTACTGGTTTTTTGTTCGACAGCAGGAAGTGGATGTACGATCCCTGTATCAGCATGGCCTTTTGCCGCATTTGTGTCCTCCGCTGTTACCTTCTCTATTTGTACTTTCAAGGCATCTATAACATGCTTTGTTTCCTGTAGTTCTTTCAAGACCTTAAATGTTTCCTTTTCCTTAACAAAAAGTTCCATCTCCAGCTTCACTGTTTGTTCCTCAACTTTCATAAGTTCTTCTTCCTGAAATAAATGGTGCCCATGGACAGAGTTACAGATTTTATTTGTGAAGAACAGAAATGTGAACTGTACAGTGTACACACTACACTGAAAAAATGCATAGAGGGAGAACACTTCTTTGAAGAAATATGTTCAAAATTGGACATCTAATGCGAAGGTGAAGAATAAAGTTCAAACTGAAATCCCCTTATATATTCTGAATAACATGGCAATCAACAGCAAGCCAAACAGCGACTAGAAGATAAAAATTGGCAACAACGACGACCAGTAATTCCAACTTAAATTTCCATAGGTTACTTCATCAGTCCTCACCATGCAATTCATAAGAAAGTATACTTGGGACTAATACTGAAAAACATTGGCAACGTCTTACACTGAAAGACTTAGAAGATTAAAAAAAACACTCTAAAATACAACTATTCAATTGCCTCCTGATTCTTATATTACATCTACAGAGACCAGCTAGTAATAAAGTAGTGACTCCAACATCCTATCTAAATCCTTGGGTGCCTCACATGTTCAGCTAATGCCAAAATTGTTGGCATCCTCCTGTACTCTGATCTAAGCACTTCCACACTAGGACCTGTATCAAAGATCATACTAATAGTAGTCTTGACATACCTACTCCCTCCATTCCAAATTATAAGTCATTCCAAGAACCTTAGAGAGTCAAATCATTTTCAAGTTTGACTAAAATTATAGAGAGAAATACTAAGATTTGTAACATAAAGTGAGTATACTATGAAAATATAATTAAAGAATAATCTAATGATACTTAGTTGGTATCATAATAATTATTATCTTATCATATAAATTTGGTCAAACTTAGGATAGTTTGACTCTCCAAGATTCTTAGAATGACTTATAATTTGGGATGAAGGGAGTACAAATAATGCCAATAGTTTACTTAGTTGTCTCCTCGAGTAATAATACATAATACATTCAAACCATAACTTCTTCCTAGTTGTGAGTTGTGACAAACCAGGATCCCAAGCAAACTATATGGGGTTGTAAATTGGACAAAACTAACAACTTGTGTCTTGCAAAAAAAATGTCAAGTAAAAATATGGCCATCTTTTTTAGGAGAAATGAAAAAAAATCAGGTGATGATGTGTAACAGCAACAGTAAAACATAAACACCAGCATACTGTAATGAAGTGTGGCAATTCATGCTTGCTAGTCAGTTGTAATGTTGTGTACTACTACTACTACCTTTACATCCTGTTATGCTGCACTATATTTCATCTCTTTCAGGATACAGTGCTTGTAACCTGTAAGTGTGCAACAGACAAAGCGAGAGGCTGGTGACTGCTCATAATTCATAACCCAACAGCATCAAGATCTAATAGTGGACCTCTATTCCTCAACAATGTCGGACCGAAGAGGACACCCAGCTTACTAGTAGCTAGTAGTAAATGCCATCATGCATTTGGTTTCTTTCGGCTCCAGATTGATTCCAAAGTCCCACAAGGCCACAATGGCCTGTCACAATCACCCACACCAATGACGCCCAACCACTTCGCCGAAACTCGAAAAGAATGCTGCGTAGTTCGGATGTCGTCTGCCCTGACCACCCCCAAATTAAACCCAGAAACCTAACCACGGCTGCTATACAAACAACAATGCTAGTACTAGAAAGCAAGTTAGAAGTAAAACCCTCGCGTTTATGAATTGGTACCCCTTGAAAATTCAAATCCGTACAGGCACGGCCGATCTCAAACTAAATTGATCAGGAGATGCGAAGTTTCTTTGAAAAAAGGTATTGGCTGAGAAAGCAGCGCGATGGCAAGCATGCCGCCGCCACCCTCCTGCGCTGCGCTTTGAAAAAGCGAAAGGCCACTGCCGTGCCGCGCGGCTGCATAATAAACAAAAATAAAGCCGCAAGCAAAAAAGGTACTACCCGGGGCGGGGCGGGGCGGCGGGCTCCGGTTGACTGACCTCTGGGCGGAGGTGGACGACGGGCGGCGGGTGGCGCCACTGGGAGACGGCGGCAGCCCCGCCGCCGAACAGGTCGACGGCCTGGCGCACGGACTGGAACGGCGACGACGTGTCCACCTCGCCGCGCGCCCGCATTGCCGCCGCCTGCTCGCCGCCACCTGCGGGGACGCCGCCGACGGCGCGCTGCGCCTGCGCCGCCACTCCCGCCATCGCGGGCGTCCGGCCGAGGAGAGGAGCACCGCCGCACTTCCGCAGCGCTGATGAGTGTAGCGGAGTGGGGGAGCGGCGAGCGGGGCGAAGGCAATGGGACTA
>Ga0182004_10002046_pt1 | contig 15449 bp, 12 predicted proteins | sample Sormic07211540_1_FD_120479 | JGI IMG/M metagenome (GOLD analysis project Ga0182004, IMG submission 120479) | Endophyte microbial communities from Sorghum bicolor roots, Mead, Nebraska, USA - 072115-40_1 MetaG | ecosystem: Host-associated > Plants > Roots > Unclassified | place: USA: Nebraska...
GAATTTAAGGCTTATCATGTTATTTAATTTTATGTGGCTTTACCAAATTGTAAATGGTTTACCGAATTATATATATAAAAAAATTTAGGCATACCCTATAGTAAAATCCTAGGTCCGCCACTGGCGAGGCTGAGGGTGTGTAAGGTCGTGATCATACTTCTAATATGAGCCGTTAAATCTGTAGGACATGTGTTGTGAGTCGTTGATCTTGCAGGTAAGATTTGCCTGGAGAAGATTTCAATTATAGTAGAGATGGGATAGGTAGCCCAACACCGCCAAAAGCCCATATATGGCCCAAATTATAAAACCCTATTCTATTCCTATCCCTGTCACACCCACACAGCACTGGACACTCTTCCTAGCGCCGCACATTTCCAATTAATCATGAATATGTGTGCCGCAAATTGTAGGGAGAAAGGCAAAGTGCTCCATATGCAAATGCAATGAATAAAGATGGTGTGCTGTGAAAAACTGATGTGTCGTGGTGTTGTGTGCCTATTTGTGTTGAATACATGTTGTGACTTGTGAGCATATGAGATGTGTCATATCTTTTGTCTCATGCGATGTATGGATAATTCATATTTATGTGATCTATAGATATTTGGTATTGTACTAACATTAATGTGTGGTCATTAGTCATTGGTTAGTGCACAATTGATATTTGGTATTGTACTTTAGTCTCTCTATTTGAGCTATCATATGCGGCTTACATGTTCCGGCTTAAGTTTTCGTTTATCGTTTGTTTCCATCTATTTTTCAATCGCATTTACCTGTTTTCGTATTATCAATTATTCCGCCACCGTGTTCGCTCTCAACTCTCCGGCTCGTTTCCGTCTAAAAATATGAAAATGAAAATAATAGAACGATTTTCCGTTCGTTTCTGTTTATTTTCAACTTTAAATAGATGTCCGAGTAATAAAGTCAACGTGAACAACTTGCAGCTTGTCCCACAAAGTCGACGAGATAAACTCAGCTAGGCCTCACATTGAGATGGCTCGTCCCACCTCTCTCAACAAAAATATAGTATCGAACTGTATTATCATTATTACTAGATCCTATTTGTTTGAATTTTTCAGCATTACTTTTTAGTCATAAGATAATATTTTTTCATAACCAATCAGCATTAACAAACGCTTTATTTTTTCAGCCAGCATGTAATCTTCTTTCTCATTCGGTACTCCCCTGCCTTCATCCTATCGTCTCAATCTTAGTGGTTATACATGACCTTCAATTATTACCCTATTAATCACTTTATTCATATATAAATGCCCTCGATCCATAAGTTGAAGGGCCAATTAACCCAATACTAGGTAGCTAATATAATACGTCAAAAAGGGAGCATGCTGCAGCCATTTCATTTCCGATTCGGTCTTGTTCTCACCGTGTGTCGCCACAACGCTCGTTTCATCTTTACACCAATTCTTAAAATCTCAACAAAACTAGCCACTTTAGTTTTTTTTTTATTGTCGTCGACGTTGTGATCTTTGGGTTGTTGTATTGTTGTTGTCCAATCTAGACTTATTTTTAATATAATTGGCTGCTCTCTTGCTTGATTATTTTTTTTTAAAAAAAATTGTGCTGACTTTTTTGGCTGATATTGTAGATGATTTTTGAAAAAGACATTTAGCATTTATTTGGCACCATATCGATATTTTTTTAAAGCTAACAGGGGTGAATCTAGCCTATATTATTGGGGTCGTGTGACTCCAATAATTTGGACAAAATTAGTAAAGAATTACTGTTCATCACAATTAAACAATGATGCCAACCCTGCTGTATAAATGTGATGACTCCGGAAAACTTCATGGCTGAATTCTCCACTTAAAGCTAACACCAAGAGGCAGATGTACCACTGGAGCTGGGTGGGCCCGAGCCCCGCTACCATTACTGAAAGCATAAAGCCCCATCTTACAAATTAGTGCCCATAAATTTAAAGGTTTAAATAACAAGCTAAGCTAGAGGTAGAATATAATGGAAAAAGCTTCGTTTAATTAAGGGGCCATTTGAGAGAGCTTCAACTTTAGCTTCGTTGAAAAAAGTTATTCTTAACTAGCTAAATGCTCAAAATACCAACTGATTTAAGTGGGGACTGAAAGAGAATTACTTCTCTATTTACACTAGCAGCTGTGAGCTAAGAACCTGCTTCACTGTTATATTCATCACCTTCTCACCATGGTCTCTCTTAGGAATTAATTAAATCACTCCATGAGAGAATAGGAGCCGGAGACCCAAACGGGGACTCTATTTGCCTAGATCTGTCACCGGCTAATACCAAATAATATTTTTTTGAAACAGAATACCAAATAATATTTCTTTCAGCGTATTTTGTTGATACTAACCAAATTGAACTTATTATCATGTTTAAAATCCTGGATCCGCTGCCAGTATTACGTGGCGCCGCATGTGCCTTTGAAATGGGTCAAAAACAGGAGCCGGGGCCGAGGGACAGCAAAAGGCAAATGGATCACGTCGCGTGTGCTGTGCGGCTCCTGAATCGTTTTTTGTTTGTTTTTTTTAAAAAAGAAATCTTTTGTTGACTTTTCTTTTCTGGGTCGATTGCTTTTGCTGGGCTTGGTCCACCAGCACGCACCAGGTACCCAATTGACAAGTGCCCGCTGCGGAAGAGTCTCTCACGCACGTGGGGTCCACCGGGTCACGCCTGTGCTGTGCTGTGCCTGCCACTCCTTCACCTGCCTGCGACGTTGATGCTGATCCACCGCGGAAATTTGTCTGTCTCTGCCTGCGACGTTGACACGCCGGGGACATTCCCACCGCTGACGTTGCCAGGATCTACCGCGGGTTGTCTACATGCATAATCTAGGTCTTTTTTTTTTATGAGAAGTCATGACTGAAATTATTATTGACTGATTTATTGTAAAAGAAAAATACTGCTGGCTGATAAGAAAAAACAACTGAAAAGAGAAATAAACATGCTGGCATACATTCAAAAAAAAATTATCACATGTAAATTCCAAAAAAAAACCGCCTTTATTCACATATAAAGATCAGACTTGCAACGTCATCAACTGCATTTACCGTTTTCTCTCTAGAACATCACGTTTTTCTCCCACAACGAATTCGAGCAATAGGAGTTTAAAAATGTTGCATGCATTCAAATCTATGTACACAGCCAATATCCAACCAATTTTAAATTGCAAACACAAAGAGGAGTTACAGTGGGTCCAGTACCACACAAGCAATATGTTCGCTTGACTGATAAACTTTTTTTATGAGAAAAAGTTGACTAGTAAAAAAAAACTACTCCTTCCGTCTCAAATTATAAGTCATTCTAAGAATTTTGGAGAGTCAAAGTTTTTCAAGTTTGACCAAGTTTATATATCAAAATAATAACATTTTTGTTACCAACCAAGTATCATTAGATTCTTTGTTAGTTATATTTTCATATTATACCTATTTTATGACATAAATCTTTATATTTCTCTCTATATTTTTAGTCAAACTTGAAAATGCTTTAACTCTTCAAGATTCTTGTAATGACTTATAATTTGGAACGGAGGGAGTAACAGATTTGGTAGATTACTGTTGGCTGATTTCTAGGCTGGCTGATCACCGAATCTATTACTGCCGGTGCCTAGTGGGCCTTGCTCGCCAACTACCTCAGTTTGACCAAACCTAACTGGGTCCACCATAAAAACCAAACGACCTGCCTTTTTTGAATCAACAAGAGAAAAGAAAAGGAAAAAAAAAAACGAAAGGAGACCCGGAGACAGACAGCAGCCAATTTCACCTCTCCTGCCACTTCGCCTTTCTCCAACCTGTGCTTCCCGGCGCCGCCCTCGCTCCCGTCGCCCGCCGCTCCTCCCCCCACCCTCCTCCTCTCTCCCCGCGTCAGATCAGCCTCCCCGCGCCGGGGGATCGAGGTCCCGCGAGCCCTCCCCACTCCGCACGCGGGTCCCCTGGACCCGGGAGCAGGGAGCCGGGATGAGCGGCTGAGCACGACGATGGCGCGCAGAGCCACGCCGCAGGAGGCCGCGGAGGCCGCCATACGCTCCGTCGGCCTCGGTTTCGATGTCGTCAGTGACGTCCGTCTCAAGTACTGCAAGCAGCGTGGCGCGCCCGATCCCTGGCTCATCGAGCTCGACCATGGGGAGGCTCAGGATATCGTGCTGCCCGGCGGCGTCACCGTCGCTGGCGTCACCAAGTCGGTTAAGTGCGACAAAGGGGAGCGGATGAGGTTCCGCTCCGATGTCCTCTCGTTCCAGCAGGTGTGCTTCTGTTCTGTTTTCTGTTTCTGTTTTGTTTGTATATCCTCCATTTCACTTCTTATGGATCCCCGTGTTCATACTGATTGTACCTACATAACAGACAATAACAGCCGAATTGGGTATTATAGAGACACACGACGTGCTCTGTAAATAGTTTACCGCACCAAACCAAATAAGCAAATAAAAAGTCATGCTAAACTATTGCTACTTTCAGTAGGTGTGTAGTTTTGTTTGTATACCCATTTCACTTCTTATTCTGATTCTTATACGCAGTAACATATAGTAGTGTTAATTTCATACTACTTCTATCTATATGAATATGATAAAATATAGCAACTGAACTGGGTATTATAGTGATGCATGGCGTGCTGTGTAAATATGTACCGATCAAACACACTAAGCAAAGAAAATGCCATGGTGAACTGTTGCTACTTTCAACTAAGTAGTAATGCTGTTGTGCATATATGGCATGATATCTGAAGCTGCCGCAACCATTTATAGTCCTGCAATTCAATAGAAAATAGGAACTGAATTGGTCAGAAACATTTCAAAATTTCTAGTGCTGGGAACATAGAGTTCATTCTCAGTTGAATACAACAACAATCTGGAGACATATGAGTCCTTTTAGGTGGATGCTGTTATATGCTCATATCATGTTCTTTTCCTCTTCACATGTTGCTTCTTTAAATACTAGATAGAGTACATCTGCATCCATGAAAACTATTACTGCTCATGTCATGTGTTTACAACGTGGACAAAAGCCAGTTAGCCACCATACTCAAATTCTTAAGTATTTTGCAGATGTCTGAGCAATTCAACCAGGAGCTATCTTTGTCTGGGAAAATCCCATCTGGCTTCTTCAATACTATGTTTGAGTTTTCTGGCAGCTGGCAGAAAGATGCTGCTAATACCAAAACACTTGCTTTCGATGGTTGGTATGTCACACTATACAGTGTTGCACTCTCAAAAGGGCAAATTGTACTCCGGGATCATGTTAAACAGGCTGTTCCATCAACCTGGGAACCTGCCACCTTGGCTAGGTTAGATCCATATCTGAATCTACAGTTTTGGCACGAAGGATGAAACTCTGTGTTTCTCCTTCAGTTCATATTAGTCTTTACCTTCAGTTTTTTAACTCTCCATTTTTCATAGCTCCCCTGATTTTGTCATTGGCCTCCTTGCAAATGTGTGTCACCCCACACCTCATTACTTGTCATCTACTGCCATTTCCTATCCTTACTAATCGATTACATGTAAATGATGTCAGCTTACCATTTTCACTGAATCATTCTCTAAGTTCATCAATATAAGACTTAAGTTGCTTTACTCTTCAGGTTCATTAGAAAATTTGGCACTCATATAGTTGTTGGTCTAAAGATGGGCGGGAAAGATGTAATTTATTTGAAGCAACAGCATTCATCGACCTTGCAAGCTGCTGATGTTCAAAAACGATTGAAGGAGATGTCAGACAGGAGATTTTTTGATGCAAATGGGCAATCTGACATGGGTTTCAAGGACACATATGGGAACAATAAGGTGCTTTCTGAGCCTTTGTTTCTTCTTCTTTTCTCAGGATTTCTTCCATTTAACATCAATGATTGTTTTGTTGAACACCACACAACATGTAACGTTTACTTCTGTGAGCCTTAGAAACTGCAGCTTTTGAGGTGGGATTTGTGTTTATCACCTTGATCACTAGGCCAACAAACATTAAAATAATAGATTGCCTCCAATTTATTTCATTGAATTCGTGGGAAGTTAGGATGGCCAGCTGGCCTATCTTGTCTTTTCCAATAGGTAGTTTTCCCTTCTATGTGATATGATACATACACACTAGTTCTATGGGCATGTGATCATAGCCTCAAATTGTGGCTGGAATGGCTGTTCTGGTTGAGAAATATTTAAACGACACAGAGAAATATACATTGACAAAATATTTAATTTCTTGATATACCATGCCCATAGATCTAAACTGCTTACTTGCTCCGAATTCTGAATTTCAATCTTAGGTTTTACTTCTTTTTTGGGTACTGTCGTATATTTTATCGTGAAAGGATGCTGGCTGGACATAATATATGTTCTCAGCTTGCATTTTTCTTCCACATTTTCTGATTTAACATTGTTGCATACTGTACAGAGTGATATCAGAGAGCAACAGCTGAGATTTGTACAGTCCAGTCCATTGAATTCTTACTCGTCAACTGAGGTACAGAGCTTTGTGTTCATAGTGTTCAATTGCTCATCATTGCTCAAGCAAAGAATCATATTTATATTAGCTTAGCTGGATGTCTTAGCATGATACACATTTTGGTTCGCCCTACTCAGGATTTGGTGATGATGCCTAAGCGAAGAGGTGGGAGGGATAAAGAATTTATATCCCATAGCGAGTGGCTTAATACTGTTCAAGCAGAGCCTGATGTTATCTCAATGTCCTTTATACCAATCACTTCACTATTGAATGGAGTTCCTGGAAGTGGATTTTTGAACCATGCAATTAATCTGTATCTCCGGCGTAAGTGTCATTCACCCTCTTTTAAACTGCTGTGCTTTATTTAGGTCGGTTAAAAAAAAACCTATTCTGTACTCTGTATATATGAATGATGCTAGGAGAAATCTAGATATACAGCCACAGTATATTACAGCACAATGTTGGCGTTGACACTTTTGAAATTTGGTTACAGTTTTTGTCCTATGCATAGCCAGGAATAGGATGCTTCTGGGTTTAACATTTGAAAAGGACTGTTTTCTAATATGCTTTTGGTGTGAGGTTCTCGATTGCTAGGGTTGAGATACCCTACCACCTGGGCAAATCAATGGTATAAAAGGGAGCTGAATTTGTTCATTTTTTTCTCAAGAGAAACAAATAGTTCCTTTTCTTAAGGAAATAAGGGTCTCACAATTGAATGCATGGCTGGAGAATTTTAGTTAGATAATGTGTTATGGCTGGAATGATTGGCTTTATTAATCTGACTAGAAGGATAACAATGGCAGGGAATGAAGTTTGTTTGCCCTTCCTAGGAATCTCTGAACAGATTAACTCAATTACAGCTTAACTAAACAAAATTCCGCCATCCTCCTTAAGTAGAGCCCTCTAACAAATTCCTAATCTCAAGTGCCAACCAACACAGACTTGCCAAAGCAACAAATTCTGTCCTAACCACTTGTGGATGACGCAGCCTTCTGCGTGAGTATTATTTGCCAACAAAAGCATCCACAACACAATGGTTGTGCTCCTGCTCTGCCAATAACATGCAAATGTAGAAAAATAGGTGGTGCAAATTTCTACAGGGTAGAAAGCCTACATGTGCCATAATACTTCTGGTTGCAACTTGCAAAGCGCACAATCTAGCAAAATTAGTATTCGGCTGCAAGTCCAAATGCAACAACTTGGTGACATATTGAAATTTGGTGCAGATAAACCCCCAATCGAGGAATTACATCAGTTTCTGGAGTTCCAGCTTCCAAGGCAGTGGGCACCTGTTTACAGTGATCTTGCTCTGGGTCCTCAGAGGAAAAGACAAAGCAGTACATCGTTGCCAGTAAATATAATCGGTCCAAAGCTTTATATTTGCACTAACATGGTATGGACAGCTTCTGCTATTGTCATAATTGAAGCAGTTTTCTTTCTCTGTTTCATTTTTTGTACCTTTTTTTTTTTGCAAAAATAAAAACCCTATAGTACATTTTCAGGCGTTTTTTTCACTAAGATGATGGTCTGAATTTTGGTTCATGTATTTCCCCTATTCATCTTTTGAGTCCAATATCAAACTCGCTGCAGGTTGATGTGGGTAAAAGACCAGTTACAGGACTCCGGTTGTTCCTTGAAGGAAGGAAGAGCAACAAATTAGCTATACATCTTCAATATCTCTGCTCTCTTCCTCAGATTATCCAGCTTGAAGATGACCCTTACAATCACCAAATTCCAGAATATGACCGCAAATACTATGAACCAATTGGACCGTGGAAGCGTTTTTCTCATGTCTGCACAGCACCAGTCGAGTCAGATGATTTGTCCATTGTCACAGGGGCACAATTAGACGTGGTCAACCATGGCCTCAAGAAAATTCTGTTCCTTCGCCTGCATTTCTCAAAAGCCTGCAATGCAGTTGTAAGGAACTCGGAATGGGAGAATTCTCCCAACCTAGCTCAGAAATCAGGCCTTATCTCAACACTCATCAGCACACATTTCTCCTCAGCAGCTCAGAAGCCCCCACCGCGGCCAGCCGATGTGAACATAAACTCGGCAGTGTACCCTGGTGGCCCACCTGTTCCAGTGCAGACCCCAAAGCTGCTCAAGTTTGTTGATCCAACAGAGATGATGCGTGGGCCGCAGGATTCACCGGGCTACTGGGTGGTTTCAGGTGCAAAGCTGAACCTTGAGAGAGGTAAGATATCATTGCGGGTGAAGTACTCACTGTTGACAGCTATGATGTCAGATGATGAGTCACTTGATGATGATGAATTTTAGAACCTGGAACAAAAGAAACCTGTGTAGCTAACGTTGAGGATACAGATGAAGAATCTAAGATTTCCATAGAATTTGTGCATTTGTCTGATGTTGTATGCTTTGTGTTTTTTTAAAATGTAATAGCATGAATGAGTTCTCTGTTCTGAATGGAGCGAGAAAATTTGTTGTAACATTTCTTTGTAGCGTGGCGCCTAGCCATCAGCATTAGATGATAGATCAAAATATTTGTATATATGAAATGGATAAAAAATTGTATTGTTTGTTCGTGCCTGTGTACAAGTAAGCATGCCTTGACGCCTCGTTCCGAGTTCTGGCTCCGTTGCCGATTCCCATGAATTCTTTTTCTACAGACCCTATGATCATCGGGGAATCCGATTTGACGATGAACCTGTGAGCTCCGAGTGCTCTGATTCTACAAAGACCTAAGAGTATGGCTTCGTATTTCTGTGATGTTATATGAGAATTTCGATCAATGCATATGCTAATTTTATTCCTGACGGGACGTGATTACGGCGGATGCCCCTGCTCCCACGCTGCCAACTTGCCAAGGCTCCATCACACATGTATAATTGAAGGTCACGCACTGTTCAACCTCTGTACCCTCCTTATTTCAATCTCTGTACCTGCGACTTGGTCACGCACTGTTCTTTTCCACATTTGATCCTTTCCCCCATTCTTCCTGATTTGTTGTCACAATGAAAGGTCCAGGGACACGAACAGAAACAAAAAAATATTACAACAGCATTGGGCTATTGCCAACTGATACTGCAACAAAGCAAGAAAAAACTGATAGACGTTGTGGTTCGTCATTCCTGGGGGCCATTGCCAAAGGCCAGCAACCTGCATTGGGCTAAGAGAGCTGTTTTGGAAGATCCTTCTATTTTTTTCTCTTTCTAAATGTTCCACAAAAAATAGATGAAAATCACATCTACCTTCCTTCTTTGATTTATGTCAATTTTCTATCAGCATCTCCACCAATAAGGCTCTATTTAGTTCTCCACTCAAAAACTTTTCACCTGTCTCATCGAATCTTTTAACACATGCATGAAGCATTAAATGTAAACGAAAAAAAAACTAATTGCACAGTTTGGCTGTAAATCGCGAGATGAATCTTTAAGCCTAATTAGACCATGATTAGTCATAATTGCTACACATGTGCTAATGCCATATTGATTAGAATTAACAAATTCGTCTCTCAGTTTCTAGGCGAGCTATGTATTTTTTATTCATATCTGAAAATCCCTCCCGACATCCTTCCGATATATCCAATGGGTACATTCAAAAATATTCTTTTTGCGAACGTAGGGAACCTGTTGTACTGGATCTAGCACTGGGAGACTGAATCATTGTTTTATATAGCTCCAAACCTCGGTAAAAGGAGTTTCTAGACGAGCTATGTATTTTTTATTCATATGTGAAAATCTCTCCCGCAGATATATCCAATGGTACATTCAATTTTTTTTTTTTTGCAAACGTAGGGAACCTGTTGTACTGGATCCAGCAGAGACTGAATCATTGTTTTATATAGCTCCAAACCTCGGTAAAAGGCCCGTCCTTGCGAAGGTACACCGGAGTTTCCTGATCATTAATGCAGAGATTGCAATTTGTGTGGTTAGGGAGAAAGGGGCGTGGGAGGAAGCGGACGCGAGGTTGAAAATGGAATGTGCGATAACGTTATCGTAACACAACATTATTGATACTCCATCTATACTAAAATATATGTATCTATGATGTATCCAGTGACGTTGATTTAATGTTATAAATATTAATTTCTTTTATTTAAATTAAATTTGATTAAATTTAAAATAGTTTAACTGAGAACAATTAGAAATGTTGATTTAATATGAGAAAGAGGGTGTAACAATTACATGACATGGTTTGGAATTGGGAAGCATTCATGCACTAAGTTGGGAAGGCAGAGGACAAGATTAGTTGTTCGGGGTCATTTTCAATGGCAAAGGGGCATGGGTTTTCATCTTTAGTTCAGCCATAAACAAAAACATCAACATCAGACGTTTGACTTTTTTATTTTAAATTTAATCACTCATTTTATTTAAAAAATTATATAAACATAGTCAAATTTAAGTTATTCTTGAAAATTGTTATTAATTAATCAAGCCACGACAAAGAAATAACATTTTGCATAAATTTTTCAATAAGATGAATGGTAAATCTTAATGTCAAAAAAGTCAAATATCTTATAATTTAGGACGGATTCAGTATTATTTAAGAGGCTGTAATCGCTTAAGACTAATTGTTAGTCAAAGCAAGTAAATGTTAGGCAAGTACTCCCTCCATCCCCAAAGTAAGCGTTATTATAGTATCTGTACTCCTCAAACTTTCTTAATTTTGACCAGATTTACATAAAATACTATTAACAACATTTATATCTCCAAATAAAATTATTGTAAAATTAGATTTAACGATCTATCTAATGTACTATTTATGTACTATAAATATTAATATTTTTTTATATACTAGCCAAAGTTAAAAGTGTTTGACTTATTGGAAAGTGCTAACGACACTTGTTTCAACTCTAATTATACTAGCTCTATTTAGCATATCTCCACTTCACTAGTGAAAGCCATTTTTTGCTTCAGCTTCATGAGCAGCTCTATTAATAGAGTTGGAGTTGTGTTTGTTAAACCATGTGAGAAGACAAACTCCATATATGGACCTCCTTAAACATACCCTCATAAAATCTCACGTAGGGGCCACCAAAGTGAGTTAAGATGGATGAAGCTACTATTTTCAGCTCTATCTTTCATACATACTTTATTTGAGCATGTTTTAAGAGGCTTCATGGGTGTAATTGTTTTATTTTAGGCTATTTGGCATAAAACAGCTTCAAACAGCTCCAGGAGCAGATGTTGGAACTGTGCCAAACGAGGGCTGCGTATATATATATTCCTAACAATCAACTATTTATTAGGGCTGCGTATATATATATTCCTAACAATCAACTATTTATTTCCTATTGATAACTAGCTGAGTTTGGCTAATGAGGTAATAAGAGCATCTTCAAGATATATAGATTTTGATGAAAAACTACCCTCTAACAACTTTTCTAAATGGTTATCCAAATATAGACATTTTTTATTCTGGATTTTTCACCAGCCAAAAATAGAAGACGAGAATGACTCTCTAAACCACGCATGGGAAATAAAAAAATTGTTGGAGTGTGAGAATATATAGAAAATAATTTTTATGCAAATAGCTCTCTAAAATGATAGTTTAGAGAATGAAATTTAGAATATAAATGGATATTTTATGGAAATTTAGAATATAACTGGAATATGAAACCCTTAAGGGGACTAACCTAAGATGCCTTTAGGCCAATGTCAATGGATATTTTATGGACATAAAAAATGCTGACATGGCATTATATTTATGGAGAGAGGATAAAAATTTTACAGGAGTAGAGAGAGTTTTATAGGATAAAACTCTTCTGTATTATTTCTAAAAGATAAATATTATTAGAAATAGAGATATGAAATCCACAAAGACCGGCTTTATTACCCTCTACTTTTTTTAGGGACAATTGGTGAGAACTTCTTTTTTATGTTTCGGATGACGTCGCAGATTACTAAACATGACTTGAGAAACATTGCATCAAGCATTCGGTCACCAGAATATGGATGGTCTAAATAATTAGAGAGCACCCTAAACAAAATCCACTTGCAAATGTGGATTATATATCATAACCGGAACCTCAACACTCCAGCTATTCACTTCTTTCAGAGAAAAGAGTCGTATGATACATTTGCCAAATGAACATCAGTTGTTTCTAACGGGCATTTGGTTTTTAATCAAATACGCGATGTAGTCTGCAACCCAAACCGATCCAGCCTCGGTGCAGCAGTAACCATGTGTGTGACCTTCTGTTTCAACCGACAGGGTGACCCTGGGTGCGTGCTTTGATATCTGTAAATCCTCCAAATCAACAGAAGATAGTTAGCATTTAGCAGCCCAATTCCCCAACACCAGCTATCAGAATAGAACGCTGTCAAATAACATAGCATCACTTCACCTCTTCTAAGTGAGAAAGTGGACCCCAGTGATCATCCACACCAAACAAAAAAGCCATTTTCTCCTCCTGTGCTCTGATGAAAGTCCAGTCTGGTTCTTCAGTAAGCTGGAATGTAAGGAGAAAGAAATAATCATAACCACTATGCAAGTAAGGATGGAGGGGCTCTAGTAACTAAAATATAAGTGTTGTTATAATGGCCCTCGTCTGTATGTAGAATACCAAGTAGTCACCATTGTGAGTTACCTTTTGGAACTCTGTCATCGCCATTAAAAGAACATTGCGCACTGTATTATACTGCAAGGGCACGGAAAATGGGGCAGACGTCTCAACCTTTTTTGTGACAGTTGAAGCATATGAAACAAAACAACTCACCCAAGTTGGTTACTAAAAGGTCAGAACTCACCCTTAAGAGATGGCAGCATACAGCATCAACAGCTGTTACAGACCATGAAGGTCCAAGGAACCTTCTCACAATGCCCCTTGTAATTGAAGGTCGGAGTGACCCAATCAAAGATGCAGATGAACTAACCAATTTACTTAGGAGCGATGATCTGATCCAAATTGAGAAGGCACACTTCAGAAAAATGATTAGTAAATTTGGGAGCAGATTTGAAACTCAAGTCAAAAATTAAGTCTGAACAGATGAAAAAGACAACTAACTTAAAAGTTATAACCAGCTATATATATTTCACTCATATCCAGCTTCCCATGTTCCATTGCTTGTTCAAATGGGATCTATATTGCATCATCCTATACTATTTGACTTGACTAGCAATCAGTTGCTCACCGCAATATATTCAGTGTTGTTGCAATCATGCCACCTTAGTTAGATTATCATCAAAACTTTGGCAATAGAAGCAACATGCTATGATGGCAATTATAAAAACTTGATCAGAGCATTTAAGTACCTAGCAATATATCCAATTGCTGATTGTGTTACAGAACTCTTGTTCATCTTTAAAAATGGATATAGTCCTACAAAAAAAATTATCTGTCCAGGAGAAACGAAGACAATAGTAAATGCTATGGGCAGATTGTGGGAGAGGACTGGTAGACATGGGAAGAATCCAGACCTTATTCTGAAATCTTTTGAAGACTTCCAGGCCTATGTATGCACCAATTGAATGACCAACCTTCATTTAAACAAACAAATGCAATTCTTTTGAGACTAATGAAGAGATGGTAATAAAAGGCGCATGCTCCGTATAGGGTACTTAAATAAGGAATAGATCTGAATGTTCCAGAGTTACTGAACATAACATGTTAATCTATATTAATAAAACCCTGTGACGCCATAACAATTCTGTGAATATTAGAGTGACAAAGGTTCTATAATACTCTGATTTCACATTATAAAAGGCAAATGAGAACTTGGGCCAGATGTTCAAGCAGTCAAATCTGTGATGCATACTCCTCTAGGTTGTATAAATATCCAAATATTATTTGGAAACTATGACTTTCCACTTCCAAACAAGAGTAAGCACCTAAACTATGATATCTGTAATACTCATTTAGATTACACATATTTGTATGCTAGTATGTCAAGAAACATACTAGAGTTTTCAGTTAGGATAGAACAACTTGAATGAAGGCTTGTAGCAGTGAAGACGAAAGTTTACCAAAACTATTGGTTGTTCAGAATGCTGAAGCTCTTGCTCAATGAAATCTACCTGCATGCATGAACACCAATTAAACGGGATAAACATGGGATAAAACCACAGGGCAGCCTTGGCCTGTTGGCCACGCAAATAAAGGAATTAAATCTTCTCTCAAACAAACTGATAAAAAGTAAATCAATACATGAAACAGAACGCATTAAGATGATGGCAGATGAAACAAATATGAGGTTTCCCTCTCTATTCTGCTATTTTCTTTCGTGACAGAAGTTGCAGAAACCAATTGCAGCAGAAACAAAAATGGAAAAAAATTAACATAGAGAAGTTTCAACTGATGGAGCATGGAAACTGCACCTTGTGGTCAATTTGTTCATACAATGAAAACAATCGTCCATGCTCATAATCCTGCCATAAGATATATTAGAATCAGTTCTGCTGGCAATACTAATATGCTGAATAAGGAATCTAAACAAAGTTAAATTAAAGGCCAAACATTTAAGGACCTCTAATATGTGTGCATTACAAGGTTTGCTGCAGGGTTCTTGGCATCCATAGTTGCATGTGAAACAAACATCAGGTAAGTTGTATAAGTTACCTTCTGGCTATGTGAAATGTGCCCTATTGCTGAAAAACAGGCAAGGTTCATCAGCAAGCAGCAAGTCACACAGATACTACTAGTCCATACGACATCCAAAGAAGAATGCATTCTGCGATTACCTGTAACAGATGCTTGGCCACCGAGGTTTTCATAGAGCGCCTCGACACAGTCCTTATAAAACGCAGCTATGCCTACAAAAAAGAAACCGGTTACATTACATTCAAGAGCGTTTCAACATTACGAATCCTGTCTCTTGCTCAACCATAAGCGTGACGGCACACGGACCTGGATTCCCAGCTATAAGCAGCACGTGGAGGGACGGCTCCTTGGACCTTATCTCGAGCAATTCTGTAGCAAAGCTGCAGGGAATCGAGGCGGGCGCTTGTAGTTAGGCTATCTCCAACAGGAGAGCCATTTGGGAACCCAAACCCAAAATGGGTCTCCAACACAATACCTATAGCCTCCAACAGAGGACCCATACACAAGACCCACTTTGGGTATCAGAAGAGAC
>Ga0182004_10002047_pt1 | contig 15444 bp, 17 predicted proteins | sample Sormic07211540_1_FD_120479 | JGI IMG/M metagenome (GOLD analysis project Ga0182004, IMG submission 120479) | Endophyte microbial communities from Sorghum bicolor roots, Mead, Nebraska, USA - 072115-40_1 MetaG | ecosystem: Host-associated > Plants > Roots > Unclassified | place: USA: Nebraska...
CTTAGCACACTACAAGACTATAAAGAGACTTGCACAAAGTAGTACTGAAAGTAATACTAAGCAAAGTAAAGAAAGACTAATATATTAAAGTAAAGTACTAAAGGAAAGATACAAGAACAATACTAGACTCTCTAGAAGGCGACTCTAGCGACCTCGAGCTTGCTCAACTCAACTCTAACTCCCACTACTAGACTAACAACTACTTGATCTCTCAAGCTTATGAGTATGAAGATGCAAGAAGAGATGATTTACAAGCAAGGATCCAACAGCTATTTATAGAGGGAGGTGGAGTAGGGTCTACTCTAGCGCCATGTCAGCGATCTGCGTAATGTTGCTTGATAGCCCTTGGATGCAACCGACCTTGGAACCACCTCAAATCCAATGGCTAGCATCATTTCAGCATGTGTGAAATGTGGGGAAGTCAGTGGGAGCAAAACGACCTCGGCTGGCCACTAGGGGGATCGGCCGATCCCCCTATGACAGGTGGGGCCAGCCTAGGTAGGTTGGCTAGTGTCCCCACTCGTCATAGAGTCTGGTTCTCCATCTTGTTGTACTTTGTCATGCCGGTTCTTCTGACATGTGGACCCATGAATCTGTGTACTCTTGATTTTAGCCATTGAGAGAAAGCACACTCTGATTTGAAGGCTGAGAATTGCTTCTAGGAGGTTGCCTTGGATCATGCCTATGTGGCACCTTGAGGAGGTGGCACAGGGGGATCGGCCGATCCCCCATGTGGGCCCATCTTGGTTGCTTTTCGTGCCATTTCATGCTACCTACAAATCACAAGCTAAGAGTACAAGTGGAACTAGTTATTGATAAAATGCGTTCATGAATGTTTAATCTTCCTTGAAACCGAGGCATGTTGACGATGTTTTGGATGTGCATTTTGATGCTATAATTACCGTCAACAAGATCCCCCAAGCTTAACCTTTGCTTGTCTCAAGCAAATAATTAGGATTTGGCCTCAGTGGATCAGGTAAAGTTACTATGCTAACATTTCAAGAGTACCAGGTGCACAACAAAGTTCTTCACCTTGAATGAAAAATTTAGCTAAGTAAAACTCACCCATATTACCCTAGTATTCTATGGGGCTTATGGCATTTTCCTTTGTCTTGAGTGGTTGAAGGATAGAATAGTTAGACTAGAGCACTATTTTTCTTGATCTTTAGCAAGTTTCATACTAGAGGTTTTGTGATGTTTTTAGAAGAATTCTAAAGTGTTCCTCAAATGGTTCTCTCAAGTCGCTCAATGGTGTATGATTCCTCACCAAGGCATATAATAAGTTGCCTTCAAAGTTTCATCAGGCTTATGTGGAGCTTAAGGTATGGATGAAAGAGATGTCATACTTACTTTGCATATGTTGCGCAGTCAAAACTTGGATCCCTATAGAGAAGTGTCATACTCCCATATCAAGATGTGCAAGTGTAAGGAATGGAGTGGATGTTGGATAGTATATGTGGAATGGATGGTGGATAGGTTGCTCCTCTAATTGATGACTTCTCTTTTTCTACTAAGGCAAAGCTAAAGTCTAATTGCTTTCTTTATTTCCCCTCTCTCTCTCTCTTTTTTCTTGAGAGAGAGAGGGTATCTCTGATAACTTGAAAGGAACTAATACTTATTCATGCTAGCCTTTAACTATGCCTCATATACCAAGTGCTAATCTTAGAGAGAATAAAATGTTTGACTCTTAAAGCATGGAGCAACCCATATGGTGGAGATGGTATGAATGCACACTTCCAATGTAGAAGTGGCAGAGGGATATGTATGAATGGAGTTGCATACTCCCAGAGTGGAAGCAGCATGGTGGTGCGGTGTATGGGTAAATGCGTACTTCCAAGATGGAGGTAGCAATGAGTTTGTGGCTGGTTGATTTTTGATCTTAGGAGCATGATAAAACTCTAAACAAGGGTCACAAGCCTTGACCACAATCAACACAAAGCAAATAGCATATGTTTGTTTGCAACATTATAAAGTATACTTGGCTCTGGTAGAAATTTTATAACCATTGAGGAACAAATTAGTTTTTGGTTATTTTTATAAAATAAATATCTGGTAGTCAACAAGCTTAGAACAATATTATAGCAGCTCCTATCATACTATCTCATATCCCTCAAGGACTTAGACACAGTTATTAGCACTCGCAACCCACAAAGTTTCAGGTTCATGATGGTCTAGTGAAGCTAAGTAATTCATATTTGGAGAAACACTAAGTTGTAAACTAGGCATGAGAGAAACATTAACAAAGCAACTACTCATCATTTCCAGAAGAAAGATAACCATTCACGGACATGAACTAAGGGAAATAAGCAAGCTAAATATTTTTGGTCTTTTTAAATTTAAGATGCAGAAAATAAAAGAGTGGATAGCAAGATACTCATCTGAGTGGGAGAGAGGATCTCCCCAAGCTGGCTCTTGGCTCACTGTGGTGGATAGAAGTGGTGGAACCAATCAGCTTGGCGTCGAAGTTCTTCGCGGAATGCTTGCGCCATCTGTTCATTATTCTAGGCGATCTGCAGAGTCGCCTGCTGCTGCACGTGCATAGTGCCCATGTCGTTGATGAGGTCGTCGATGTCCGTCCTTGGAGTACATCGCCCTGGAGGCTGAGAGGTGTGCTGATGGGGCGAAGGTATGCCCATGGACTCTGGTCTATCCATAGAGCTTACCTCCTCACCCCTCTCAACATCGTCTCCTGCTGGTCATGAGGGGCCTGCTACGTCCATCCGAGTAGCTCGTGACATACCTCTTGTCACCCTATGTGTACCTATAAAATCTAGCTCTACCCGAGGGTCTAGTTTGATGGTTAGTGTGTGGAGCCTATACAGCTGACGTTGCTCACAAGGGAGTAAGATCTCAATTGTATGGCTCAGGTAAACCATGATAAACTCACCATCATGACCCTTCTTAAGAACACCCATTCAAATGAAAAACTCTTCCCCCAAAATGTCTCTCGGATGAGAGATGCAAGCGTACTCATGGGAATCGAGCAAACCAAAAGATTCAGCCAAACAGGTGATAAAGGATGTGAAATAGATTGGCCTATCAAGTGTGGCATAACCACGCCAATATCTAACTAGCACTTTTGCAGGTGAAACTTTCCTCTTCTTAACCATGGCTTAAAGCAGTTTAAGCTCAACATCTTGCAAATGAAAGCCATTGGTTCTAGGAAAAAGAGTGACAAACATCCAGTAATGGATAAAGCGCAAAGTTGGATTATGAATTTTGGGGGCAATGGGACCAGAAGAATTGCTCGAACCAGAAATTGTCTTCCAAAATCTAGTCTTATCAAAATCACGAACGACAAAATTCAAATCAAGAGAGCAATCATGATCACAACCCAGAGCGGTGTTAAGCGCACTCCAAGTCAAATCAAAATCCAAATTGAACATTCGAAAAGTTACCCCATTTTGAGAAGTTTTCAAAGTGCATAAGAACTCTTGGGTAAGCAATTCAATACCCAACTCAGGAATCATCCAAAAACCACCCCAGCCAATTGTGTTAAAAACGGTTTTGAACTTGGAGGTCATACCTGTGCGATCTAAGAGATCGGGGTCGATGATGCCAGTGGAGGCGTAGGCGATGTTGCAAAGAGTGTGATACTTTTGCAGCTCCTCAAGACTCAGTATGAGGCCACTTTCGGGCTCCATCACTCTTGCAGGGGGTGCATAAGGTACCAAGGAGTGGTGAACCTCCACATCCACTTGCCTTGAGTGGTTCCCCTCGTTGAAGCGTTGAGAGCTACGAGAGGAATCATGACCTCAGGCCCAATTGATCTTCTCCATGACCCTCTTCTTCATCTTGGCTATAGGGGTGAGTCTAGCCAAACTCCTGCTACCACTACTATGCAACTAAAACTAAATATTTTTGGTGTTTTTCTTTATGAGATGTTAGAACTAAACTAAGCTTGAGAAGAGACTTGCAACAAAGAAGGAAAGAAGGGACTTGTGAGCTCGAGATGATTCTGGTTGTTTGAGTTGAGGAATGAGCTCACATTGCCCTGGTATTTATAGGGGGAGAAGGACACTAGGTGGGGCCCATCTAAGGGATCGACCGATCCCTCCCCTATGGGGTTCGACTCTGAATTTTGCTTTAGGCAGGGAATCTTGATTTACTGAGACAAGCTTTGTGAGAAATTTTTGGAAAGCCTCCAAAGAGGGGATCGGCCGAGCCCCTACTTTGGGCTTTTCAGCTTTAGCTTTTGTGTCATCAGTTGTGTGATAAAGGAGATGCTGGATGTGTGACAAGAAATGTTGTTGCTTTTCAGAGATTCCCTAGCCTAGTGTTTGGTGAAAGGTAAAAAGATGTTTGGCAAAAGGGGTGACATGACTAAAGCTATGACAGTTTTACATGTGCGTCTCCTCTTTGCAGAAAGTGGAAAGATAGTGGTCCAAAAGCAAAAGATGGAATCTATGCTTAAAGTGAAAGTGGACCACTGCTTTTCAGATTCTATCTGCATTGGGATGCTCTATATGTTTGTTTGTGGCAAAAGGGAGACAGTAGGGTGTAGAGGGGGACAAGTTGGGGATTGGCCGATCCCCACTTGAGCTCCTCGAGAGCAACCAAGTGCTGTGTCGGAATCAGAGCATTGAGAAGAGTAGAGCCAGACAGGAAAGGATGGTTGTGGGCCCAATAAGGGGCTCAGCCGAGCCCCCTATGGGGGGGGGGACCCATAGCTTAGATCTTTATTGCAAACTATCCTCAAGATTTTATTCTGAATAACTAAATTATTTTGTGAAAATAAAGAGGCCGAATAAAAACTTTAAATATGCAAGATTGAAATTAAACATGCAATGCAGAATTTAAATATGCAAATAAATACTGACATACCTTATTAGCGAGGACTCTGTATTTTAGGTCCGCAGAGCGAGGACCTCTCCGTCATGTTCATTTTGTGGAGACATCTGTCGATCTTCAAGATGGAGACCATGACTGCACCTCCTTTGCCCTCTATTCTTGTTTGACTTCTATTGGCATCTCAGCTGGTTCTTCTTCTTTGGCTTCAGCCTTTATGGCCGATGCGCTCTTCTGGCGGTTCTTCCTTCGGTGGTGGTTGCGGCGAAGTTTAGACCTCGGAGCCTTTTCCTCTTTCTGCATGTTAACTTTAAAACCATTTAAGGGAAATCTTACCCTCCGTCCGTTGTCGAACTGCATGTGTGTGGGGGTATAAATCCCTATACCCTCATGGATCGATATGGGCCACACCATCAGAGGTGGCCCGACCTAAAAGGTGAAGACAAGACGCGCACGACGCTGGTCGGCGTGCACCACAAGGCTACAAGATATTGTACCAAATAGGATACTTTACTTGTAACTCTGTCCCTTCACGATATATAAGGAGGGGTAGGGGTCCCGTAGAGGACAAGTCATAAACAATTCGACACATCTCAGATCAATACAATCAGACACATGACATAGGTATTACGCCCACACGGTGGGCGAACCTAGATAAAATCCTTGTCTGTGTCTTGCATCACCATCAAGTTCGTAGCTTGGCACACCTGTATGCCGATAAACTACTACCATGGGTATATCCCAAGGTAGACTGCCGACTAGCTTTCGTCGACAGTGGCGCGCTAGGTAGGGGGTGTGCGTACAGCTTCCCAGACGAACAAGATGGCCATCATCCCTGACTTTGCGGCCATGGCGGGCGGCTTCACATTCATCGTCAGCTTCAACGCCACGACCACAGAGGAGGCATAGATCCAATTTGCACCAATCACTTCTTCATCAACGTCGGTCGCGGCTCCAACCATGCTAGCTACGATTCTGACTACTCCAGCAACGTCTCCGACCATGCCAACAACACGTCACCCTCTTCCCTGCTACAAAGGGAAGCAGATCGACCACCGATCTGCTCAGGCTACCGACCAAGTTGTTTGGCCTACTTACTCTGACCACCAGTCACAATAATTATCGCCGTGAAGAACAGTGCTATGACAACCGCAACCACCGTCATGACAACAAGTCTAAAAGCTTGAGGGCCAGACAATTTTGTCACCACCGACCAGACTTTTGTCCAAAGATAAGTACACTTCTAATATTTTAGTTATTTTTAGCATTATCTTTTTAACATTATTATCCGTCTAAACAACTTTTTGGTTAGCCGACTAATTTTTTCTCCTACACAAGTTTTCCAGAGTCCGCACTGTCTTCGACTCCTCCTTACACGTGCACGAGATCTGCCCTCTGCATTCTGGGTGGTCGGCACTAGCTCTCTGGTGAGGCTGGCAATCCTACGCGTGCCTAGGTTCCACACCTCATGCTGATTGTTGGCTAGACCAGAGCTAGTACAAGCTCTAGGATCAATTAACTAGTCGTGCTAGTTTTAATATAACAAAAAATCTAAAACTTATCTCAGTGCTGATTTTTTATCTAGAGTTTATTTATACATCATATACTACCTATTCTCTATATTTATTTTTCAGAAGTTTGGCCCAGTCAACAAGCTACGCTTGGAGACTCATCGACTATTCCCTACGCTGTGCCTGGGGACTGCTCCGACCACCGAGCACGTTTACGTTTCCAACCACGCTCGGGGACTTGTCGACTACTCTCTACGCTGTGCTCGAAGACTGTGCCGTCAACCTAGCATGTTTATGTTTCCAACCACGCTTGGGGACTTGTCAACCAATCCCTACGTCGTGCTCGGGGACTGTGCCGATCACCAAGCACGGTATGCTCGGGGACTGGTCAACCAGTCTATTTATAAAATAGGGGACTGTACCGACCATCGAGCACGGTATGCTCGGGGACTGGTCGACGAGTCTGTTTATGAAACAGGGGACTGTACCGACCACCGAGCATGGTATGCTCTCGGACTGGTCGACCATTCTATTTATGAAACAGCGGACTGTGCCGACCATCGAGCATGTTTACATTCCCAACCACGCTCTGAGATTTGTCAACTAGTCCCTACGCTGTACTCGAAGATTGTGCCGATCACCGAGCATGTTTACATTCCCAATCATGCTCGGACATCGTCAATCACTTCCTACACTATACTTGAGGTTTGCTTCGATTACTCTCCGACCACAGTTTGAGGACTGCTCTTCTCAGTTATATATGAATTGGAGCCATATGCAACTGAGGGGTGATTTTAATTTGTTAGACCTTGCTACAAGGCTCATACTTTGCCTTCCAGCAAGCTAGGGGACTACATCAGTATGATATATTTGGCGATGCATCTTAGCATCAAAATTTGTACGTGGATTTTTCTTTTTTAGACCCTGGCACCACGTGCCTACGTCACCTACTACCAGGCTCGGGGACTAAGTGGGCACACTTCACCTTACGGTGAATATGCTTGCTTTTTTAAGGTCTATACTTTTCAGAAAATAAAGTGGGCACACTTCACCGGGAAAGAAATCTTTTTTCTCAAGAGCACCATGCATTATTCAAACAACCTGCTTCTTCGCTATTGACATTGATCAGCTGTCAACTATTCAGGCATTTTTCCTACTGGTCAGAGATGTCAAGTCTCACTGGTCAAAGAAGCTCAAGACGGCGTATTACATCATAATACATGGAGCTCGGGGACTAGCTGTGGGGGTATAAACTCATATACCCTCATGGATCGATATGGGATGCACCATCAGAGGTGGCCTAGCCCATAAGATGAAGACATGACACACACGACGTTGGTCGACATGCACCGCAAGGCTACAAGATATTGTACCAAATAGGATACTTTACTTGTAACTTTGTCCCTTCACGATATATAAGGAGGGGCAAGGGTCCCCTAGAGGACAAGTCATAAAGAATTTGACACATCTCAGATCAATACAATCAGATGCAGGACGTAGGTATTACGCCCACACGACGGCCGAACGTGGATAAAATCCTTATCTATGTCTTGTGTCATCGTCGAGTTCGTAGCTTGCACACCTGTCTGCCGATAAACTACTACCGTGGGTATACTCCAAGGTAGACCACCGACTAGCTTTCGTCGACAATGTGGATCTGGGCAGCCCCCATGTATATGGTGGCGTCCACCATGCTTAGGAACGGACGTCCCAAGATGATGGCGACGTCGGTGTTGGACCCCATATCCAACATGATGAAGTCAACCATGACGTAGGTGTTCTTGATCTTGATCAAGATGTCCCTTGCCAGTCCCTATGGGAATCAGATGGTCTGATCTGCCATCTGCAGGCGTACAAATGTGGGGTCCAACAGACCTCCTAACAGGTTATCATAAGTTACATTAAATATGATGGTGACTCTTGATCCAAGGTCGCAGAAGGCGTTGTTGAAGATCTATGGTCTGATCTGGCAGGTGAATGTGGGCAGGCCTAGGTCATCCCTCTTGACCACAAACGGTGAGTCCAACTTGTGGACCCAGATGGACTTTGGCCATGGGTTCATGAACCGCGTGTTTAACAGCCTAATCCCCTCAATGGGATCTTCGGGCTTCCTAGGAATCTTACCTTGCTTAGAGGATGGGACAGCTGCTGCTAACTGAGCTAATTGTGTTTCTAGCATCTTATTAATGCTCAACTGGTTTTTCATAGCACAGTTAAAGCTATCCATCTTTTCACTAAGCCTTTCAAGAATCTTGTCATTAGCCATAATTTTCTTACTTATACTATCATTTATTTTAGTTTGGCCTAAGACAAGATCTTTTAAGGAAGGTTGGTTACTAAAACTGTTATTAAAATTATTGTTGTAACCATTACCTTGGCCTTGGTAGAAGGGGCGCGAGTTCCATCATAGATATCGCCTTTAGCAAAAAAAATTAGGAACACAAAATAGTTTTTGCTGATATAAAGACACATCCAGATTGCTTTGATGAGCAATATCATAGAAATAGAGATCAGCAAACACAGAATGAGATAAAATGCCTCAAGGGTGATGTTCTTGATTAATCCAGAGGAGTTTTTACAGTGATTAAAAATAAAAACTAAAAACTAATCCTCATCGTCAAAGACACGGCTGAAAATAGCCGCTGATGATGAGACTTGCGCCATTGCATTAGCGTAGGGGGCAAACTCCTCCACCAGATCGTCAAAGTCCTCGTCATTGCACTCCTCGATGAAGTCCAAAGCGAGGGACTCCGAGAGCTGGGCTCCATCACGGAGCTGGGCAGCTGCCGGTGCGCCCGTGTTGACGGTCCTTAATGCCTATTTTATACCATCAACTATTGCTCAATATAACATCATATCAACCATAAAGCATAGTTGTAGGGTTTGATTCTAACGAGTTCCATGAGTTTTTGTGTTCTCAGTTGTTTTGTAGGAATTTGTAATTTTCAATGAAATAAAAGTATGTCAAATGATGATTTGGACTACACCATTACAATGGGCTTGCCGAGACGATCGAAATGGACATATCATTTGCTATATTTGGAGTCCAGAGTGAAAAAATCTTAATTATACAAATAAAGGAGAACTACCACTAATAGGCCCCACGCCCAAGCAAGGCCCATGACATGAGAAGAGGCTCATATGGCATGATAGTGGCCCAAGAAAAGCGTCGCAAGCTGCTCCCTTGAGTGTGCTCATATGAGGGATGATTGGAAGGCCCAAGTTGATGTATAATAGCCCAACAGAGCAAACGGTGGAAAAATTAGTCCCACATCGCCTGTCTAGAAGAGGTGGGAGGCCTTTCTAGGCTATAAATAAAGAGGCAGACCGCCCCTCCCTAAGGGCACCACATTATGGAGATGTAGAGGCATCCCTCGAATGGATGACCTCTCACCTCTAGATAATTAAGGCTAAACTTTCCAATGTAGTAGATTAGTTCTAGTTGAGAGTTAGGGAGAGTGGCACTATGCCCGGGTTCTAGAAGAGTCTTTGGAGGAGTCATCAGAGTTCTGGTATATCTTTGTATTTTTTCTTGTAAGCCTTATGCTTTAACATATTTTATCTTCTCTATTTACTTTTATGCATTACATTTGATTGGTTAGTATAGTTGTTATACTTTAGCATAGGATCTCTGCCCACATCAGGTGTTCTAGTTATTAATTGTGACTAGAGTAGTAATTTGTAGTAGAGACATGGTGTCTAGACTATAGGTTACCTGAGATTGCACCCAGTTCTACGGATAGTTGTGGTAGCCCCGGGTGGTGACAGCCCTGACGGCCGACGTATTCCACCACGTTTGGATTGGTGTTGTAGGACTGTAGTCAGACTGTCCAAACTCCCTTCTCATCTGTCTGTGGCTAAGTGCTCTGATGTCCTCAAGTGTTATTGTGTGATTGCTTTACCTATCATGAATTAGTTATTATAGAACCCTAATAATATAGAAGTATTTAGGAACCTTAAACTCTCTCGTTGTCCTCTCACTCTAGCTATCTACTCTTTTATCATAGAATTCTCTAGTGTGTGTCATATACGCATAATTCCTATCATCAATTATTTACCCCTACTTAATTCTAGTTGGTGTAGATACATGATGGTGAACTATCAATATATTTATCCATTATTTCCCAGTGGTAAAATATAAATAACAATACATGGAATACTCTGGGTAAAATGCTAAAATGGTCTTCTTTGCGCTTGTGGAATCCTTCATATTTTAATCGTGCATAAGAAATACCAACAAGCATTTTTGGCACCAACAGCCCGCTGCTCCTGAGGGGATGCCGTGGAGTGCAATCTCTCGAATGCGGTCGGGAACGTCCTAGAGGCGTTCTGCTTGAGTCTCCCCACACGTGTTCACCATCCTGATGATGGTAGAGATGGCGGAGGAGAGGGTGCTGAACTGTTCCTGTAGTCCAGCGATCGACAAAATAAATGAATCAGCAGATTAGTCGATCAACTAAAAAATGCAGAGGGGTGAACTTACTGACGAGTGCAGAATTGGATTTTGCAAGTTGTTCCTTGGTTTGAGCCAAGGATCCCTCGATGTTGGATAACACCGCCTCCAGAGCGTCGAGCTACTCCTAGAGGTGGTGGGACCTCTTGCACTGTTTAGAGTAGAGGTCCTAGGCTACTCTAAGACGCTGGAGGAAACCCTAGGCGTCTTTGATCCCAAAAACGACATTGTTGGCGGCATCATCCTCGCCAAGCAGCTCTGAGCCTGCCTGGCTTACCTTGACTACCTGGCTTGCAGCAGCCTCGTCGAAGGCCACTACGGCCGGAGGTAGGGAAGAAGGCGACGCAGAAGTAGCAAGATGGCTCGAACCTGCCCCAGGATTAACTTAGGGGGCAAGGCTGCTGAAAGAACAAGGGATGAATAGCTGATCAAGACAAATCTGAGCACTGCATTGATCGATGATACCTGTCTAGGCGTCGACACTGAGTGGAGTTTGCATTCTCAAATGAAGAGGTTGATGCCGAGCGCTTGGCTCTATTATCCACCATTGATCAGGAGTTTAGGGTTTCTGAGGTGAGAAGGCAAAAGGTTTGAAGATTGAAAGGATGAGGATGCGAGTTTGACTATGTGACTTTTACCCCTTATTGCTCTAGTACTATTTATAATGGGGTAAGTGAAAGTTGAAGTGGCGTGCAGTTAATCCCCTGAAGGAAGTGGATCGACTATCATGAAGGTAGTTCCTAGAATGTGAAGTAAGTGGATCGGCTAAAAGTTAAAACGTCTCTGCAGTCCTAGGGATGTGGGTGACACAAGATAACTGATTAGCTTAACTGTGACTGCGGGGAGTTTAAGTAGTGGATCGACTAACTTTGCCGATGAGATTCTACTTTACTTGGACTCAGATAATATTCCGATAAGATTTTAAAATATATAATTGCCAAAGAAAAAGGAAGTTCAAGTAAATGAAGTTAAGTCTGAAGATTACATAGTGCAGGATAAAGTACAAAGGATACCCAAATTACATATTTAGGGCAGACTTAATTGAATTTAATGCTAAAAGCCTAATGCTGTCTACTTCAGCTATCTGTTGCTGATCTTCTTTAGCAGATCCAAGAATCTTGGCCTTTTTGTCTTGCTTGATTCTGTCGAGCCTGGCCTTCAAAGTTGCTATATTCTTTTTCTGATCGGCAAAAGATGCAGGGATCTGGGATAAGGCTTCTTCCTTCTGTTTGATGACATCTTCAACAGTCTTCAGCTGAGATAATAACTGTGTCCTTTCTTCATTAAGAGCAGCCAGATCTTTATTGATTTCAGCAGGAGACTCTTTGAGCAGATCGATTGTTTTCTTGACTAATAGGATTTCTTGGATACATTGGCCTTCTACAGCAGCTGAATTCTTCTGAGCCTCTCGAGCTGCTAGTCTAGATTGAGCATTGAAGAATTTGGGGTCATTGCCTTCCAAGAATGTAGCTGGCTGAATTATTTCTTTCAGACAAGAAGCAAGATCATCTTTAATCTGGTTGAAGATCTCTCTAATTGATCCTGCATCTTGAATCAAGGTTGAAGTGTCCAGCTCTAGATGATCTATCAATCTTTACAGTTGGGCTTTGATGAAGTCAGGTATGGTTGAAGGTGTGTCTTCTGAGATCGAGATTGGCTCTTCATCAAGATATTCATCTAGAGCAAAGGGCAAATCAGGTGAAGAAGCCTGTTCTTGTAATGAATAAACAGATTAGTACTTATCAGAAGATATCAGTAAGTAAAGATGAATGGTTTGACATACCTATTCTGCTGAGATCATAGCTGAGCCAGAAATAGCCCATGAAGTGACTTCAAGAATTTGAAGATCTAGGTTCATGGAAATAAGTTAATATAAGGAAAGAGTTCACCCTATCGGCTATTGTGTGAGATATTACCTGAAGAAACTTCTGGAATGTTGCCTGGGTCAGGATTGACATCATGGTCGCTGCTGGTGAAAGATACATCATCTAAAAGATCAGAAAGTTTAGGTTCCTTTTCTTTATAGTAGGTTTCTGGGCAACATCCTGAAAAGTCTGAAAAATTAGAAAGTTAGCTGATGCATGAGTATATTATGTATTTATGAAAGGTTACCATGATAGTTGCATCGTCTAGAGAATTGAGTTGCTTAGAAGAAGTGGTCCTGGTCTTCTTCAAAGTTGTCTTCTGAGAGGCAGCCAGTTGTTTCCTTTTCAGTGTAGCGATCGGCTGATCATCAGGCAGATTTGATGCTGGTTTCTTCATTAAAGCTTTCAATGAAGGTGCATCATTACCCAGTGTTAGGTCAGGGCACCATATATCATAATTTACTAGTGGAGGGATCAAGCCAGCAAGATCCTGTGGTTGATCAAAGTAAAAACATTTTTGAGGTATGGGAATCTAGGGATACAGTGTATAAAAATGTACCTTAGGTGTAGCTTGAAAATCTAGATCTAGGAGGGAGCAATAAGTAGATACTGGTGCATTGAAAATATGCTAACTCCACTCTTGCCACCAATGATCAAAGGTTGTGGAGGTAAAAGGGGTACATTAGCAAAATATAAAGCTGGGGGCAATTGGCCAAAACCCATCTATCTAGCTACTATTGAAGGACAGTAGAACTCATAAGAAGTTGGGGGTTTTTCTCTGCCATGCCTGATCTCAATAGGTAGAAGACTTGGCCTTACCAGATGACTTAAGATTTTAAATTCCTCAGCATAACTATAAATATTCTAAAATCTGAATGAAGCTGGGAGTTTAAATTCTAGAATGTTTGAATATACAAACCATTCCCAAGTTGCTTATGAGAAATCATTGTAGAAAAGTTTGAAGAAGTCAGTAATCGATGCATAAATGGTTATTGCCGATGCTGCCTCACCAAAGGACATACATCGGTGAAATTTCTGGCTTTTTGGAAGATGTTCCTCTTGTTCTTCTAGATATTCCAAGGAAGGGAAAGATTGGTTGATTACCTCTGGAGTCACTAACTTGTGCATATGTAAGTTGAGCCACAACTGCAGCAGCCACCAGGAGCTTGTAATTGTTGGAACAGTTTCATTCTACATCAAATTCTGAGAAACTTTGTTCAGCAGATTGTATAAAGCTCCAAGAAGAATCTTGCCAAGTGGGATTTCAGAGTTGCCTGCTATCTTTCTTGACAATGTCAAATAATTGGAAGTTGGAGAACAGGCTTGACCATAAAAGACAAATTTGTCCAACCACATGTTCAAAAAAGGCATGTGCTCTCTATTAGATATAGATCTACCATCGGCCTTGTGATTGATGATGTATTGGGACCAACGTCCAATCTTTGTGCTATCTAGTTTTGCAGTGGCTTTCACCAACAGTCTGAAAGGGTTGATGTGTCGTACGATGTTGAAGCCTGTCAGCATGTGAACATCGGCTAATGTTGGGGACATTGGGCCTTGCTTGAAGAGGAAAGCTTTGTAAGTACTATACCAAAAGAAGCAAGTAGTTTTGAGCATCGGTTCATTCTTTCAGATATCAGAGAGGGATAACGAGATGCATTGGTCCAAGTTTCTAGTCGTCCAGTCTACTCTTTTCTTGGCTGCTACCTTGATTAACTAGTTCCTCCAGCCTAGAATGACTGAGGGCCAGTTCCTTAAAGAAGTTCTTTTGTCCCAAAGGCCTGGGTGCATGTTGGATTCCTTGAAAGAAACTCTATTAGTCTCAGCGACAATGACCCTGCTAGGATCTGGATCACTCATAGGGCCCAGGAAAATCTTGTGTACATTGTCCTCAAGCAAGATGAAGACTTGGTTTCGGAGATCCTAGAGACAAGGAAATAAAAATTGAGAAATGTATGATAGAGCAAGAGAATTCAGAGAAACAAAAGAAGGAAGCGTACCGTAGGGATATAGTCGATGGACGCCATCAGAGCAAGAATCGTTGAGTTGTAGAGATTTGGTGTGTTGGGGTTTGATTGCATAGACACTCGGCAGATTGTGCAGGTTTTGAATTTTCGATTGAAGATGTTTGGAGGGAAACCCTAGCTTTTAAGACCGATGAATGAAGATGTCAGTATCGGTTTTGAGTGGCAATTTTGAGATAAAAAACTAGTTTTATCCCAAAATTGGGGGGCATGTGTTATCCTAAATTTTGGTGAGTTAGGAAACTGCCAGTGGGCCTGCTTCACAGAAGGAGGGGTTGCCAGATGAGTAGATCGACTAAATCAGAAGCGTAACAAAATTAGTAGATCAGAAGGGTGTCGGAATGAGGCAAGACGAAAGAAGACGTGTCGGGTTCAATTAGAAAGGAAAAGTTAGACTCCAGGTTACCTTTTTGAGGAAAGAGTCATATTAGGACATGAGACTAGGGCTCCGGACTATAAATATTAGGAACCCGATCCTTGTAACATACAGAATCATAATACAAACCCTTTTCGTCTCCAGACACCAACCTTAGGAGTAGGAGTAGAAGTAGATCTTGATGAGACCTTCAACAAATCGAGCTGCATCGGTTGAATTCGACCTTTGGTTTGCTTGTAAGTATTTTCATGGTTCATATTTAGTTTGTCATGGCTACATCATTGGACCTCATGTTAAGCTTAATGGTGAACTAGTTATTGACTTAAATTATGTTTGTAAGGCTGCATTGTTTCAGTCTCTTATGAATCTCGGTTCAAGTTAGTTATCGGCTCTATTAAATTGACAATTTAATAGATTCATCAAGTTA
>Ga0182004_10002048_pt1 | contig 15439 bp, 11 predicted proteins | sample Sormic07211540_1_FD_120479 | JGI IMG/M metagenome (GOLD analysis project Ga0182004, IMG submission 120479) | Endophyte microbial communities from Sorghum bicolor roots, Mead, Nebraska, USA - 072115-40_1 MetaG | ecosystem: Host-associated > Plants > Roots > Unclassified | place: USA: Nebraska...
AAGCCAATAAACGTCATAACATTGAAATACAGCTTGTTAAAGCCCATGTGGTTGGCCTGCTTTTTTTAACATCATGGCCCACCTATTTTGTAATATTTCAGTCCATTTATTTTCAGCCCACTTCGCTCTCAATTAGCCCACATGATTTTTTGTAACCCAATTTTTCTGTCAGTCCGTGCAAATTTTTTCTAGCCCAGCAGGATAACAGGCTCACAGCATAATTTTAATTCAGTACAGCTCATCAAAATGACCCAAACATATCAAATACACCAAATCTAACATGTATATATAAAAATAATACATTTAATCAACTATTCTTTACAGTATTATCCATATCCACATAAATTTCACCGATGACCAAAATAACCTATTTTACAGAAGATAGGGACAGATCTAGTCATCATGTACAATTAAATGTACTAACTATAAGGATATACACATGCTGGCATGATGCAGCAATCTTTCATCTACATTCTTAGTTCTTGTATTCTTTGGAGCAGATTGACCAAATACGTGAGCTTTCTGGATTTCCCAGAAATTGAAACACAACACGTAAGTACAGTCACAATGTTCCAAAGGCATGGTTCATAGAAAAGCTAACCAATGAGCAAGTTGTAACTCATGCAAACAGATAACCTTGAATTGAAATTAATGCAAGAGCTCCAGTGGAAGTAAATTGCAAGGGACCACAAATTGTTTGAAATTATATGTAATCCAGCAGCTAACATTTGCCTTTAAAATCAGTATGTATGAAGTTCAAATAGAGATGTCTACTTTATCGAACAAACAATTTTTCTACATCTAAATTCGCACCCTATGTACAGAAAAACAAGAATATACATGCTTCACAAACCTGGATAAGCCATCTCATGGAACCTTGACTAAACACCTAGGCTCTCAAGGTTCCGGTAGTCCATTGCCCAACCCAAACTATCTCGAACCCAACACCAAGTAACCACTTCAATAGGTCTCACATGGCCCTATGAACCAATTTTGTTAGATAGAAAATTATATTATTTTGAAGGAGTAATTCAATATTTTTTTCTCTAGTTTAACACAAATTAAATGTAATAATAACCAAAATTGATCAGAAAAATCTCAGATTTTGTGTGTGCTCATAATTTGGATCTCTATACTTGCCATAAAAATATAAATACAAACACAGATAACTAAATAGATTGATTAAAGAACATAGCAATTCTAGATAATTATTGGATACTCTGCTAGTTGGACTGAATTCCTAGTTCTTAGACTTGGATACTTGTGTTCAACTACAACTACAATATTATCTACACAAATACTTAAGTACGAAAGATTGGCGAGTTTTTCCAATCATACAGAAGCATAGTGCGAAGTTGGTAAAGAGTAAGAAATATACATTCTAGAAATAGTATTCTAAATTTTACAAAATACTAGTAATGCATATTATCAAACAATGATTAGTGCACATCGCTATAGAAATTAGCACATCACAACCTAATTGAAAAAACAGAAATGCAAAACACCTAAATTGGCATCAAAATCTTGAACTGCAATTTCACAGAAAAAAACTAACCTATATGCTCACAGAAACAAAGAGAGCACATATTCACATCTGAAATTAGGGTTATTTCTCATCGTAATTTCATTTGCCCTTTTCTCCAATCCCAATAAATACAAAACTAGAACTCCCAATCCCTTTGGTCTTTCCCAAAATAAATCTCTCTATTCCTTTGATTTTTTGGGCACTGGAAACTGCTAGAAAAGGGAAATCCAGAACTTACCTACCGTACAATATGTTAGAGATGCGAAGAACGAGATGCACATAGAGCTTCTTGGAATGGGAGATCCAGAACTTACCACTGGAGAGGCCGTGCCCTGCCATCCCACCGCCTGGAAGTGCCTCACACCTGAACTACACCACCTGCTGGAGGGGCTCGCCCCTGAGCCACACACACTTCCAGAGGTGTTGAGCCTGGCCAGCCCGAGCGCTCGTCCCTGAGCCGAACGCGCTGCTAGAGGTGCCGCACCCAGCCCGAGCGCCGCCAGAGGTGCTCATCCCTGACCCGCACGCGCAGTTGGAGGGGCCATGACTTGCCTGCAATGCAGGAGGATGGGGATGCCCTAGGTTTTTGGATCTTATTCCAAGGCTTAGTACATCTTAGTCGTTCGTGTTACGATCTAACGGACAAGAATGAGGTGGCATTTGATTTGGGCTAAGGTGGGTCGCATTCGTGATTCGCTCTGGGCTCTGGTGGGCCAAATCTATATATGTTCTGTAGGAGTTTAATAATGGTATTTTTTCAATGGTATTTTTAAATCAGTTTTCTATTATTTTTGTGTTGTTTAATAATCAACATTTTGCACCATTTTGATATCGTATGAGTCTTAAACTTTTTCTCAACCTTATGTGTGCCACAGGTTAATAACACAATAAGTTTCCTAAGGTGTAGACATTCATCATTGGAATTTCTCAACCTTATGTGTGCCATAGGTTAATATCGTATAAGTCTTAAACTTTTTCTCAACCTTATTGGACCTTTGTGACACAGAAAATGCCTATGTGACATAGGAAATATCGTCACTAGATAAAATTAGACTTGTTGTATGACGTTTTTTGTGACATACAACTTTTTATTGTCACAAAGTCAAAATGCCAACAACAAAATGTCATAAACCAGATGATATAATGACATTATGACCTGTTGTCATACTAAATACGTCAAAAAACCACACATTTCTTGTAATGTATGAACATCACAAGCTAAATCTATTACTTGTCCTTCTCTTATGCCGATTTATAGAAATTGACAAGAGGAGATGAAATAACAAATGTGATTGAATATTTGATGAGACGTTAAAAATAGATGCATTATTTTAATGATGCATCCTTTATTGATGCTTAATGGACTCAAAACTCATGCTTATTGCAAGTGGCATAATCTTCTTCTCATACAACTATGATTGTAATGTCTTCTGTTAGATGATCCAATTAACTCTTAATGAGTAACACTTATGACAGATGTTACTACCTATTAGATTTTTCCAAACACCAAATAATCTACTTATTGCTTTTTCAACTACCACTACATTGTCTGGTGTGCGTAATATCTCTTTCACCATCTTACTTATCAACATTGGATGATCTGCTACTGCCCCTTTTTCCTACATCAAATCATCTTGTGCTCTTTGTCAAACTATATTATAGAGTGGCCAACTCATTAGTGTGCATCAAACGATTCGCTGATGCACACTTCTTCTCACTGATCGTCCAATGAATCAATCTTCCCTAGGTGCTTATGTTCATCAATCGTCTGATGCGTGCATTCCCTCTGTCACTACATTATTTGGTGCTTGATTTTTCTCTACACTTGTTTATTTTTGTTTCTTTTATTGCAAATCTTTGCACCACTCATTTGGTTACATCACCAGGACCTATTATAACATGTCTAACATATCTTACAAACACATGTTAATCCATCCAACTCAAGAAAACTAAAACGTAAAGGAGAATGGACTGGGCTAAAGCCTTTCCCTGAGTGCATGAGAACCAATCGGATCATGCTAGCATTGAAAATAGCATGTGTTAGATTCTTCATGGCTCCGTCTTCAGTAACTTTGTTTTGGTATCTCTCATGCACCAACCTGACTATGAAAGGAAGCAGTATATGGGGTGTTTTCTCCTAGAAAAAAGATTTCTCTTACAAAAGCTCATAGAATACTTAGAATGAATCTATTTCTAGACATTGTAGCCTACAAGAACTTAGAATGAAGCTATCTCTAGACATGGATTCCTTAATATGTGGACTACATAAGCACATTAACGGATCTATTTATAACCAAAAGTGATGGGTAGCTAGATTTGGTGGTAGAGAACCAATTAATTATGGTAGGTGGATCTGACGGCATGCATAGGTCAATGTTAGGTCAATCCACAACCTGAAAGGACCAAGATGTTATCGAGAGAGGGGTTGAACTAACTATTCCTACAAAATTCACAACTCAAAAAGTGAAATTATAGTCACCTTTAGAAGTTCCAAAAGTTTAGTTGTTTTAGAAGGTCTGCAGTAATATAGTAACTCAAGATAAAACTATGCCTATAGAAAAGCTCAAACTAAATTTGGATATATGAGTTTCGAGATCTCCCATTGTAGCCTCCTCTGCTGGAAGCTGGTGTTCTTCTTGCAACTATGCCCTAGAATGGTGTTGACCACTACGAGGAGTTGGAGCTAGATGCAACCATCAAGTAGGCAGGGTTTACTGTGCGCACTTTGAGTCATTAGGTCAGCTCTGGTCATTTGTCTTCACTTTTGCCTCTGCCAAGGCATCAAAACATCCTGGAAAAACACTCATACTCCAGTCAGGATGAAATGTTGTGTCACTGGCATTTTAGGGTACTAGCCGCAGAGGCAGTACACATTATGTTTTTACATACAACTTCAAACCACATTTTTAGTGCAATGAGGTGCTTCTTGACGTCTATATTTGAAATTCCATATTGAACTCTGTGCATGCTTCCATATGTTTGATAACAACTTCTAAAGGACATGGATACATTGCTGCTCCTACACTAATTTATCCATGTTACATTCTTGTTGTCAACAAATAAACATTGATTCACACAACACAGTGAAGACCAGCATGAGATAAATATAAGGGTACACATTCGTAATGCTCCAACTAGAATGGTTTTCACACAGCAACTGTGGTGCCACCTTGGATTGTTTATGTGATATAATGATATACTAAATGAGAGAGAAGAGAGAGTGGAATAAATCAGGTGTTATCCAAGACATGTTTTGAAAGAAAAAAACTATTGCACTAGACATGCACTATCAAATTTTGCACTGCAAACAGGTGGTTTATTCATGATAAGTGGGGAAGAATGATGAGTGGCTTCATAGTTGCTTATGGCATCCTCAGCGGTGCTATCGATTTTGTTAGCTGCCACAGGACCGAACTAGATGTGCACTCATATGTCAATCTCAGTTAATAATAAATTACTCTCTCTATCGGATACTATGATTGACAGCTAGAGTAAAAAAGCAACATGCACCTATCCATGTTTCCTTTAATATGCTCCATGCTAGTGCCTAATAAGTCACTAGTGTTTCACTCTTTTATCATTTTTCCTTGCCATGCTAGTCTAAACCTCCCACCAAGCCTACTCCGTTGGCAATTTGATAATTGTTGGGGACTCCCTTAGGATATGGATAGATATGGTGCAGTGGTAAGAATAGCTTCTAGAGGGTCAGGATAGAAATTAGCTATTTTGTGGTGCTTGGGTTAGGATTGGCCTAAATAGTCAACCATATCAACTACTAGGATATTTGATATACACCACACTAAATGTGAGCTCACATTCTAGGTGCTAGTACCTCATACAATTAATGTCTCTACCTAGTCAGATAGTCCATACAATCTAAAATCACAATTATCATTTATTGTCAGTACCTCACACAATTAATGTCTCTACCTAGTAAGATAGTCCATATAATTTGAAATCGCAATCATTTATAGTCGTACCTCTAAGATCTCGCATGTACATGCTGACCGTGGTAGTTTAATTGTCATATATCTAAAAGTAGCACAACATTAAATGAACACTATCACTAGGTCAAACTTTTGACTAGGATAGAAAATTAAATGTATACCATCTCTAATCATATCTTATAGATTTTAATTGTATATTTGTGGTTGTATCTCTATAATATCCACCCATTTAAATATCTCTATACACCACACATCATTATTATATTTTAGATATTTGAAGTGATCTGCGATTTGGAGAGCTATAACATTAATGGAAATCATTCAGCTCAAATTAAAATATGTGAATATACAAAGGCAAAATCTTTCTTGGACATTAATCATCAATAATCTCCACCCTTGAACAACCCCAACCTCCCCTTATAAGAAGCCATGATACTGTGGCAGAGGCTCATGTAGAATCTATAGGCAGAAATCAACAACTTTTTGTTTCCTTACTTAGTATACCTTCCATGGAGGATCAATCATGGAAGGCCTACTTCTCCCATCAACCTCCTCCAAAACCTTGCCTAACCAAAATAATATTGGATCTTAAGAAGAGAGAACTAGCGAGGCCCACATTTGCATGCCTACAATGCACCAAGGAGTCTAGTTCCCAACAAGCCATGGCTTCCCACTGCAAACAACATGTCCAGGCCGGCATGCCTAGGGGGACAGTTGAGCACATTAAGTATTATCCAGACCACACATATTTTTTCTTATGCAGTGATGCTCAACCAAGTTCATCATCTGCTGCTGGAGCATTGACACAAGGGCCAAACCAGGCCAAGCAAGTACCTTGGCCAAGTTACAAAACTGTTTTTGCTTATGCTGGAAGTCCTTTCATGACACATCTAGCAAGTCTGGTAAGAGACAACAGTAACAGTGTTGCTCCAAGGACAACACCTATTGGAGTCAAGCCTAACATTGACCTGGCCCTACGGTTGGGTCCCTCTCTTGGTACATCTGATGGCTCCACCATACAGGCCAGGTCGGATGACAATCTGGTGGCTAGATTCAATAAGTAGTGCTGAATACATGGTGACAACTCCAAGGGGCGAAATGCTGATCTGCAGGCCATGGGATAAAAGAAAGCAAGAATCTAGAGCTTATGTTATGAATATTTAAATTTTTGTTACAACTACCTTTTAGAATAAAAATTATATCTAGTTTCTTACAGTTTTAGGCTGCTTTATGTTTCTGCAGTTCTGCTATGGAATAAGTTTGATGTATGAGATGTGCACACATTTGTGCTGCATGTTGCACTTGCTAATATTATACTAGGTCATAGAATGTTAGCTTCTTTTCTATGATTAATTTACTTCTTGGCCAGATTCAAATTTCCCTGAATTTGGATATTATATATATTGTCTAAAGGCATGTCACAAATATATGAACCTTCCATATTCATGAGTTTCATGTGGGAATGTAATGTATTGGAATTAAAATGAAGTTATGTGATATGAGAACTAAATAAGGTGCTACATCGATTTATTAACAATTTAACATTTGTTCCATATTTTGAAGTATATAAATGTGGTGTTTATGCTATATCTTTCCTGTGGTGCTGCTTGTTGTCGCATGGATTGTTTATGGTAGGTAGTAGGTGGTGATGGCCATATCTAGGCTTTATATTCCACCACGTGTTCTAATAGGTAAGTTAATAAAGGCCCCACAAAAACATAGTTGCTTCGGGCCAGACCTTTGTCCTCTTGCTGTTTCATGTTTCACCTTGTGTACCCATTGTGTGGACTCAATCTACTTGCTACAACTCTCTGATTAAGATAGAACCAAAGAAGCAAAGTTGGGTCATAGGAACCTTATACCCTCTTGTTGTCCTCCCATCTAGCTATAACTATCTAGTTATTTTTATCTTCATGTCTTGGACTTGTTTCATCACTCTTCCTATCCAAATTTGATTACCCCCACTATACTATTGATAACTAAGTTGTGGCAACACTTAGATATCTCATTTGTTGTCATTCCTAGCTACCGTTTCTCCTATGGAATAAATAAAAAGCTGATGATACATTTGAATACTCTTGATGAAGTGATACAATTGTATTCTGTGTGCTTGCAGAATTTTCTACTTAAGCATAAGAAATACAAACGATGTTGTAGAGGAACCTTGTCATGAAACATATGCCCTTGCCTAACCTCCTTTCGTGAATACTCCCATGACGAACAATGACCATCGTCGACCATCATGGCATTTGGTATGATGTGAGACCAACTCTCAAGGATTTCGGTCACATAATGAAAGCACCTATTAGCAAATTCATCTGCAAAGACAAGGTGCTCATGATCAGTTAGATGATTCTATCAGCCTCCACATCATGCTCAGCTTCTATCTGCCAACCATATTCTTCCTCTTCTGCATCCTGTGTCGTGTTCCACCTCATCATTGCAAACATAAGTCTACTCGGTGTTTGTGGACTCTAAGTTCTCCTGTAATTGAAATGTGTTGCTATCGTCAGCATGCAGGCCTCCATCGAGCAACTCGTCGATCAACAAGCATGATATTGTTATAACCAAGATCCAATGCCTCACACAACCCCCACCTCCATCCATTCTCTCACAATTTAGGCACCAACATACTAACCTTTAAACATTGTTGGGATGCCAGAACACCGAAGTATTCATGCAGCCAAGCTAAAACTTGCTTCTAGCTATAATCTAGAGCAAATTGAGTTGTGTGTCAAAGAACTAGAACTCGCTAAGGTCTACCCCCTTCTCCCCTCATTCTGATTTAACCATTGACATAAGGTATTCTGAAAGGCACTAAATCATCAACATTCCTGGTCCAGTATTAGAACACACATAATTCACCAATAATATTGCTCGAACATTTTATATTATACAACTAACCCTAAAGTAAGATCTTTACCTAACAAAGCAATTAACCCTAACCTACTAAAAACTAACCCTAATCCTATCCTAACAAATAACTAAACTTAAGCTAACAATAATATATGCATAATCTACACTAATTCAAACTAACCCTAAATAAAAGACTAATCTAATCATAATCTACACTAACTACCAATAACCCTAACAACTAAAATCAAACTATAGAGAGACTAAATTACCCAAAAACTTAATCTAAGTACAAATCCTAATCAATAATAAACATCTAACTATAAATCCTAATGTTTTAAAATGCAAAAAAGAGGAAGAACAACCTTACCTATAGGTGAGGCGGCAGCGGGGGAGACATGGGCGATACAGCGTGGTCTAGATGGCGCTGATAGTGGCGGGCTGCCATGCCTTCAAAGGCACACATGCAACCTCTAATCTCTCTCTCTCATGCGTGGAACGGGAGGCAGCTGTGGTGAGAGCGAGAGAGAAAGAGAAAGAGAGAGAGCAGGCACGAGAAGGAAGACAGATCATAAATATTTTAGGCCTTGTCAGCCATCCGTAGATGATAAAATCCTTTTGCCCCACTACTAGAATATATTAGTGCTTTAGTGAATACACAACTTTCTAGCATTGAGCACCTTGTCAAGCCCCACAATAAAAGGTTATTATGCATGTATTTATTGTGACAAAAATTCATTATCAAAGCCCTAAGAAAGAAGCGGGACCTTGGACACCATTTTTACCTTCCTAGGATCACAATTGGAGGAAGAGCTTGGATTTTGATGGAAAACTGAGAACCGAGATGCACCGAAAAAGTTCATGCTATAGGAGATCCTAGAGAAACTCAAGAAGGTCAAAGATGTCTTCCCTGGTAAGCATGGTGGAAAAGGAAACAAAAGCATGGAGAAGAGCCATTGATTTATAGTTGAAAATCTGGTTGGGGGGGTTGCTGTATTTGGAGGACCTATTGCTGCCACACAATCTTGATGTCATACACATTGAGAAGAACATATGCGAAACGTTCTTTGGACATTGCTAAAAGTGGAGGGCAAGACAAAGGACACAACAAATACTAGGCTAGTTTTGCATGATATGAAGATAAGACCTGAATATGTAGCAAGGCACCTTGCTTAAATTCCCGGAAGCTCGCTATGTCATGACAGAAAAACACAGTGCAGAATTTTGCAAGTTCCTTAAAGGTGACAAGTTTCTAGATGGTTATGTAGCCAACCTTGCAAAATCCATAAGTACAGATGGTACAAAGGTAGTTGGCAATCCAAAAATGCATACTTGCCATGTGCTTCTCCAGTGGATCATACCTACAGGCTGAGATGTATACGAAGCTATGTTAGAACTTGGGAACTTCTTTAGGCAACTGTGCAGTAGAACTATGAGGAAAGAACTCATGCAAAAGCTTAAATGGGACATCCCAAACATGGTCCTAAGAAGAAATGACACGTGACCTGACAACAACACAACACGTGTGCTAATAGACAACTAACATGTGGAACAACAAGGTCCTGACACGTGGTCCAGTAAGAACCTAAAATGTCCAAGAACAAGATATGGCCACATTGTGCAATAAGAAGGTGACACGTACTCGAACCATCTCAAATGCAACCGATTATAGCATTTACATGTGGAAAGCATCTCCAACACCACGCATGGCAAAAGTAGTTCTATGACATTCTGTTTTTGTCATAGATCAAGCCAATTCTATGATGAATTTCTAAAATCATCATAGATAGGCAAGAGTGACATGACTTCTATGATGAACCGGATTTTGTCATAAATTCGTCATAAAACTAACATTATGATGAATTTGGATTCTTCAATGACAAAACATTCGTCATAAAAGTGGAGATTTCTACTAGTAGTTCCAATCACTACACCACTAGTTTCATTCACTCCAATTGTAGTTCATGTATGGCCATGAAATACTCCAGAAGCAATGCTACTTTTTTGTTTCATCCAGAGTTTCCACTCCAATAGACGAGCCAAAGCTACCGGCCTATGAGATTAAGCAAGTCAAAAGTTAGAAAAAGGTCAAATTAATTGCACTACTAAGTCATGACTTGCAGCTTCTTCATAAGTTATTAATTCCACAACTAATCATTTACACAGAAAATGTTGTGTTAACAAATTTGATATATAACAGACAATATGAAGACCATATGATTTATACTTGCTACACAATTTTAACATGGACTAACCATTTTCAGACCAACACACAGAAAGCATAGCCCATAAATTTTTGTGAGTCCAGATAATTCATCTCTATTTATTGCTACCTAGTGTTAGTTTCCAACTTATTTAGAATTAGCACATGTACATATTGGGGAAAATGACATCTGATCATCAAACATACATTGTCATGAGAGGGATTTGGAGTTGGGTAAACAACATATATTGGAAGCTGAGGTGGGGGACATGGGAGCAGGAACTGTTGTATGTAGTTTAATAATACAGGTTACAAGCAATTAGAAAGTAGCTAAATTAACACTTAAAAAATACACAAGGGTGTATGACACATCTCACCTCCATAAACCTTTGTATACTTTCATTGTGAACCTGTAACATTATCCCCCAGTCCAACATTATTTTCCTCCTTCATACAAAGAGCCAGAGGCAAGTTCAGAGGAATACAAAAATAGGCCAGAAAAAATATTGCGTTATTTCGAAGCCAAATGGGTTGAAGCCATCTATAGCCACCACAGCATGAACATTTCTAGCATTCATTGCAAAATTGACAATATTGAAATGCCTCAATGCTTTAGCATCAGAGGGATGGACCATAACATTTAGGTTAGCATGTCTACCCTCCTTGTGCCACCGCATGTGTTTTGTAGTTTTTGGCTCCATATACAACCACCGCAACCTTGGTATGAGTGGGAGATAATGTAGAACCATGCGTGGTATTGGCTTTCGTTGATGCCCTTGTGATGGTTCAACAACTACATTTTTCCTTGTTTTCATTTTCTAGTCCATAGTATATCATACAATTGTTTTATAGCCACCCATCTTAACATATGTCATTTTTAGATCTTTAAGAAGACTCATGCACTCATACAATTCTTTTGGCATTTTATGTTCCAAGGAAGGATATCATCAAACACATTCAGTAATTTATTAATGCATTCTATACCAAGGTTTTGCTGTGACTTAACTGCCATCAAGCATACCACTATGGTTAGTCATGCAACACTAGTGAAATTGTGCAATGTCATCCATCTAAGGTGGTTTGCAAGGTCGGTTCATCCAAGGGCCAAGGTGGAGAAGCAAATGGATTGATGACGTGTCAGTGGAGTAGCCTCTACCCTACCCTCCCCTATAAATAGAGGTTGCCTCCACCCTTGACAAGCATCCTCAAGATCCCCAAGTCCTCAAGTCTCCAATCTTCATATCTTGGGAGATCAAGAAGCAAGACTAGTAGTAGTTAGTCTAGAGTGAGAGTTAGAGTCGAGTCGAGCGAAGCTCAGAGTCTGCGAAGTCATCTTCTGGAGATTCTAGTATAGCTCTTGTACCTTTTCTCTATTGTAAGACTTTTCTCTTATTAATATATTATTCTTACTTTACTTTACTTAGTGTTTACTTAGTATTTACTTAGTGCAAGTCTATATTCAATATAGTCTTGTTGTGCGCTTGTCTTAGCAATATAGTTGTCTTAGTTAGATTGGTTTCCTATAACAACTCCTTGTGTGTGCATTATCGTCCTATCTCTTCATAGGAGCTTTAGCTATCTGCGCATTAGCTAGAGCCATGAGAGTAAGTGTAAGCGTGGTACTGAGGCTTAACCTCACATTTGGTTGTCGCTGTCCACACGGACAGTTCATGGGCGCTGGTATGAGGTGACAGATCTTACCCAACATTATAGGTTTCCCACCATGTTCGGGCTAGTTCTTAAAAGGAAGGGTGTCCATAAGCATAATAGTCACTTTAGTAGAGGATCTGTCTTCTACTATCTTAGCTATTCCTCTCACACAAGTAGAAGGCACTAGTCTAGCTACATCATCTATCTGTTAGGATTAAGTTCATAGAAGTAAAGTTAGATACATAGGAGTCCTTTACTCACTTGTTATCCTCCCACCTAGCTAACACTCTACTAGTTATCTTTAGGTTAGACTCTTTGCTATCTCATTTACCTATCCTTCCTATAATTACTTTACCCCTTTTTACACTAGTTGATACTAATTGTAGTAGACATAAGGATCTCTCTCCCCTTTTATTAAATATTCCTAGCTACCTCTTTCCCTTGGGATAAAACAAATAACGATACCTTGGAATACTCATCCTCGATGAAGTGCTACATCGATACCTTCTATGCACTTGCAGAATAATTTAATAGACATAAGAAATACCCCACAGGCCTTTATAGCACCGTTGCCAATCTTTGGTTGTGACGTTAAGAATTACTAATAAACATTTATGGCGTCGTTGTTGGGGTAGATTTAAAACACTATTCTTAGTAGCGGCACTAAGAATTGTCAACAACTTCCAACATGGTGTAAAATTCCTTTGCATGAGCCATTGGTTCATCTTCTATACTATCTAAATACATTGCATCACCATGGTGAGCTAACATTTCATCTAAACCATCGACGATATCATTGGCAATTTCCAATGTAGACTCGCTATTAGGTTCCTCCCCATATTTGGTCCAAATAGTGTACACAAACATAAATCCTCTTTTACACAAATGCATGGCCATGATAGCTCTCATTCGTCCAACTCTATTTCCACACTCCAAACATAGACAAGGTACTCCACATTTTTAAGAATTATGCACAACATTGAAAGCATGATCTAGGAAAGCGTTTGTGTTTCGTACCCACTCCCGTGAATGACGACCATCATCATTTCAGCCTTGCTACATCCAACTATAGTCTTCTACTGACATATCTAGTTACTATAAGACTAACAAACCCCTGTTCAATATCTAAAAATGTTAGCAAACCCCAAGATAACAGTGTGCTACTACAAACAGCACAATGTACAGAAGATATGAGGAAAAGTTAAATTTCATTCTCACATTCAAGCTTTGCTTGCACAACAATACAAATACAAATCCTGCCTTTTTATCCCCCTCTAATCTTCCTTGCAAAAATCAAGATCTTCTTTCCTGACTTGAATCTGAAATGTACATGTTGAAAATGCAAATTTTATAACATTGTGCTACTACAAACAGCATAATATGTCCCAAAGAGATGACGCAACAGGCCACAAATTGGGTTACCCACAAATTTTATCTGGATAAGATCAATACTCAGTGAAAACTGATTCAAGTCAGGAACCACCAGATCGAGCCCTTGAAGTGAAGAAGTGGTGACAGGGCTGTGTTTGCAAGGTGGAGCATGCATCATCTTTGCCTCAGGAGGTGTGTTGTGTCTCTATGCATGTGGCCACACCTACAGGATGGAGACCCATGCGGCATAGAAGACGGAGGGAGCTACACGGCATGAGGCCCACACTACACATAGAGGCAGTTGCTATGGTTCAAACGGAGGGAGCTGCAGCGGTAGCGTGCATGGAGGGAGCGGTCACATCGGCGTGCATAGAGGGAGCTATGGCCTTAATGGAGGGAGGCATGCGACATGGAATGGCTAGAGATGCCAGTGCATGAGAAGGGAGATGAGTGAGCGGCACTAAGCGATCGAGCGAGGGAATGAGCGGCACAAGGACAAATTGTGTGGGAGGATTTTTTGGGAATAGTGTTTAGATTTAGTGTTTCCCTAGGATTTCTATTTCTCTCCTAGGTAATGAAGCCACGTGGGCGTCGATGTGGCTCGCCTACATCTATTCCTTGGACTTACCCTAACAAAAAGAATGAGTTTCCTAGGAAAGAGAAGCTTCCCTAGGGTTCTCCTGTCTAACCCTAAAGAAACATATCTTTCTCCATGGTGCTCAAAAATAGTAGGGAAACAATATACCCAAAGAAATCTTGGACATTCTAGTAGTGCCCGCTGGATGGTCGACATGACTACCGACCAAAATAAGGCCAATTTGGAAAGGGTTTCTATCCACCCGGTAGGCCAAGTCGGCGATTGAGATACTGATAGGATCCAATTAGTCCTCCAGCTAAGGATAGAAGTCTTATCGGCTCTTCGGCACATGATACTAAAATTACAATTCTTTTTAAACATCAACCAGATTAGCAACTATTCATTAGAAAATAGGGATTTGCTATACTACAAGCGCTTGAATTTTCAACTTTTTTCTAGCAATAGATCTAAGCCGTTGGATCAATATCCAATGTCTCTAGCAAACCCCGCACTATTCATTTTCTTCCCTTCATTATCTTCCACCCCAACTCTAGCCTCGTGCTTGCTCCCTCACCACCGCCCCTTGCCCCTACCATGGGCATGCTAGGGCTCGGTCGGAGCTCCCTTGCCCTGACCACCTCCATTATCATTAGGGCTCCTAAACCTCCCTCCACCATCCCCACTGCCTGGCCTACCAACCTCCATAGGGCCCCTTCTTTTCTAAGCCTATTAGAATTGGGAGAGAGAGGTGAGCTCCTCAGAACCTTAGATCCTGGAGAAGGAGGAGGGCTTACCTTGTTGGCGCCACCGTGCCACTGGATTTGTACCGCTGCTACATTGAGGTTGCCACACTACGGGTCATCCATGCCAGGGAGAGAGAGAGAGGAGCCATGGCGATGCGAGCATGGAGCAGCATGGGGCGAGAGAGGGAGTGCGTGGGGAAGAGAGGGAGCAGACGCGACCACCGAAAGAGGGAGAGATGGAACAGATGCCATGTGGGGAGAGCTCACGCGTGGGAATTTTTGATCGTCCTTAACACCTATTTTGACCATCAAAATTTCATCCAAAACCATGGTAAATCAAAATGAACATGTCCATATTTTGGTTATTACTCACCTAGTTCCACATGTACATTAAAATTTATTTGTATGCAGGAAATATGTCACACCCATATTTTAAGAACAAAATATGATGCATAAAAGACTCATATGTGCCCCAGGAATAGTCGCACACATAAGTAGACAAATCTCAAATGTACCATTGCAGTGTTTATTACATAGCGAAACATAATAAATCACATAGTCTCATACAAA
>Ga0182004_10002049_pt1 | contig 15435 bp, 9 predicted proteins | sample Sormic07211540_1_FD_120479 | JGI IMG/M metagenome (GOLD analysis project Ga0182004, IMG submission 120479) | Endophyte microbial communities from Sorghum bicolor roots, Mead, Nebraska, USA - 072115-40_1 MetaG | ecosystem: Host-associated > Plants > Roots > Unclassified | place: USA: Nebraska...
CTATCTGACATAGACATGCTCTGAAAAACAATTGAGCCAGATCAAACTGAAGAAAATGCAGAGAGAATGCTTTCCATGCCCTAATAGTTTTTGTGTACATTTCTAGGTTCTAGCTTCAATAGTGTTCCTGAAGAAGGATTTCTGATTCCTGTGATTTCTTTATGGACATGCCAGCAATGTGAGGTCCTTGACAAACACCAAACATATATGCATTATGAGAAAACAAGGCTATATTTTATAGGTTGAGTGTCACATGCACATATTGTTCACAGAAGTGTTGCACTATCAAAGAGAGTTTTCAAATGGTTTGTTTTTTCTCTTATTAGTTATGTTAATGATAGATGTAGATGATTGAGGCAAGTCAGTTTATAAGGGTTTATTTCAGGGTGCGTCCTCTTGGGCCTTGGGAAAGAATCTGAAAATCTTGGACTCCAGGAAAGTGTCGGTTCTTTTTGTGGTTACTTACTCATAATAGGTAATGGACCGCTGATCAGCTTGCATGATGAGTCTTCTGCACCCTGCCTGCTGTGCTCTTTGTGATCAAGCTGAGATGATCAACCACCTGCTCACCTTGTGTGTTTTTGCATGAGAATTCTGGTTTAGCTGCTGCAGCCTGCAGGTCCTCCACAGCCAGATGATGTTTTCTTTGATGAATGATGGGCAAGGGGAGAAACAAGGGTTGATGGTGAGGTCTCAGAAGGTCCATCAAAAAATAGTGAGGGCCAAAATGGGCTTAATTCTATCAGCACCCTTGGAGCATGGGCAATTTGGAAACATCAAAGACGATATGTGTTTGATGGTGCATCTCCTAAAATGGCTGGTGTTCTTCTGCTCGCTAGAGGAGTTTTGCATGATTGGGGTTTGACCAGAGCAAGGGGCATCTCCTACATCTTTGCCCTTGTGCCAGACGGTGAATAGTGGGAGGTTTTTTTTGTTTGTTTGATCGAGATTGTTTCTCTATTTTTCCTAGGATGTGCTTGTAATCAAATCAAACTTTTTGTGTTTGTGGCCAGTGACAAACTTTTGGCTGAGAATAGCATGATAGTGCATCTCCAGTTGGACATTGTTATTATCATAGTTCTAGTTGTAGAGTCAGTGTTCAAATAAGCCACACATTTAAAATCTGCATGTGTTTTGATCGATAAAAAGAAAATGAAAACCAGTACCACACATCTGCAAATATTTAAATGTACCTCATCATCATAATAAGTGCCGATATTCTCAGACTCTAAAGCAAAGTCAAAGTCAGCCCATAACATATCCAATCCAACATCTTGTTCTGGCCTGTCAGCTGCTTCTAGATCTTCATCTCCAAATGAAAATACCAACGGATGCATTTCTTTGAAAATGAACTGGAGCTGAGGATTCTGATCAAATGAAAAAGATTCTAAACTTTTATCGCCACTCATTTTATCTACCAAAAGCTTCAGAAGAGACTGACGCTTTAGCATGATTGCACTGCTGGATTTCTTGCCCGATTTGGACGATGTATGCTTCTTTTTCATATCAACTTTATGACTCCCATCACGTTTGAAGCCATACTTTCTGATCTGGTCAGAACCTGATGAGTTCGAATCTGAGTTCAAATCCCGCTCATACAAAGGATTTGTCTTCATCTCAAGCTTGTTCTTTTTCCTCCTCTCAAGCTGCCAAGTAAATCGTGATTGCTTTTGTTGCTCAGTAAATGTGTCATTGCCAACAGCCACAGGGTTCCAGCTGCTACCTTTCCTCAAGGAGATTGGCTGTAACGTATCAACATTTGCATCTTTATCTTCATCCTCCACCCACTCAATATCATATCTGGAGGTTTTTTTTCTCTTGAAAATATCATATCTCGAGGTATTTTTTCTCTTGAAGATATCATATCTTGAGGTATTTTTTCTCTTGAACATATCATATCTTGAGATATTTTTTCTCTCGAACATATCATATCTTGAGGTAGGAACAGTAATATTGATCATGTCATCATCAGATGTGTAAATCCCATTATTGAGTTTTCTCCTTTCAGCCTCTTCTTCCTCTTCCTCTTCCTCCTTCTCTTCGTCATCTTTATCATAAGCGTCACTACTGCCGTCGTCATTGTTGCCATCCTCATCTTCATCAAGCTCCACCTCTGTATCATCGTCATCCTCTTTCGGCTCATCAGATAATGCCTCAAAATATGTATTGTATGATAGTCTATCTCGATTTATCCCCCATGAGGATCGAGTTCTCCATGCAACACAAGATGGAATAGTTGGTAGCTTCGATTGAACTGACGCCTTCCTGGAGGGGGCACTACTCATATTTTCAAGCACCTTGATTTCCTCATCAGAGCTCATAGTTTCTAAGTGCGAGCCCCCTTTATCAGAACCTGGAGCTGCTTCACTCTTTGGTTCCACGTCCTCCTTCTTACCTGCTTCCTTTCCCACACCCAACTCTTCCTTCTCGCCCCCCTCCTCCTCACACCCCCCTCCACACAAAACAACTTTCTGGTTCACCAAGTCTTGTATTTCCATCTTAGCATGACTTTTTATTGGTTCGGATTTGCCACCTTCATCAGCATCATTCACAAAATCACTATCATGAGCATCATCCATAAAATCACTATTCTCAGCATCATCACCGGACTTGCCACCTTCATCAGCATCATTCACAAAATCACTATCGTGAGCATCATCCATAAAATCACTATTGTCAGCATCATCATCGAACTCCATCTCATCCTCTGCTTCCCAATCCGCTTCATCTGCATCAAAGTTTCTGCCATTACTGTAAGCACGGATCACATCTCCAACAAGCTGCTCCTCCAACATCTCATCATCGTAGTCATCTTCAAAGGGTGCCATCTCCTCAGCAACCACATCAGCAGTCGATGCCAGGCCACTGTTCCCTCTTGTGTCCTCATCACCAGCACCTTCCACCGCCTCTGCATCACCTGAGACCAAGTCATCATTCAAATTCACAGCACTGTTCTCCTGGTCTCCGCCATGTTCCTCGATATGATCCTCACCTTTAGCTGTCCGACGATCCCCGTTAACCAGATCAGCGCCAATGGCGACCCCGGCGCGAGGCTCCGCATTCCCGTCATCAGAAGCGTCATCGCCTCGCCCGCCGTCGTCATCACTTTCACTGACACACGGCGCCTTCGCACGTTCGCTCCGAGCGGGGGCGTCCACCTCTGTTTCCGCCCCCAACTCGATGCCTTTGCGCTTGCACGCGCGGGCCGCGCGAGCTGGCTCCGAGGCTCGTCCCGAGCGCGCGCGCCGCTTATCTCTCGACGTTGACCTCGACGCTCCAGCGCGCCGCTTATCTCTCGAGGTCGCCCTCGAGGCCGCAGCGGCCTTGCTCCCCCGACCACGGGACGCCTCCGCGGCATCTGGGGTCGTCGCTCCTCTCTTCCTCCTCTTCGTCGTCGGCGTCTCCTCCACCACGGCCGCCGCCTGCATCGCCCGCCTCCTCGATCGTGTCCGCATCGCCACCGCTCCCGCCGGCACCATCATCGGCGGCGGCGGAGGCGGAGAAGCCTCCGTGGAGCCCCCGCGCCCGCCTGCAGCGCCACCCACCGTCTTCCTGGCCCCGCCACCGCCGCCACAGTCTTCGTCTTCGTCGTCGCCCAGGTCGACGACAACGACGGGCGCCTTATCGCGGCGGCGCGCGCGGGAGGAGGACGGCGCCGCTTGGGATACGCCGCGGCGGCGGCGGCCGCGAGCGCGCGGCGCGGCGCGATCCATGCGTGGGGTGGGGGCGGCAGATTCTGCTGCTGCAACGGCGCGGCGCGGCACGGAGGAATTGAAGGGGGGTAGTTGACAGCAGGGTGGGCTTGGGAGGTTTATGGCCCTCTGGAGGGCCTATGACGGGTGGGCCCTGTAGGGGTTTGGGGAGGGAGGGATGGGGGCCATGGAGAGGCGCACGACAAGGAGAGAGAAAAGCCCGGGAAATGGCGGCCGGTGGCGGGGGCGGGTGCGGGTGCGGGGGGCGAGCCCCGAGGCGGCCGGATCGGGTGCGGCCGTGCTCTCCCCTGGGCAAAAATGTGGCTGGATTCCGAAGATGGATGGATGGTTGCATTGCATTGCCGTGGCATCAATCATGCCGGGATGCTGCTACCCCTGCAGTGGCAGTGCTTTCCTCTTTTCCGCCGCTGCGAACCCCCTGCAGTGGCAGAAGAATTTGGTACCCACGCTTTTAGGCCTTGTTTAGCCAAAAAATTATGGAAAATCGACACTGTACCACTTTCGTTTGTATTTGACAAATATTATCCAATCATAGACTAACTAGGCTCAAAAGATTTGTCTTGTCAATTTCGACCAAACTATGTAATTAGTTTTTATTTTCATCTATATTTAATACTTCATACATGTGTCTAAAGATTCGATGTGATGGAAAATTTGAAAAATTTTGCAAAATTTGTTGGAACTAAACAAGGCTATTCGATTCTGCAGCTGATTTTGGAAATAGTCAATGGAAGCATGAATGGCCGTCACTGCCCCTACTTATTCTGCCTGCGTCATTAGTGGGCGGAATTCCCGTTCGATTGGAATATTCAGTTTATCAAAATAACAGAAGTTACAAGTCTTAACCGTACCCTTCGGCGGGTGGGTGTGTGGTGGTGGGGGGAATCACTGTACAGACGGTGCATTAAATTTAATCAATTAGTGTCAAAAGTGACGGTTTCATTATTATAGGCTTACTGCAAACGTGTGTGCGCCAATTATGATCGCCTGGTGGATCTACAAGAGCATATGAAAATTGTAGAGCAGAGTGAAGGTCGCGTGCATGCAGCCTTCTTTAGTCTCAAAAAGTTTTGCAAAATGAAAGTAGTACTTTTGTTTATATTTGATAAATATTGTTCAATTATAAATTAACTAGATTTAAAAGATTTGTCTTATAAATTATAGTTAAACTATACAATTAATTATTTTTTTATTTATATTTAATGTTATATGCATATGCCGCAAGATTTGATGTGATAAAAAATCTAAAAAACTTTTGCAACATTTTCTAGAAACTAAACAAGGCCATATATTTATATTACTACCTATGGACCAAAGCCCCGTGACCCGTGCCTACTCACTTTTAAAAAGTACTACTTTTGTTCTTTTCTATAAGACACAAACGCATGTCAAGATTTAAATTTTAAAAACTTTACCCAATGATACAGTTAACAATTCATAACTATTATAATATAATAACTTAATACAATTAGATTGGTAATCTCTCTATACCCATAAAGAAAATCGTTTAGGACAATGACATGATCTTCAAAGTCTAACTTTGACTTCTTGTTTTTATAAAATATTTATCAAAAAGTGGTGTATATATAATATACAAGACAAATCTATTCATATAATTTTCACATTTTCAAACTTAACAACTTAAAAGTTATCCAATAATCATAAATTTAGACATAATAAATAAATAATATAATATACAATAAATGGATGGTAAAAATATGACAATGTCATTTTAATCAACATCTTAACATCTTATAAAAATGGAACGGAGAGAGTACGTCGAAAGAGACTGAATTCTATGGAGGAAAGATTGTGTTGGGGGTACCCTTGACCCGATGCCATTGAGATCAATGAGCACTTGGAACCTTGACAAGGCTTTCAAATCAAAGATATGGTATCATTGTTAGCGGCAGAGCGTGCGGTATAACGAAGGAGGGCAATCAAAGATATTTCATTTCATTTTGAAAACTAATATTGTCATACAAAATGAATAAAACACTCACTTTCAATAGAAAATTTCATTTTATAGTTTTATAGAAATTTAATTTCATGATTCATAGAGAGTTGTTAATTGTGTCAAGAGAGTTTCATCGTCATAAAACTCATTTCTTCTCTAATATTTTCATATTATTGAAAATTATGTGGTAGCTTATTAAATACAAATAAAACATTGATAAAACTCTCATTAAAATGGTCTAAGAAATATTAAAGATCGTCATTAAAGTTTATAAAAATAAATTCTCTATATATAAATATTAGTATATTTTCTCTTTCAATAACTTTCCAATAACTTACAAGAAGAATATATGCCACTTAAAGGCAGTTCTAACCCATAGTTTCCATAGCACAAAATGAATGTATGGGTTCACGTGCCCCATGTTGTCCTACTTAGCCTTTGTTTAGATACACCCAAAAACTCAAAACTTTACAAGATTTCCCGTCACATCGAATCTTGTGGCACATGCATGGAGCATTAAATATTAATAAAAAAGATAACTAATTGCACAGTTTACCTGTAAATAACGAGACGAATCTTTTAAGTCTAGTTACTCTATGATTGAACAATGTTTCTCAAATAAAAACGAAAGTGCTACAGTGTCAAAATCTAAAAAGTTGAAGCCATCTATCATCATAAATTTACATGCATGAACTGCACACATCTCCTTTAAAGTATCTTTTTCAGAGGTAACTTGTCTTCTAGTACCTGACTGCGACTGGTTTCCATGCATCATGCGCATGCCTCAAAATCCCTTCCGAACCCACTAGGGCGCAAAAGATCGAGCTAAGCTTGCGCCTCACTCATGAGCTTTTCCTTCTCTTCTTAGCTCGCTCGTGCAATCATCTGTGAGGCAAAAGCCCTCTTGAATCATTATTGAAAATAATACCCAAATGGTTTTAGTCCTTGCAACATTCTACTCATCTTACATTTCTGGATCCTCAGGCCTTGTTTACTTGACCAAAAACTCAATAACTTTTTAAGATTTCTCGTCACATCCAATCTCGAGGCACATACATAGAACATTAAATATAGATAAAAAATAACTAATTGTACAATTTGACTGTAATTTGCGAGACAAATCTTTTAAATCTAGTTCGTCCATGATTAGACAATAATTGTCAAATGAAAATAAAAATGCTAAGTACTCAACAACATTTCACCTCCTCAACTTGAATTTGGCGGGCTCTGCCACCAAGGTTTATCGTCTACAGGTGACGTGGCACTGTGTGCATTATACAAGTCTGTCAATTATACAAATCTTTGTTGATGAAGACTTCAGGTGATGTAGCACTGTGTGCAGCCCAATGCTGGCGTTGTTATTCTTATTAGCCTTGTTCTAAAACAATATGTCATCAAGCTTGGATAAGACCTTCAGCAAGTGGCTTGACGTGGGAGATGAAAGATATGTTAACTCACAATTTCAGAAATGTTTCAAACTTTCAATCTTATGTTTCACTACTTGTAATCATCCACGGCCATGTTGCTTGTGTGAGGGTCAAATTTGAGTCAGTGTACTGTGTTTGCCAATATTCCAAGTTGTATGCTTGATTTGGTTGCCAAGGCTATGCCACCGGCATGGCATTATCTGAGTACTGGAATTTTCCATTTCAAGAAAAAAAAAAGAAAATACACACTGTAATCGGAGGTCAGGAAATCAAAACCACTTTTTCTTTTTTTTTCCTTCATGCATTGTTTAATCATCTCACAATAAATGTCAGATAATATAAGTTGCTCTTAGTTACAATAAAAATCACTGTACCTAAGGTGTGACTGAAAATTGCTCAAAGCTCAATGTCCATACAAGAATTGAACGGAAATTGACACCACGGAGAATAGAGGACCAATAGATCAGATGCTTCAGCACAACCTTGATAAACACGTACAAACACACAATCTAACTAGAGCAAGCGCTTCTGTCCCCGCAATTCCCCATATCACTCTCCACTCATGCATCCCATAGAGCATACTGTTTTGAGCCTTCCTTACGGAATTGGTTAGCTGTAATGCCCTATGAGATTCAGGATAAATTAGAATAATCTCTCAGCTCAGTTGATTGTGTCAGAATCCCTCGGTGCAATTTTGTGGCTTCAATGCAAATCCTCTTTTCTGAGTAAATTGTGGAAATATCTCCCAAAGAATATTTTAAAAATCAACATTCCAGTAAGAAAAGAATGGTGCATGTAAACATGTTTCTTTTACTCCGCATATCCAAACTCTGGGTCCATATCAAGTTTCCGTTTTAAACGAGACTTGTCTGCGCTGCAAAACAGGAGGTTGACATGTTCAATTATTTCCCACAACATGAGAGCTAAGTACACCAAATCTTATATGCATCGAGAACAGCTGCATGGTTCATATAAATAGTAGTACAAGCTTTACTCAGCAAGGCTAGTGCTGTTTACCTGTTCAATGTTGGCCTAGGTGCAGGTCGTGTGCCAAACACAGCTCCAACATCAACTGACATTGGAATTCTAGAACTTTGACTGGGCATGTCATCTGTGTGTCTCATCCCAGAAGGATGCTCGTCCACCTTATCTGCCCTGTGCATACCTTCCATCCCTTCATGCGCTGTCACCCTACGGAACTTTCTTGGCGGAGAGAGCACCACAGGGCCATCCTGCAGGTTCAGATCAGGTATCTTGTTATTCCCTTGATCTCCTTTCCGCCGTGGCCTTGGAAGCTGCGATGGTCTTGTTGGAGCAGGTAACGATGAAAAGTACCTTAAAACCAAACATAAACATTTGTCATATATACAAGCAAGAGAACAGAACAGAATTTCCAATCAGTCATATCTTTGCACCTGTGTTCTAGAGCCTGCTGAGCACTGATTCTTGCTTTTGGATCATATGTAAGCATTTTTGACAGAAGATCCAAAGCATCGTCACTGGCCATTGGAAACAATGTACGGAGTGGAGGTGCAGCAACATATTGGTATTCAACATAATCAGGAAGATAAGCCATGTCAGGCCATTGAGAAGATTTTGGGGTCCCAAGTGCTGCGAAAATCTTCCCAAGTTGATCAATGTCACTAGAACCCTGCAAAATAACTTTTGTGTGACTCAGGTGTCCCTTAATAAAGCTGCTTGAATTGTCACTACAATAATGGAATTGCCACCCACTGACTATATAATATAGTTTCCCAATCCCAACATCTAGTACATCGTACACCGTTCAACAAGAAAAACCAAATGATGGTTCTCTGTAGTGCTAACTCTACAGTTTAGTAAAAGTAACTGCTAGGCATCCTACCGATTTTTTTTTAATTCAAATAGTTCAAATCATTCAATTTAAATCTCTTGATGCAAGAATAAAAAGAAACAAAATCCTATAAACTAAACCAAGGAGTGCAACTCGATTGGTGACTGGTGAGGCATGCTTCAGGCCCATACTTGAGGTAACTGGTTCTATTCACCTCCTAAACAGAATATATATTTTTTCCATTTCCAAATGTGAGAACCATGTGAGCTAAACAAATTTGAACAAAAAAAAGAACACCTTAAGCAGGGATCAGACCAGGACAAGGTGAGCAGAACTAACTGTAATATTATGTTGGTTTATTTAAATTCTACAGTATTATTGAATTCAAACAAAAGTGAGAAGTTTCAGCCAGTTTAAACTTTGCTAGGACCACCCAGTAAAGGTCATTACTGCCAAAAATTCGAAGAAATGAAATCACCCACACTATTTCTATGCACGAAGTCTCTCTTTTTGCATAGCATAGTGTCTAGTGGCACATGTGCAAAAAAAAAAAAGCAAAAGAACTGATACGCCAATGTGTTCCAGGAAATGAAGCCATTGCTAAGAACAAGTATCCTTAATCCAAGTCAAGTGGTAGCTTAACTCAAAATTTACAATATTTTTACTTACTAGAAATACGTCCACTGAAAATGTTACATATTAAAAAAAGGCTAATATATGGAGACAGATAAATCTAAGAAAAAAATCAAACTGCTGCAATTTTGCACCTAAAATCAGCATAAAGTGACAAGTTCACATGAACGGTGCAAAAAGATTACTTCCCGCATACGGATGAAGATTTTTTTTTTCATCCCAAATCATATCAACTTACAATTTACGAAAGAAATTGAACACCCTAATATAAACTAAAATAAACAACTTATGAACTTGGACACAAACTATAAACCCATAAAAGGACATGGGTTACCTACACCACCTGTGGAGATACACACATATTTGTAAGTTTTTACTTGTATACAGTTCAAGAGATTCTGTAAAAATCATTACAACATGCTGAAACAGGTATATCTCCCAGAAGAACGCATAGACATGTTTTCATAAGAGAACGAGATAATATTTGTTTGCACAAAAGATAAACATATGTATCTTTATTTTTAAATGCACAAATAGATATCTGCAAAATCTTCTTGTAGATATATACAGATCATTTGAGAATTCTTTGAACTGTATACAAGACCCGTGTCTCCCTCCCAGCGTCGCTCACTTCGAGGCAACACGGGCAGAAGCAGCGCCGCCGCCGCTAACCCCCTCCCATCCCCACCCCTCTCCTCTTTGCAGCCGCCCGAACACGTGGCTGGGAGGCCTCTTCTCTCCCTCATGTGAGCTTTTTCCCGTAGGTGGCACAGGGTTTGGACATTTCTACAGGCTACAGGCTACAGCTGGGTTAACAACATCATTGCCCATTTCTTCTCAATGACAGATTGAGTCCACGAAATTTAAACTATATGCAGAATGATAACCAGTAAGGAAGTAAAAACTTGATATTCAACGGTAGAATTCCTGAAGAATTTTCGCTAACTAAAAACAACACTTCAACTGCTTTTCTTTTCTTTTTTCTTAGGCCTTGTTTAGTTCGTGAAAAGAAAAGTTTTGGGATACTGTAGCACATTTGTAACTATAGCGATTAGTGTCCAATCATGGACTAATTAGGCTTAAAAGACGTCTCACAAAATACATGCAAACTGTGCAATTAGTTAATTTTTTTAATCTATAGTTAATGCCCCATGCATGTGTCCAAACATTCGATGTGATGGGACGGGAAGTTTTTGGGTGGAAACTAAACAGGGCCTTAAACAAGTTAGGTAGTTTACTCTTACATGATGCTGTCCAAAGGAACTCTGCAAGCATGCACAACCAAGTACAAGAATGAGAACAAGAAAACACAGAGCAATAAAACAACTCCCAAGTAATTTATGTGGTATTAGGCTACAGCTCTATGCCAACAAAAACAGAATGCATTAGTTCTCCATAAAAGAGTTTGCAAGCTCTAGCAGATAAACTACATGGCACGGACACTAAGGCCTCCCATCACATGGCAATAATTCACCTTCCAGACAACATGGAAAATGCAAATACAACGAAGAAAAAGGTCCCCAGTAAGAACCTTGATAAATCTTGCAATGGCCCTTCATGTACGCCCTTTCAAGTAACATATTTGGTTCAACTCAAATGCTAATAGGGAAGAAACAAGAAAGTACTGATAGAGATTTTCAAGAAAGCACAATCCATGAAGAATTTGCTTTTAGCTTCTGATGGTTAACAGTGGCCAGGGATAGAAATGCATGGGAATCAGTAATCCACATGCCAGAACCAATACTAGGCTACTGGTCTACTCTTATTACTATTGCTAGGAACTCTTTTCCCTTCCACTCTACATTTTTTGTCTCTCATGTTGAGTTTCACCTCTAGACTACCCCAACTTGCTTGGGAATACAAGGCCTTGTTATGTTGTTCAAATATCTAAAGATAATAAAGGGAAGTAGAATTTTATGTTAGAGTTTAGCCTAGTGCAGGCCTTCTTTTGAACCCAGTTAAAACAAATCATATCAGTCATTCACCAGCTGAAACAACCCTTTCACTAGGTCCTACTGTCCTAGTGGTGCTCAAAATGTCGAACCAAAATATTATTATGGAAGTTTGTAGAGAATTGTGTCCCAAACATGATGTATGTAGATAATGAGTAGGCAAAATTAGATTCAGATTTAATACACATGAAGTATGGGTTGCTAAAATTTGTTTCTGTTGGCACGTCTAGTCAAAAAAAAAAGCTAGGAATTAGTGGCTGGGTGAAATGAAAATCCCACTTTACACAACCTGTGGTCAGAGTTTTGATCATCACAGAGGCAACTACAGTGGTCTAGTAATTTAATTATTTAGAAGTTCAAAAGCAGGCTTGTTGCAGCATCAGTCCTTTCACCTAACTAAGAACAGACAGTTTTCCATATCAAAAATAGTCTGGACCTGCTGCAAAAATGACAGCTGATGTACAAATCTAGTTAACAGTTAAAACATGTAGTTAGTGCCTCATCAATGAACAGAAACTTAGCCATAGACATTAACTTCTCAGCATACAAACATTTCTTTGTCTTAAATGGAGCAGAGTGAATTCCATTGAAAAAATTAAGAGGTTCTTAACCTGGAGAAAGGCTCTGCGAGTAAGCAGTTCAGCAAAAATACATCCAGCAGCCCAAATATCCACCCCAGATCCATACTGCTTCGAGCCAAATAATAATTCTGGTGCCCGGTACCAACGAGCAAAGACCTACATGTAAAAATAGTTAAAGTCACGTGCCTGCCACTACCAGGGAAAAATAAATCTAGTCTAGTTAATAAAGGAAAACGCTAAATAACTGCTCAACACAGAGAACTAGAGCTGGCCTTTGACTGCATAAAATAGTCTAAAGGAACTGTGATTAGCAGAACTTCCAGGTCTGTAATGCTGAGATGAAAACCAGAGATGGTAATTATGTATGAAAAATGACGTTAAATAACTGCTCAACGCAGAGAACTAGAGCGGGCCTTTGACTGCATAAAATATTCTAAATAGGAACTGTGATTAGCAGAACTTCCAGAACTCTGATTAGCAGAACTTCATAAATGAATAATACATTAGCACCTTCCCTGATCAGAAAAGTTGACTAGCTGGAAGCAACTTCCCAAATAAATAAAAATATCAGCATTTTTTCTAGCTGTGTCATGCAAGGAAACAGCAATCTAAAAGCTTGTATATGAAGTAGGATGTCTACTGGGATATCCTGAAAATACACTAAGTCTTCCTCACGTATATGTATTTTCTTCCATACAAGATTAAGCATTTTTCACTATTTAACAAAGTCAGCAGTTGCAAAGATTCTTTGGTGGCTTAAGACACTGCATCGTTTGTATAAGCAGACAATTTCTAGCGAAAGGGCTATAATAAAGCTCCAAAATAGATTACACTAAACAAAGTACAAAAAGAACTAAAAAAATTACTAACTGACACAGTTCCAATGATTACTGTTCTTGCAAGGAAATTGCAAAGCGTCAACAAATTTTGGCATGCATATGTCATGGTTTTCTTTGGTAAAAGGAAAATTAAAACCATTTATCTAAATGTCCAGATGACTAGAATACACTGCGTCAAAATATAATGATGTGCAAGAAGGTGCTCTAAGTGAACCTTGCTTCTGCAGCCAGCTTCTAAGTTCAGGGAACAATTAACTAAGTGCATATATACATAAGTCTATAAAAACACCTGATGAGTGAAGTTCCTTCCTGGACTCCCAAACATACGAGCCAGACCGAAGTCAGCAAGCTTGAGCTGCCCATCGGCACCAATGAGTAAATTATTTGGTTTCATATCCCTGCAACACAGCTTATCAAATGATGTTTTCATTAGAAGAGGATTAGCAAGATAGTAGGTACCTGTGTAACACCCATTTCTTATGGCAGAACGCTAGACCTTTTAACATCATCTGGACATATGATTTTGTGTCAGCTGGAGATAGTATTATGTTCTTATCTTTTATGAGAGCTTCCAGATCAGTCTCCATGAACTCAAATACAAGGTGCAAATTTTCCTTGTAAGGGAAACAATCAATCAGCTCTATAATATTAGGATCTTTCAGCTCCTTAAGTAGTTTAATTTCCCTCAATGCGGTGAAGTTAACACCTTCCTTCTTGTCCTTCCCTATCCGGATTCTCTTTACTGCGACTGTATTTCCAGTCTGAAAAGGAACGGCATCCAGCAACTCATGAACAAAACAGGTCAATCAGAATGAAAAATTACTACTCCCTCCGTTCCAAATGATAAGTCATTTTAGCTTTTCTAGGTACATTGTTTTTATTACATATCTAGACATTAGACCAAAGACCTTACGTACATACGTATCTAGACATAGTGTATATCTAAGTGCATAGCAAAAGATATGTGTCTACAAAGGCCAGAACATCTTATAATTTGGAATGGAGGGAGTACAAAATATGACTGAGCATTAAGAACAGCTGAAAGACTAAACTGTGGTGATGCTATCACAGCCACATATCCTTCACTGAGAAAAGAATAAACGGTGATAACACCACTTAAGATTTAAGACCAGTGAGAACACACCCTACATCTGCTGTCACCCTGGCACACCTGGAACAATACACAAGTCCACCAAAAAATCAATCCCGGTATCTAACAGAACACGAGAACTACAGCTGAACCTTTCACATCTTAGTGTCTACACTGACAGTTCAATCAACGAACAGCTAAACAAAGCAACACAAAATCACCAATTTTATTCTCAATCAGAGCGAATCGCAGTGGAACTACCCGAGTCCGAGTCAACCCAGAGCGAAGCCACTCAATGACGCCAATTCACGAGCTACGCCGTGCAAAACCCTCTAACCCCTGAAGCTAAATCCCGCGACCACCCTTGGCCACGCTCGAAGCCGCACGGATCAGACTAGCCAAGCTCTAATTCTCGACTTTGTGGCCGCCCGCAGATCAGAAAGGGAGGGTTTAGGAGATTGGTGCGGGAGAGAGGTGGGACCTTGGTGTCGATGGCCTTGAAGACGACTCCGTACGTGCCCTCGCCGAGGACCTCGCCCTTCTGGTAGCGATCCGCCAGGAGCTTCCCTCCTGAATCGTCGTCCCCGCTGCCGCTGTTGCCGGCGCTCGCCATGGGGGGCGGGTCCCCAAGCACCTCCGCCTCACACCGGGAGGGCGGCGGCGCGTCCGAGTTGGGCGGCGCCCGCTGGGCCCAGCGGGTCCGGAGGCGACGGCGCGGGAGAAGGGAGGGAGCGCACGCCTGGGCGAGGCGAGGCGAGGCGACGCGGGTCGGGTGCGGCGGGCGGCGCGAGCTGTGGTCCGGACTCTCGGCAGCCGCAGCACTGGCGTTCGGCGTTCGGCACCGGGGATGAATTGATTTTGGTTTACGTTCACTTTATTGATTCCGGCTCTCTAGGTCTGATTTTTTTTTTCTTTTTCCCGTTTTTTTACGAGTAGCTTCGACCGTTCGACGGACGTCTGCGCAGTGTGAGGTGGCTGCGTTCCGTTCCGTTGCCCGTTGGGACCGGTTCTTCGCGCAACCTGCTCCCTGACCGTTGGGACCCATTTGATGCTAAACCGAAAATAGAGACAAAAGGACAATGTATTTTTTTTTATGGATTGTTCGTCTTTATTATTATTTTTATTTATAATGAAATGGGTCAATAATTGGTCGAAGGATTCCATGAGATATAGGTTTTTTGGGTTTAAATAAGAAATTATCATATTTCAAATGAGGTGATACATCATGTGTTCATTGTGTGATTTTAGGCCTTGTTCAGCCTAAAATTTTCCAAGATTCCCCATCACATCGAATCTTACGGCACATGCATGGAGCATTAAATATAGATGAAAATAAAAACTAATTACACAGTTTGTCTGTAAACCATGAGATGAATCTTTTGAGTCTAGTTACTCCATAATTGGACAATATTTATCAAATGAAAACAAAA
>Ga0182004_10002050_pt1 | contig 15421 bp, 14 predicted proteins | sample Sormic07211540_1_FD_120479 | JGI IMG/M metagenome (GOLD analysis project Ga0182004, IMG submission 120479) | Endophyte microbial communities from Sorghum bicolor roots, Mead, Nebraska, USA - 072115-40_1 MetaG | ecosystem: Host-associated > Plants > Roots > Unclassified | place: USA: Nebraska...
AAACCGAACTGCACAAATCTATGTTTACCGTTAAAACTTCAAACTAAAACATGCAATAATATAGATCTACTGCATAGCGAATTTCACAAGGATTCCAGAAAGTCCACATTTACTGTTTTATGACTTTTCTAGCATTTTCTATGCATTAACAAACTTTAACCAGAAATCTGCAAGAACAAAAGAAAAGGGAAACAGATCTTGCATCGGGAACCCTAGAGTTTTCATGAATCACGCTGCAGCCCATAAGCACTACGTCTTGGCTTCGCATCTGGAATCCTGAGTTGTTTCATATTCTAACCCGAGGTCCCTGCCTTCTTCTCTTTACATAAGAGACCACAGACGAGACGTCGGGCTTGCGGCCAGCTTGAGCAGGTCTAGGCTTGCTGTAGAGCAGCAGAGAGGGGAAGAGGGAGTGACGCCTGCTGTGGCAACAGCTCTGTGCTCGTTTAGCCATGGTGGCCATGGCGACTCTCCCAGAGCTCACTGGAAAGCAGTGGGGAGCGAGTGAGAGAGGCATAGAGTGAGCCAGAGGGAGTGGGTCTGTTGGCCCATCCGTCCATCCTAATTGGCTTGTTAAGAAATGTAGCTTACTAATTCTAAACAAAAAAAGAAAATATAGGTCTGGCATTGGCCTGGCACGACCTTGGGCCGGTAGCCCACCGTGCCTTCTGGCCGTGCCTTGGGCCATACCCCCGGCACGAGGCACGGTGATGGCACGGCCCGGCCGGCACGACGGCGCGGTCCGGGGCAGGCACGACACGGCGCGGCACGCCGGGCCGCCGGGCCAGGCCGGCACGGCCCGATGGCCATCTATAGTGGGGAGCGAGTGAGAGAGGAACAGAGTGAGCCGGAGGGAGTGGAAGTGCTAGACGTCCACTTCGGGATAGGCAAGGGCACCCAAACGCGCTGGCCACACGTCGTCAATGGTGGTGCGCGAGCTCTGTAGCGCGCTCTCCACGCGTCCTACCATTGAGGCATTCCATCGAGCATGTGTCGGGCAACGATGTGGTCAGCGTGGGAAGCGATTTGGGTCGGCTCTGGACCGAATTTGGATATGGGCCAAAAACAAAGTTTGCTGTCCTCGTGCTGCTCTACATTTCTCGTTTAAGGGTCATGGTCATTAGGGTTATAGATTAATAGATAATCTGATGACAATCTATGAGTGTCAATGAATTGATAATGATTAGCAAAACTCAAAATGGATGGCCAAAACAAAATTAAACTGGTGCCATCTTTTTGTATGCTCTTCTCCAAAATATATACTCCAACTTCTATTTTGGGACCCAAACAAGTTGTTTAGTAAAATTAGGAGAACGCGGAAAGCCAACATGATGAACTACAATTCCCAGACTTAAAATTCGAAGTGGTGGAAACTATAACAGATACAATCTTGTGACCATTAATCCACATGCTTGGATGATGATTCGGGCTTAGGCATTTTAACAAAGTTTGTAGCATACAAACTATACTACAACTTTTATTAAAGGACCTTGTACTAGTTCAGCCTGAGCTGGAAGATACAAGGCTTCCAACATGGATACCCAAAACTGAACACCTTGAGGACTTAGCCAAAATTCTGGAGTTCCAAAACAGCACTGCATTGAATCTTGTAAGCTTAATTTGACTAGGGTAGAGACCAAACTAGCTCTTGACCATTAAACAAAGTTTGTTCTACAGAAGCTAAACTACAACTTTTATTTAAGGTCAAACCTCAGAACTTGTAAATAAGTTAAACTTTCACTTTGGTCACCTTAGTAACTTGATAAAGCTCAAACTAAGGTTGTAGGCTAATTGAAGCATTTTCTGGGCAGAAACTCAACATGAACCCTTCATGACTTTTGTTGTAGAGTTCATCTAGAGTCATTTGGGCAAGGTTGCAAGGATTGAATGATGACCCATGGTTCTATTCACTTAATGAGGTCATTCCAACAAGCATGTAACATACCATTCATGTGACCTTTGATTCCAAACTTTATGAAACTTTTTAGGTGATCACTATAGGCAGTAATGGATGTGGGACACATGACAGAGGTTCCATTAATGTCACCCAAGCATGCACTTTGAAAAGGGCCTATATGTACTCAAGGGTGCATTATCCAAGTTTAACTCGAGGCTCACTTTCATGGATTGACCTTAACATGATCATCACCACTTATCTTGGCATGTTTGAGCAAAAACCTAAACTCTAACTAGTGGCAAACACCTTGGGTGTTACACTAGGCAAGCCCGGGAGCATTATAAGTCTCCTACTATCTTTGAATGCAATTGAGAATATATGTTATATATGTATTGTTCCATTAAGTATAGGAGTTGGGTGAAACTCTTGCTGCATGTATCACTCCTTGTCCAGTAAATATACCTATAACCCTATGTAGATTCAGAATTGAATCTAAATGCTTAGTTATGCTTAGACCGGTAGAAGCCAGGTGATGTCCTGTCACCTAGCGAGATAGGTGGACACCTGAAAAGGTTGGCTATATATGCTATCATGGAAATAACCAAGTGATGAGGATGAATAATTGGAAACTAGGCGGGACGATGATAGAGAAGTAACAAGACATGGAGGTCTTGGATGCCTATCTATCCCCGCCTATGTCGATTAAGGACCGATCATTGATAGCCCTCTTGTCATGTTAAACGCATGCCCCACACTTAGCTGGATGGATAAGTCGTTCCGACCGCGAAGCCTGAACACTATCTGGGTCGGGAGTCGAGCCGCCATGCGTTGTATTGGTGATGGTTGAGTAGAACGACGAGGGCACGACGCGCAACCTTGGAATACCTTGGATACCTCGGTCGCCGGAACGGTCCTCGGTTACTGGCGGTACGTGCCGAACCCGCGATTTGGTCCTGGATAGTGCAATATGGTGACCTATAGCTCACTTTGGCTCGTGAGTGTGGTTTGTGTGGGGAATAAAATTACCAGTTGTTTAGATATCGATTCGAATCACCATCGCTCCTGGACAGTGAGCACTTGACTTGAGCCCCGTTATCGTAGTAATGTTTATGGAACACTTTGATGGTTATGGTATGATGATGATGTTAGAAATGCCACATCGAATATGGGTACTACTGTTGTATCTTAATCAAGTGATTGTTGTAGTAGAGGTGCTAATCTAGATGATAGGTTAATGATTATTAACTTGAGCTAAATACTAGAAAGGTTACTTATTTGTAACTTAAGCTTTGTATGCAAAAAGTGTTGTCAAGCTAGCCCCACCAATAAAGCCTTGCATACTCCTTGGTGTCATTATTTTTGGTTTATGACGGGTAAGTCTAGCTGAGTACCTTCTTGTACTTAGGGTTTATTCCCACTTGTTGCAGGTTGTGATGTATCATGGCTACTGCAAGAGTTGGATGACTCCTACCATAATAGAGGAGAAAGATCATGGGCATGATCCTCTTAGTTACCTCATCTATGTTGCTTTTGTTAGAGTTGACCTGGATACTGGCATGTATTTGAAATGAGGGCAATATTAGTTTCAAATTACTTTGCTTCTGCTACTTTTCAACTCAAGTTGTAATAACTGTATTGAACTCAGATGAATATCAAACTACTTGTGAAATGGATGTAACATGTGACTTGTTATGTTGAATCATAACGATCTTGGCTTGTATGATGGTTGGTTTGAAAATCCCTCGTGATTTCACGGACTACCGGGTTTTTGAGAGTTCGATTATGTTAAAGAAACTGCTTTGGCGGGAGTTTTTCATAGTTGATCTCTTGTAAATTGGATGGTTCTGTTACACAGACCATAATAGATTAGCTTTCTGATCATGATCCATGATTTGTTCACCTTCATTATTGAGTTGGGACACTATGAAATTTCTTTTGTGAGAGATAGTGGCCATGGAGTGAAAGAATTGTGTATTTTCATATCCTAGTTTAATCCATCTCAATGTGTTTCTCTATTTCTAGTAGGCTCTCTTTGACTCCTAGAGAGAAGGAAGATGATGTCTGACAAGTCTTCTAAAGGCATCTTCCAGTCTTGAAAGGTTTCTCTGCTCTTCATGACCATCTAGGAGTTGAAGGACCCAATTACAATTGTAGATCAGCTTATTCAGTTTAGAAAGATTTCTACTCTAGTCTCTCAGACCTTTTCTCACTTGTTTAAATTTTGCTGACAAATGATTCGCTGCATTGGCAAAGAAGGGTGAGCTCTCCCAATGAAGTTGTACCATGTCCATGAAGCTAGGATGTTCAGTCCAAAAATTCTCTATCTGAACATCCTGCTTTTAGGGATAAGGGCACTAATGTGTAGCACATATGGTATATGATCAGAGATGGGTCTAGTGGGAGTCTACACATGTGTGGCAGGGAAAGATAGGGTCCACTTAGGTTTGGTAAAAACCCAATAAAGTTTGACTAGTAAGGGGTCCATTTGCAGATTGCTCCAAGTGTATTTTCTACCACTGAAAGGGATTTCTACCACATCAAGATCAGAGATTAACTAATTGAACATATTCATTTCACTAATGCTCCCCCTAGGCTTATTCCTATTGTCAGCATTTCTAATGAGGTTGAAGTCCCCCTCAAAGTCTAGTCTTCAAAGAGTGTGGTGTCATGGTTCATCAGCCAAGTGATGAAACCCTGTTTTTGAGCAGGGTTTGTAGGTCCATAGATGTTAGAAACCAGAAAAGTTTTATCAACAAATTTGCAAGAGAGTTTGACCGTGATAGCATAAGAGTTCTTCTGTGCCACTGTACCATCAAGGATACTACTATTCCAAATTGTCACTAACCCACCAGAGGCACCATCTGAAGGGGAGAATGCAAACTGGTCCAGGCTCTTGGGACAGAACGTTTTGATATAGAAATTATCAAACATTTCTCTTTTGGTATCTTGTAAGCAGAGAACTTAGCACGCACTCTCTTTAATGTTATCTCTTATCGCATCCCATTTCTCCTGTGAGTTTATTCCTCTTACATTCCAGAAGAGAATCTTAATCGATCTATTGTTATTATTTTCGCTACTCATGTTCACAGATGACAGTATGGGTGCAGTAGTGGCCTAATAAAATCAGGGCCAAACAATCTCCCCAGATTGAGTAAGAACAAAAAGAAAGAAGAGGACTCCAAAAGTAATAACACAGGAACATATATATTAGATATTCAGGAAAAGGTTCACAGTGCTGCAAAGGCACATAGTACATTTATTCAGCTAGTACCTACACTGACTATAGAAAAGGGCAAAAGATTTTGAGACGAAAGGTACCAACACGCGGGATGGAACAAGTACCATATGTTTGGACCTTCTATTCATTAGGTTGTCTTGCTCGAGGAGGGTAGTAGACACGACCGCAGGTTGTATCTATAGGAAGCCTTCACCAATGCCTTCAAGTCCTACCTTGGGGAGATGTGGTGCAACAACCGGGGGGATTGTGGCTAAAAGGATGGGTTCCTCTAGCTTAGGTTCACGAGTCATGAGCTTCTTAGTGCCTGTGGTTCTTTTATTCTTCTGATTCTCACCAGTCTTCTTCTTTTCTTTTTTGTCACTGTCTCCTGCAAAGCCTTCTCATGCTTCTGTGCTCTCTTCTCAGTCTTGAACCCCCCAACTTCTGGTAGACCCTTTTGCTGAGCCTCAGAAATTCATCATAAAGCTTCTACTTGATTTTCATGGTCTTTTTCTTTTTTACTGACTTAAACACTGGGGGTGGGCAATCCAGCATTTCCAAGTCTGAGTCTTCCTTCTCCCTCATTACTGTGTCTTCCTCAACATACTCTACCCCTGCTGCTACATTCAACACTGCATCGTCATCATCACTATTCTGCTCAACCACTATCTCTGGGTCCTCCTCCTCTTCCTCCTCATCTAGGTAGTCTAGGGCTATCTTTTCTAGTGCATTGTCACCTAGCTGAGGAAATAAGATGAATGCAAGATGAACAAGGAGATTTCTGTCAGAGAAATATGATGGCATATGGGTATCGTGATCAATGATTAAACATGATTGGAATTTGAAAGTAAAATAGGGAAGACTGGTCAAAATGAGACGTAATACCTTCTTGATTAATGATGGGATGATTGGGATCATGGGCTCTGGGCCAAACTTGGGGTCTTGGGCTGCAGCTGGTCCAATGATCACAGACTTGAGCTTGGGACCTTTGGGAGACCTCAGCTTACTAATGGTCCTCAGGTGCCCAGTGCTGCTACCAATGATCACATCATTCCTGTCAGTCCCCTTATCATCATTCAACGAAGCACCAGTCAAGTGCCTTCCACCATCAGTCAAGGCAGGCTGCATTTCTTGGTCAGTAGGTGCTAGCTTTGTTGCCAATGATTACCTAAACCTCCACCTAGGGGGTGAATGCCCGGACCATTGTTAGACACCCTAGGGGTGGTGTTTGGATCTGCCGGTGGAACATGTCCCATCCAGTGCGGTGGGTGCAGGCTGGGGATGCAGGGGGCCCAAGGTCACTAAAGCTTCTTCATCCTGGAGCTCAGAAACCTACTATCTTTTTAGAACATAACACGGAACCGTCCAGGATCTACCCATCTGAGGCAAACCAACATTAACTTTGACACACTCAGGTATTTTAGCATCATTGTTGAGATGAACTTTTGCCACAACTCTAGCTAGATTTTCAGCTTCATGTCACTGAACTAAAATACCAAAACCAGAGACAGCTTTAGCAATGTTAATAGAATCCTTAACATCTTCAAGGAAACCATCCAACATGACCCAGGCTTCTCTATCCAAATCGAAACTATGAGCATTCTCAGCTTCATCATGTTTGAGTATTCTCATAGACTAGTTACCAAATTGAAAAATAGGGCCTAGGAATCTTTCTCTGTCTAGTGCACGTCTAAATCTGATGAAAGCCTCTCCAAAAGAGCACTGCTAGATTCCCAAGAGGCGAACCTAATGTACATCATGGAAGAAGGAGCGAAGTGTAGTCTTGAGCTCTCCGAAGTCCTCCTTGTTCACTGGTGGATCTAACTTCACGATCGCCAGGTCTTCGTTGTACAGTGTGTAGCAGCCCGTCACAAACACCTCATGGCAAAGTCCATCCCTCATCAGTGGTTCTTGGATGACGAACCTAGTCGGGAGATGCAGTATAGGGTTGCATGGCCAATTCGCCATGGGAGAGGGGTTGGGGTTTTCACCGTCTGTGGTGGAATTAGGGGGAGCGGAGGGTACGAGAGGTGCAGTGTTCCCAGGATATAAGCCTTTTGCCGATGACTCTTCACCTTCCGAACGGGAAAGGACTTGATAACACTGTTTACCATGAATTTTGGAAAGGCAGGAACGAGAAGTGTGTCCGTAATTGAAGCAAAGATTACACCACCAGGATCCATTGTTGGCTTTTTTTATGGCCCAAGCCTAGGCATTTGAAGCACTTCATCACCCTTTCGTGGGCTGGCCCAGGATGCGAGAAGGGGGCTGGTTCTTTTGACAACATAATACCCTCAGATGGCGCCTTGCCTTTAAGTGATGTAATAACGTCATTTTGTAATTGTCGTTGTTTATTAGAAGGCTATTTTTTAGGGTCCCAGCGAAGAACACGTTGGGGACTAGGGATACGAACTGAGCCAGGGGCATAGATCACGCTCATGTTGGGCACACATGATTGGACTCCAAAGTTCTGATTATAATCATCAGGATAAGCAAGACGTAAAAAGACAGAAATTTTGTTCCCTGATGAGGAGCGAACAATGTCTGAAAAGCTTTTCTTTTTTATATGCTTTGATTTGGAACCAACAATGGTCCATTCCTCCTCTTGTTCTTTGCAGTAAAGGGCGAAGTCTCTTCGCTAGTTAGGACCTCCTTCTCTCCAAAGGGAGAAAAAGATGAAAAAGGATTTGCAAGCAATGTTATATAGTCTATAAATCAAGAAACCAACATTCTTGCAAGACACTGAAATCTAAACATCCACCCCGAGAGATGAATGATGTTGAAATCATTGGCTACACCTCCCAGGGAGGCTTGAAGGATCAAGCTCATAGATTCCTCATTCAGGCGAATAGAAGAGCGACCATAAACCCTTGCAACAAGATGGAAGATTGTTGGAGAGGACGAGGCTCTGGGGCTCACCAAGCAACCGAAATTTTGATGAACAAACTTGGCAAATTCCACTCATGTGCCAAAGGGGGGATCTCGGAGTCCATCCATGAAGAGGACGTCGAGGTGGATAAAAGAAGGAGATCCATGGGTGGGAGGAGAGGGGGGTGATTGGCCGGTGACGGCCAAAGGGCCACCAGCGGTGGCACTCTCTTTTCTCACGCACACTCACCTAAAACTGTACATTCACTCAAGAACAATAAAGTCACTAGTATTAAAATCCAAATGGCCGAATGATTCTAGAACCAAGCCTCAGGTTAGGAGACTTGATCCCACAGATACAAGTAAGAAGACACCGATAGGCTGGGCTTCCTCCACTTCTATCTCCACCCTATACTCTCTCAATCTCTCTTGTTTCTACAACCCCTAAAGAGACATATCCATTCGAGGTACCCCTCTATGGCTAATTCTATCTGGAAAATATGAATTAGGGTTTTAGAATTGGCACTGAGCCAGGGGGCGTGGGGTCTACTTATATAGCCCCCTAGGAGGCACCACAACCCTTGAATCAAACCAACCTTGATAGATGGCCAAGATTACTCCTCAAAGGTGGTGGAGGTGTGATCCTCGAGGTAGACTCTGATTGGTTGAGGCATAGGGGTGGGTGCCCAAGGTGCCCGGGTGGCCGCCCGGCTCTAGAGCCCGATTTGCTTCCTGTTTGGTCGAGAGCCTCCTCGAAACTTCTAGATTGCAGACAAGTATATGTTCGCCCTTTATCTCTATGTAAACCTGACATGTGGAACATCTTTGGTTATTTTCAACTGATACCCTGTAGAAACAAACATTCCCCAAAACTCATGGAATTCCATTGGTGATAACCCTATATCTACAAGGTGTTTGCATATAGGTCCATTTTCATGTTTAGTTGACGGTTAAAATTAGGAGTTATCTACCATCAATAATATTTTTAATAACAAATTGTATAGGTCGAGCAATTGGTTAATCACTAATTGAGAATGACCAAAAATTTAAAAATAGTCAGCCTTTACTTCATGTAGAAGTTGAATTCCTTTAAGAATAGCTTCATATTCAGCCTGATTATTGGTAGATTTCGGCTTTATTGGAATAGCTATTCAAAACTCACCCCTTGTGGTGAAATCAAAACATACCAACACCTCCACCTTGTTTGCAGGTAGACCCATTGAAAAATAAAGCTCAAGGGGTTAATTCTAATAATTTGACCTCCTTTTCATGATGATGAGTAATGACATTAGCTATTATCTGACATTTAACTGCTTTAGCCGACTCATAACTTAAATTATTACCATAATACAAGAATCCACTTACCAATTCTCCCATTTAAAATAGGCATATATAACATATATTTAATCACATCAAATTTGGGCACCGCTATGAACATAGAGGATCGCAAATAAGGTCAAAGTTTGGTGCATGAAAAATATAAGCACAAACATAACTTTTCAATGGGAGAGTATTTTGTCTTTGGATCCAGCAACCTTCTACTCAAATAGAAAATTGCTATCTCATTTCCTTTGGATTCTTGTATTAAGGCCAACCCAATCATATGCTCACTGGCCCCTACGTAAAACTTAAAAGGTTTACCCTTTTGAGGAGGAATTAACATTATTGTTGATTTCATGTACTCTTTAATCTCCTCAAATGTCTTTTGTTGTTCGTTACCCAATCTAAATTCTTGATCATTTTTCAATTTTAACAATGCTAAGAACAGCAAAATTCTAGTTGATAAATTTGATATAAACCTTCAGATAAAATTGAATTTTGCCTATTAAAGATTGTAACTCAGTTTTTGAAGTTGGTGGTACTATTTTGCTGATCGCATCAAAACTCTTTTTTCCAACCTCAATCCCTTTTTCATGCACCATGAAGCCTAAGAATTGTCATGCAGATACCCTAAATGCACATTTATGAGGATTGATCCTTAGTCCATGTTTCCTTACACATTCAAGAGTAGCTCTGAGATCTTTTAATGTTCTTGATATCCCTTAGACTTTACGACCACATGATCTATATAAATTTTCACAATTTTGTCAATCAACTCATGAAAGACATAATTCATAGTTCTCTAATAAGTTACACCGGCATTCTTAAGCCCAAAAGTCCACTCATACAACCCTAAAGCACCAGGGCATCTAAAAGCTGTTTTGTGGATGTCCTCTTCAACCATAAATATTTGATTATACCCAGTATTACCATTCATAAAGGTAATCACTTTATGCCCTGCTGATGCATCTATCAGCATATTGGCTACTGGTATTGGGTAGCCATCCATAGGAGTAGCCTTATTTAGATCCCTGAAGTCAATGCAAAATCTCACCTTCCCATTATTCTTATACATAGGAACCACACTAGATATCCATTCTGCATATTGGCACTGTCGAATAAATTTTGCTTCACACAACTGAGTAATCTCTACTTATACATCTGCCATGACATCTAACTTTATTCTTCTTGGAGCTTGTTTAAAAGGCTGGTATCCAGGTTTAATTAGCAACCGATACTCAACTAATTTTTTATCAAGACTGGGCATTTTATAATATTTCCAAGCAAAACAATCTTTATATTCTTTCAATAAAGCTGTTAATTCTTGTTTATACTCAAGATTTAACTTAGCACTAATATACGTCAACCTAGGGTTATCTCAATCTCCTATATCTACTGCTTCTAATTCATTGGCCGACATAAAACCTTTACCCATCTTGCCTTCATCGACTAAAGAATCCATTAAATAAAGCTTTTAGAGCTGACAGCTTGTAACGGTTGTTGATCGTCTATGGTAGAAGTGCCTAACTTGTTGACCTTCCAAGAGTACTTGTCCTCCACTAGACAGTATGTACTCTAGAGAAATCATTAAACCATTTGATTCCATCGAGCACACCCCAAGGGAGACCACATTTTACCGGTAGGATCATAAATGAGAGAACAAGCTTACAGCATTCTTAGTCATTTCTTACATCACTTGTATTACAATATCAGAGTATAATGACAAGTTAAGTGTTAACATAATGAACATTTGTATGCATGAAATAGTAATAGAGTACAAGTCTTTTCCTTGTAAAACATTTTTAGTTATGGTTGATGATAAATAAATTTTAAACTCGCATCGCAATGGAGATCCTCATTGAGCCCACTAGGAGGAACCCACACACACAAGTGTTAGCTCACAGCACCTGTCGCCTGCAACAGGGTAGAACAAACCCTGAGTACTCAATTGTACTCCACAAGACTTACGCGTTAGGAGGACATAAAAGACTCCAAGGATTATGCAAGGCTATCTAGCTTGTGGGTTATTTGCTTCACAGAAGCAATACAAAGGGTGTATCCTTAAAGATTATTTTATTAGCAGTCATGATTCATTCATTAACAAACCATTCTATGTAAGCACCTATGCTATTCCAAGCAAGGGTTGAGCAATCAGAACCATTTTACTATCTTCCAAGTTCTAGTTCTTACTATGGTGCTAGACCATAGCCAAGTCGTACCCTTGACAACAATGGTGATTCGTGAATCAATGTATCCCAGCTAGGTACCCTAAAACACAAGCCTCGCCTGCACCCCAGGTGCAAACAAGACCAATCCATTCCACTCCATCGAGGGGTCTAGGTCTCCATCTAAACTTGGACCCTAAGCCCCCACACATAAGGCCCACCCTTACTACGTTGCTTAGAACTCCACCTGTCCCCGCCTCCAGTCAGTCGGTCTAGAAAGAGCCAGAACCCATGACAAGAGAGTAACAATCCTACTCCCATAAGCATGTATGTGCTCAGGATAATAAGTCTGTGACCTGACTACCATCCATAGCGCAACAAACGGTCCTCAAACGACTCAAGTGGAACATATGCAACCAGAGCATCGCTTAAGTCCATAGTCCAAATCCAAATACTATTCCACCTAGTCTCCAATTATTATCCATTATGTGATAATAATATTAATATAAATTCCTTTCTCTCGTGAGTGATAGGTAATCACTTGACTTCTACCGGAGATCCTATAGCATAGCAAGCTACATGATCATGTCATACTAGTAAGACTCATTGGATAAAGATATATATATGTAAGTGGGTTTCATTCAACTCCTTAAAACTTAATGTACAAGCATAAAGTAAAGTGCAGAATAATAGAGGTTACAAACCGAGGCTTCCCTGGGTAACTTATAACCAAAATTTGCATTTTGTCATGATGACACGATCATCAAGGCACCAACATTTCCGCCACTCTAGGGGTCTCCATGATCCACATGCTCCTATTGGGATATTCGCAGGGACAATCGCAGGGACATAAAAAACAACAACCATCGCAACTTAATTATGATTTTGTCTCTCAAGCTAACAAACTAGCTCAACGAGTAACGTACTAGGCTGCGCATCTGAATAATCGATGTAAACGATTTACTCCAACAAACCCAAGATGTTATTTAAACTATTTTATTTACTTAATATATACCATATTAGGGCTCATTAACTATCATGATAAACTAATTATTATGGAGCTACAAAAATTACAGTGCGTATATAATAATACCAGGAACCTATTGTGAATTTTCTCAAATTATTGCTAGCATATCTTAACCATAAGAATTTATACAAGTTCACATGTTACCATTATTAAGCTTTTCAAACTAATTAAAGAACTCCCAGAACTACAAGGGACCAAGTGAACTAAATATACTAGTAGGTAGATCATGATTTTAGGAGGCTAAGAAAATTGGTTTTATGATTTTTGGATATCTACACAAGCTTATATAGATTTTACAAGTTTAATCTAGAAACTAAATTGAAAAACCTTTTAGAAAAGCAAAGGGGGCAACTAGTGGCAAAATGGCCCATCCGCCCAATTCAACACAGACTTGCGCGCTGGACTGGCCCAGCAAGGTGCCCACAGCGGGAAGCCCGCACCCACGCTGACCTGTTAGCGAAAAACCCCCACACTAAAGGGTTATTGTGTGATTCCATGGAGCACTATTATGCAAGACACATGATTTGTTGAAAGCACCCCCAATAAACTTGTTTTCTCAACGAGCTGGCCCCCGATGATCCCACGCACGACGTCGCATTTCTCGCTGGCCTAGCACAACTACGCCCACAAAATGAGCAGGGCTCCATGCCAACAAATGGGTCGAACACCATCTAAGGGTTCCGCAGTAGGGATAGGGAGCGACAGCATGCTGAAAGATGCCCTAGGATGTTTTGCAGTGAAGGACGGCAGTTCATAGCAGTGTTGTAGCCGTTTCAGTGATCCTACTCTCTCTCGAGGCAGTTGAGGTTGCGGGAGGGCTTAAGGAACATACCAAGAAGCTAGCCCCGCAGTTGATTGAGTCAGAGAAGAGCTCGGCCGTCCTAGCCGCGTGTTGCCGCACCACACGATGGTGCTCCGAGCGTGGCATCCCTACGTCACCATGCTGACACTGAGCGCCTTGGCCAAGATAGCATGAACACAAGGCAGAGGGGTTCAGGGCAAACTCAAGGACCAAAACAATCAAACTCTGGGGCCTTACCCACATGCCTTCCATCATGGCGTCCTTTCTTGGCCGACAGTGAGTAGGACGCTAAATTGGCGATAGTAGAGCTAGTTGGGAATATGCCCTAGAGGTAATCATAGAGATGATGATATGATTGTATCCATGACATATTATGAGTTCAATGAATATCAATTATAGATAAACTTATATCGATTGATAATTATGTGAATTATTTATGAAACTCTTTTACTTGTATGGTTATTCTAGAGTTGTCCCTAGTCACAATTTGTGAGAGGACACACATGAATATAAGATTGCACATGTATTAGTTGATGACTATGTTTCACCAGTCATGGACATAGAGATGTTAAACTAATAATGTGGGCACATGTACCCAACCTCAGATGTTCTTATTATCTCTTTATACATCATGTACGTTTTGTCCTTAAACCTGAGATTGTTGTATGTTTTCAAGATATGAAATGACCTACTTAGGGACTATTAAATGCTACTTTGTAAGAGGGTAGTTATAGAAGTGATATTCAGGTTTGTCAGGAAACATATTGTGAGACATATATAATCAAGATAGAACTTGGCCCTCTCTATGAGAGAGTTTTGTCCTTGCTAGAAGCCGCTGTCAACTATTGGGCAAGTAGGAGTACTCGACCCATGTCTATATGTACGTAAACCCATAGGGTCACACGCTTAAGGGGCTAGAAGCTTAATTTGGGTTGGACTCAAATTAGACAATGCTTAGGGTTTTCTAATTTGGCCTCCAACATGGGGCTAATTGGAGGACGCCTATATAAGAGAGGGAGGGGGCACGGCCAGGGTTAACTCATGCCATTAGGCAGACGCCGCAGCTCACCTACGTTCGCGCCTATTGCTCCTCGCGGACCTAGCAGTCTGGAGGCGCGATGCTTCTTCTCTGCACGTGTGGGATACCTTAGAGGTACTGCATCTAGAGCACAAGGATGAACCACGCGAGAGGGATTGATGTGGTGGACGACCATGTAACTACATGGCACTGCTACTACGTGCACGACTACACCGAGTTGCTTCTACTGCACCTATGCATCTAGTGCTAATCCGGTGATCTATAACTAGCAGTTGATCCTATTTTATGAGGTCGAAATTTTTATTTTCTGGCTAGTGTAGCATCCTCATAATCCTATAGTGGTATCGGAGCCATTACTACATTGTTATAGATTTGATCGGGTACATATAGAGATATGTGCAGTTTTAGATGAGACTCTGATCTTGGTTCATCGTCTTGCTATGCTGGTATTGTAACGATCTACTTGTACCAGTTGGAATTCCACCATTCAAGTTAAGTGATGTATGTAAACCCAATCAGGGCGAGATAAAGATCAATCAGATTGATCTAATTGAACCCTAGGTCAAGTGTCGCGCGCATATCATGCGCGGAAGTAGTAGATGAGATCTACTGCCGGGCGCCAGATTACCGGGAAAAGTGTTGTTCAGTAAAACAGCCGTAACTTTTGATCCTTAACTCGGATTGAGATGATCTCTGAATGAAAACCATAGAAAAAAAAATTTACATCTGATTCTCCATTTGAAACTTTGTTTAGTGAAATTACAATTGTGAAAAAAGGCTGGGAAAATATAGTTTTTGGCCCTGCAAGTTTAGACGTCAGAACCGGTTAACTCTGTTTTGCAGGGATTCATGACTGATATAGCCCTTATGTGTATGTGATTCATGTGTATAATAAATTCAAGGCTTGTATGTCATGATAATGACAATATGTTGGATCCACATAGATATTGTCCATTTGATATAATGTGGCAGAACCACCTAAATTATATGGCCCACATGCACCTATCATTGTCATTAAGACCTCCGATTACTGCACATGAGAGTCATATAACCCAGGTAGTCTGTCGGGTGCCCTTAGAGGACCCC
>Ga0182004_10002051_pt1 | contig 15420 bp, 13 predicted proteins | sample Sormic07211540_1_FD_120479 | JGI IMG/M metagenome (GOLD analysis project Ga0182004, IMG submission 120479) | Endophyte microbial communities from Sorghum bicolor roots, Mead, Nebraska, USA - 072115-40_1 MetaG | ecosystem: Host-associated > Plants > Roots > Unclassified | place: USA: Nebraska...
AGGCACTCAGCAGCGTGGCTGCAATATCATGTAGTTTATCAAATGATCAAAGGTTGCTAATAGCTTAGAGGTAGGGGATATTTATACTAGGAACAACCCTCCTAGATAGGTATGAAAACAAAATAGAGTTTGTGAGGGAAGACAATGTGAAAGGTCCCCTCGGAATGGATTCCCGAACTGGCTTCGTGTGACTGTTGGCCTCCAGAGCAGTTTCCAATAAACTGACTATAACTTCTTATTGGGAAGTCCAAATGACGAACCGTTTCTTGGGTGTGAAACTAGACTCCATGAGCTTTCCAGCAATGTATGCCAATCAGGACAAAACATTGTAGATTGGTACATATTTACTTGGCAATTTGTACCAACATTCTATCACAACAGGCTGTTGACCTTCTTAGCAGTCTGTACTAATTCTGGTCTTCCAGCAATATCGAGTATCCAAACCAGTTGCCACTAGATTAATTGGAAAGTAGACTCGACAAGCTTTCCAACAAGTCCTCATGGGCCTTCATAGCTTTTGTGAGTCAAAAGTTATGAAGATTTCTTTGCACTGGTCCGTTCTTAACTTCCACTGGTCCGTTTTTGACTCTCTGGTCCGTTTTGTAGTGTCTTGTGGGACTTGCATTGGTCCGTTCTTCATGGTCCAATTAATCCTTCTCTTCTTCTATATATATATCTGAGTACAATCAAGGTAGATCACTTAGGTAGAATATAATTCTCATTAATATTAAAATGAATCTCACAAAGTAGCGTGTAGACCTCTTGTTGTAGCCTTTTTGCACGACTACGTGTAACCGGTCCATCGATGACTTGGGCTGGTGTCGGTGTAGGTAAAAGTTGAGTGGTTGTAGCTTGACTTGGAGCTTGTGACATTTTGCCTACTGGCATGGTCATATCAGCCTCCGAGGAGCCATCTTGGCCTCTTGTTAAGTCGGTTTGATCCAACGGTGCATATCCATCCCACTAGGCTATAAATAGAAGGCTACACCCCCCTGGAGGAGGCCAGATCAAGATTTGAAGAGTCACAGCATTAGATATAGATCCACTAGATCTTGGCTACCAATCAAGATAGAGATTAGAGAGATAGAGTAGAGGAGTATTTACCATTCTGATTCAAGTAGGCATCTTGTTTGTATTTGTTCTTTGGTTTGCAACTCATACTATATTGAGTACTACGATTTGGGTAGCTCCTAGGTCAGAGTAGTGATTCGTAGCATAGACGTGGTGTCTGGGCTATGGTTGCTTGTGAATTTCCTATGATCAGCCGGACAGTGGTAGCTTGCGAAGGTGACATTATAGCTACATTGATTCCTCTGTAGTCCACTTCCGGTTGGTTGGATCGATAGGCTTACAGGTGCCTGATAGGAGATTACTCTGTTTCTTCTACTATTCGGGTTACTTGCCCGATAAGATGGTATTATACAAAGTTTATCAGTCTTTAGAACCAGAGTATAATAACTATTTCCTCATTCTCAATAGTTTTCTAGATTGATTGTACCCCCTTAGATTAAGAGTTATAGGCTAGGTCATAAATCACCTACTGTTACTTTGGGTTCGATATTAAAACCGGGTTGATCTTGGGGAAGTGCTGATCAGTATATATCTGTGCGCTTGCGGATAATCTGGTTATAATCATTATTAGGGTGCAGTTAATATATACCAACAAGCATTTCTAGCGCTGTTGCTAGGGAACGGTTTGCTGATTTTGACATTAGTCTATCTTAGTCTATAGTTATCCTTTTATTTATAAAAAACATAAAAATATGGAAATTGAATCTCAACTTTTATATCAATATGGTGCACCATCAGGATCGTACCTCCAGCCAAAGGAATCTTCTAAACCTATCACATCATCTGTTTATGAGCTACGCCCGGGACTAATCAAATTAGTTCAAGAACATACTTTTTCTGGTAATTCTAGCGAAAACCTCTATTCCAACTTAGCCAATTTTGAGCAGACATGTTCATGTCTGAGTATTAAGGGCATGCCCGATGAGACTTTAAGATGGAAACTCTTTCCATTTTCATTAACGAGTCGAGCTAAGAAATGATATAATCGCCATGTTGGGAATAGCCAAGGAGACTTTTACCTTAAATTCTTCATAGTAGAAAAGGTCGCTAAACTTCGGTTTGAAATTATAGGATTCAAACAATTAGATAATGAATCGCTAGGCAAGGCTTGGGATTGTTTTGATGGCTTTGGAAATTCTGGACCTAATCTTGATTTACCAGAACCCATGCTTTTACAACATTTCTTTTTAGGCCTTAATGATAGAAATCAAGAATACCTTAATTTGGCCTCGGGAGGAGCATTTCTGCATATTACTGTTGATCATGCTAAAACTATTTTGACTAATATTTTAAAAGATCTCCCCGAAGAAAAATAAGAGTTGTTAGAAGGAGAATCTCTATTAGCTGAAAATAAACTTTTACCTAATTCATCTCAATCTATAGTTAAATTAGCTAATGAGAAGGAGATAACTCCAACTTCTAAATGGATGTTTGATTTTGAGGATGATTTATTTGATGATTATGGTAATACTACATTTTATTGTAAGATTATTCAACCCCATCAATCTAGGGATTTTAATCCAAATTTATCACATCCTAATGATTTAAAATTTCATAGAGAATTTATAAGGGAATTAATCTTTATTTTGGGTGATGATTGGTTAATAGAATTTGAGCAATCCCCTAAAGTAATTCGCTTTAATTCACCCTCAGTTGCTATAAACTTGCAAGTAGATTCATATCTTTTTGAAGCTTTATACAACCCAATTGTAGGAGTCAACATTATGTCATATACTTTTGCTAAATAATTTTCGAGAGACATACCATTAATTCCTACAAACAAATTATTAAAGAATTGTTCAGCACACATTATTCCTAGCATATGAGTTTTGAGTGCACTTCCTATTGTTATTAATGATTTCCGCATTTTGCTAATTTTTTTGTATATTTGATGTGTGCGATTTTGATGTAATGATTGGAGTACCCATAATAAAACTTCTTCAAGAAGGTGGTAATGGTAAATTAAACATTAAATTTGGGAAAGGATTTAGTTTTTCAATACCTATAACTCATGCAGTAATTAGATCCAATAGAAGAGGTTAAGACATCTGAATTTGATAATTTTATGCAACCTGATTTAGAAGAAGATACCCAGTTCTTCATTAATGAAGAGGAAGGAGATCCTATTGATCGTTAATCTCTTGATGAATTAGTAGGGCCACTTAACCCTCGTATTGAGCTTAAACCACTACCTTCTAGACATAAATATGTTTTTTCTAACTAATGATAAAAAATATCCTGTGATTATAAGTGATAAACTCTCAGATGAAGAGACTTATAAACTAATAACTATTTTAGAAAAAACACCGTGCTGCTTTTGGTTATTCACTCCAAGACCCAAAAGAGATTAGCCATGTCCTTTGACTCATCGCATACCAACCAATCCAGAAATTACACCTTCGAGAGAGCCTCAGCGTAAGCTCCAGAATACAATGAGAGAAGTAGTAAATAAAGAGGTCTTAAAGATTTTGCATGCGGAGATTATATATCATGTACCGCATAGTGAGTGGGTAAGTCCTAAGCAAGTTGTACCTAAAACGAGAGGAATGAGAGTGTCAAAAATGATAAAAATGAATTAATACCTCAAAAAACTGTCACGGGATGGCAAATGTGCATAGATTATAGAAAGCTCAACAAGGCAACAAGGAAATATCATTTTCCTCTACCTTTCATAGATGAGATGCTAGAGCGTTTAGCCAATCATTCTTTCTTTTGTTTCCTTGATGGTTATTCAGAATATCACCAAATCCCTATCCACCCTGATGTACAAAGCAAAACCACATTTACATGTCCCTATGGAACTTATTCTTCTCGTAGAATGTCTTTTGGGTTATGTAATGCACCCACTTCTTTTCAAAGATACATGATGTCTATATTTTCTGATATGATAGAAGAAATCATGAAAGTTTTTATGGATGATTTTTCAGTTTATGGAAAAACTTTTGATGATTGTCTAGAAAATTTAGATAAGGTTTTGCAGAGATCTAAAGAAAAACACTTAGTCCTTAATTAGGAGAAATGTCATTTTATGGTTAGAAGGAATAGTGTTAGGACACTTAGTGTTGGAAAGAGGTATAGAGGTAGATAAAACTAAAATTGAAGTAATTAAATAGCTACCTCCACCCGTTAATATAAAAGGAATTCGAAGCTTCCTTGGTCATTGTGGTTTTATAGTAGATTTATAAGAAATTTCTCACAAATTGCTAAGCCTATGACTAGATTATTAGCTAAGGATGTACCTTTTGAATTTGATGATGAATGCTTAGAATCATTTAATATTCTTAAAGAAGCACTTATATCAGCACCAATCATTGAACCGCCTAATTGGTCTTTACCTTTTGAAATTATGTGTGATGCTAGTGATTATGCTGTAGGCGTAGTCTTAGGAAAAACAACAAATAAAATGTATCATGCAATTTCTTACGCTAGCAAAACAATGACAGAAGCACAATTAAATTATGCAACCACTGAAAAAGAACCTTTGACTGTTGTTTTTGCTATCAATAAATTTAGGTCTTACTTAGTTGGAGCTAAAATAATTGTTTATTCTGATCATGTTGCTCTTAAATATTTGCTCACTAAGAAAGATGTTAAACCACAATTAGTAAGATGGACTTTATTACTTCAAGAATTTCATTTGGAAATTAAACATAGAAAAGGAATAGAAAATCTTGTTGCTGATCATTTGTCTAGGATGTATTTTAAAGAACCTCTGGAGTTACCTATTAATGACTCACTAAGAGATGACATGTTGTTTAATGTGACCAAGATAGATCCTTGGTACGCAATATTATCAACTTTATGGTTGCAGGATACGTACCACCAGGGGAAAATAAGAAGAAACTCATCTATGAAAGTCGTCTCCATATATAGGATCCACCGTACCTCTTTCGGGTATGCTTAGATGGATTGCCTAGAAGATGTGTACCAATGGAGGAGGTCATGCAGATCATTCAAAAATGTCATGCATCACCATATGGAGGTCATTATGGGGTATTCCGTACTCATGCAAAAATTTGGCAGAGTGGTTTCTTCTGGCCAACCATGTACGAAGACACCAATGGTTTCATCCGAAGATGTGGGTCATGTGAGAGGCATGGAAATATCAATACTAGAGATACTATGTCACTCACCAACAATCTTCAGATAGAACTCTTTGACATCTAGAGAATTGATTACATGGGACCATTTGTGAAATCACAGAATCATGAGTACGTTTTGGTGGCAGTTAACTTTGTATCCAAGTGGGTAGAAGCTATGCCATGCAAGAAGGCTGATTCAAGGCACTCAAAGAGGATGTTTGAAGAGGTTATATTTCCAAGGTTTGGAACACCTAGGGTGGTTATAAGTGATGGAGGAACACATTTAAGTGATAAGAAGTTTCACTCCTACCTACAACCTCGTGGAATACGACATAATGTCGCTACTCCATATCATCCTCAGACAAGTGGCCAGGCAGAAACATCAAATAAACAAATCAAAAATATTCTCCAGAAAATAGTAAATGAGATGGGAACTTTATGGAAGGATCGGTTACCAGATGCACTATGGGCATATCGGACAGCTTATAAAACACCTTTGGGTATGTCACCATATCAACTGGTATATTGTAAGACCTGCCACTTGCCAGTTGAACTAGAACATAAAGCTCACTGGGCTATCAAAAGATGGAATATGGATTTGGAACCCACTGGAGAGAAAACAAAAATGCAATTATCAGAACTAGAAGAGTTGAGAGAAAAGGCGTATCACACTTCGAAGGTCTACAAAGAGCGAACGACGAGATGGCATGACAAGAGGATCAAGAAGAAGGAATTTGCACCAGGAGATAAGGTATTACTTTTTAATTCTATGTTCAAATTATTCGGTATTGGAAAATTGAGGAGCAAATGGGAAGGACCCTTCACCGTCGTGAATTCATCACCACATGGAGCGGTTACTCTACAATCAAGCGAAGGTACACTATTTAAGGTAAATGGACACCGACTTAAACTTTATTTAGAACAATTTGATTCAGGACTAGTTGATGAAATAGAATTTACCCAATTACCAACATATTAAGCTCTATTTATTCTGGTACAAAAATTTATCTGAAAACAAGTCGAACAGAAAATAGGCACCACGCAGAAGGGCACCCGAGGTTTGCGCTTGGTGGGGCTGGCCGGCGACTATGTGGGGGTGGTCGATGGCCCTTTGCAGCCTCTCGTCTAGACTTTCGTTCCTCCTTGTCTATCTACACCCTTCCTACAGATATTCACGCATAATCGAATCGCGTTCAGATATTCTTTCGTACAGATCACGTAGATCCTAGGATTTGTCCTCGTCCTGTCTCCAAAAAACCCATATAAATACGTACCTAGACCCTCCTCAATAGTATTCCATAACTAGCCACCTCTTTCCTCAGAGAAGTTCTTCAATCTCGATCTAGTAGCAATGGCGGATAAGGCAGTCGTCTCCTACGGTGCGGACTTCAACAACATCCCAAGCGATGACTCGAAGGCCCTCATCCTCGCGCAGCTGAAGCCTCTCGCCGTTATGCCACCGAAGCCTCTCGCCATTGTGCCACCGAAGCAAGTCGCTACGGTGCCCCAACGTCATGAGCAAGCCTACTACGTACAAGATCCATCTGCTCTTCTTCCACCTCCTACAAGACTGCTGCTTGAAGGAGGTGCTAAGGGGAAGCAAATTGCTATCCCGAAGGGTACTACGCTTCTTCCACCTAGAGCCAATGAACAACTCTGATATGTGCCAAGTACACCACTACTCGTCCTGTTATCTAAGGAGTGCGTGCAAACCCTAATGAAGTATGCTACACTGAGCATATTGCACATAAGCCCAAGCCCAAGAGGAAGAGAGCAGCAACAACATTAGCACTCGATAAAGTGCCCAAGCAGCCTGCTCCCACCCTACGCACCCTCAACGAGGAGCTTGAAGGCCTCTCTGACATTGCCAAGGGGATGGAGAAGTCCAACAATCTAAGGAACAAGCACATAGAAGGCATGGACAAGCAGTTGGGGATCAGCCTCAAATTGATACACAGCCTCAGGCACGATAAAGACAAACTTAAAGCAGAGGTTGCATCCCTCCAAGAAGAAATTCAGGGCCTCAACAATTAAGGGCAGCCATAGTTGCCTAGTTACCTATTAATAAGGCACAATTCCGCTAGGTTTGGTTAGTTAGTTAGGTCAGTTGAGTCATAAAATTCTCTTAGGACAAAGCCTATTGAGCTAGGGCAGTCGTTAGCTCAGTCGTTAAAGCGTTTGTTAAATTATATCACCGCCATGAATAAATAAAGTGCCTCATCTTTTATCTACTCTATTATCTATTTTTTGTATGTGTTTGTCTCCACATATTGTGCTGGAAAGTATACAGAAAAACAACTATGGGGGAGGCACATCGCAATCATGAAACGGAAATTCGATCAGAAAAATAGCGTAATTCGGAACAAATTCAAACCAAGATCGCGCACAGCAAAGCGGGGCCCACACTGCCCAAAGGTGGGGCCGGCCGGCGCCCTACTTGCTCGTCTCCACTCTCACTTCGGTCATGGTCAGGTTTTAGTTATTTATAATATAATAGCATATATTTCATCTTTGAATTGTCATCGGAATCGTAAATCTTTATATTAAATATTTTTAATAAATAACTTGAAAATAAATTATATAACTCTTTCCGAGAGTCATGATGATTTTGAAATTTAGAGTACTTCATGTTTGCTTAAGTTATTGTGGAAAGAGAGATAGCAAATAATGAGTACTCGATTCGTGATAATTTGTGTTTGGAGATTTTATTTCCAAAAGGGAAAAAACAATTAGCTTCACCTCTCTTTGTATTGGAATCAAATAATAAAAATAACCATTCTACTGTGAATTATTATGACCTTGGTCGAGAGATTTATCATATTCCCAGTATCATAAATAAAAACACAATACACTCTCTTGAAGCATTATTATGAAAGAGGCATGAGCTATTCATAGAGAAATCCGAGGAAATAAAAAGGGACAAGTGTCCGAAACCTTAAAAAGATAGATCATGAGGAAACAAAAAGGGACAAGTGTCCGGAACATGGATTCAAAAAAAAGAGAGTGCTCATGGTCCCTCCAACATAATATGCCAAGGAGTGGATGATTTGTCTGTTCTAGGAATATGATATTTCCCTCCCTGGTTATAAACATCAAATTAATATCACAACCGTTGATGCCACTACAATTAAGAGAAGGTCGAAGCTATGTTTTATTTGTAAACTCCACTTACTCTCCAGTAGACAAAATTTAAGGAAGAGAGTAATCTATTTTAAGCTATCCTACTCTACAATCACTATAGAATTCAAGATAAACACTTTAAATTTCCACAATGCATGATGGCTTGACTAGTTTTATATAATTTAATTTCCAAGTTATGCATTAAATATTTAATCTTTCTGATAGAACCAACCTTTTTCTCAGGACAAGTAAAAGCCTAAGTGTGGGGGTAATTGCTGATAGCTTTTAACTTACAAAATTTGTTAGCATTTATTTCTCCACCATATATGAATATCTACTAGAATAGGGTTATCACTCACAATTTCCATGAGTTTCGCATATTCTGTGTTTTGTAGGGATTATTTCAGAAAGAGCTGAAAAGTGGGATTTAAGTGCTAATCAACCACGAAACTTATCCGTGACGGAAGGATGACACCAGAGGGGTCAGGAAAGCTCTAGAAGGCACCCAAAGCAATGGGACCGGTAGAGGCCACCAGGTGGGGACGGCCGGCCCAACCCAAGCGCCGCTCGGCCCCCTATAGCTAGGTTTTGGCCCCCCTTCCAGAAGCTTCCTTCACCACCTCTAAGGAGCCATCTTGGCCTCTTATTAAGTCAGTTTGATCCAACGGTGCGTATCCATCCCACCAGGCTATAAATAGAAGGCTAGACCCCTCCTGGAGGAGGCCAAATCAAGAGATGAAGAGTCAGAGCATTAGATAGAGATCCACTAGATCTAGGCTAGCAATTAAGATAGAGAATAGAGAAATAGAGTAGAGGAGTAGAGATTTGAAGGAGTCCCAGCCTACCAGAGCTTCCTCAGGAGCTGTATTCGTCTGGATTCGGCTCCCTAGCCTAGAGTTGTGTTCTGAGGTACTTTTGTATTAACCATTCTGATTCAAGTAAGCAACTCGTTTTTATTCGTTCTATGGTTTGCAACTCATACTATATTGAGTACTATGATTTGGGTAGCTCCTAGGTCAGACTAGTGATTCGTATCATAGACGTGGTGTCTCTGCTATGGTTGCTTGTGAATGTCCCCTGATCAGCCAGACAGTGGTAGCTCTCGTAGGTGACTTTATAGCTAAGTTAATTCCTCTGTAGTCCACTTCCTATTGATAGGATCGATAGGGTTATAGGTGCCTGATAGGAGATTACTCTGTTTCTTCTCCTATTTAGGTTACTTGCCCAATAAGACGATACTATACAATGTTTACTGGTTATTAGAACCAGAGTACATTAGCTATTTCTCCATTCTCAATAGTTTTCTAGAATGATTGTATCCCCTTAGATTAAGAGTTATAGGCTAGGTCATAAATTACCTACTCTTCCTTTGGGTTCGATATTAAAACCGGTTGATCTTGGTGAAGTGCTAATTAGTATATATTTGTGCGCCTGTGGATAATCTGATCATAATCATTATTACGGTGTAGTTAATTTATACCAATAGTAAACGTAGCACTAGGTAGCTCTAAGAGAGTCCTTAGATTGAGAGAACCAAACTTCATTTTTGAAAGTTCGCGTTTCGACGAAGTTTGGGTGTTAAGACAACACCGGATGCTGGCACTATGAGTGCATCCGGTGGCTATTGACTTGAGTCAACGCGTCTAGGCGCCTAGGGTTAGGCACCGGATGCACGCACTGGACAATCCGGGGTGCGTCCAGTCCCATACCCACAGAGGAATGAAGATTGACCTCACACCGGACGCATGCACCGGAACCACCGTGGTGCGTCCGGTGCCTTATCCAGAGAGGTATGAAAGTTTTCCCTCTCACCGGACGCAGTCTTGGTGAGTCACCGGACCCACTGTTGATGCGTCCGGTGTGTGGCAGGTGCAAGTACAGTTAGCCATTAATGGGGCACTGGACGTTGTGCGGAGCGCGTTCGGTGCAACATTGAGCGCGTTCGGTGCTCCCGTTTTATACTCCCTTAGAATTGATGGGAAGTATTTATACTCCTCCACCTCGTGCATGGGAGGTCTCTTGCCCATTTGATCAGCTGAGAAACACCTTGTGGTGCAAGAGAGAAGCAAGAGCCTCGAGAGGATTGAGAATTGAGTGATTTCTTGAGTGAATCCTTCTCTAATGAGTTCCAAGAGTTCAAGTGTGCATCCACCACTCTCTAGAGCCTGTTTCAGTTAAGTGAGAGTTCTTTGCTTGTTACTTTTGGTGATCGCCATCACCTAGACAGTTCGGTGGTGATTGGAGGCACGAAGGCCGCCCAGAGTTCTTATAGGTGGCTCGTGTCAAGCTTGTGAGCGGTTTTGGGCGATTCACCATGAAGGAGTGTCGAAGAATCAGCCCGTGGAGAGCACTTGGTCCTTGCATGGACCAAGGGGGAGCAAGGCCCTTTTGCGGTTGCTCCAACGAGGACTAGTCGGGAGTGGCGACTCTCTGATACCTCGGCAAAACATCGCCGCATTCCTTCTTGTTCTCATCATTTACTTTCTAGCATTTATTTTGAGCTCTTTACATTCGTATAATTGCCATGCTAAAATAGGTTTCGAACTAGGTTGCAAAACTTTTATCCGGTAGCTCTCTGGAACACATTTAGGCACAAGGGGTTGAATTGGAGCTTATGGGTTGCATAAAGTTTTAGAGAAGCCTAATTCACCACCCCTCTTGGGCATCTTCATCCTTTCAACTGGTATTAGAGCCTAGTGCTCATAATTTAGGCTTCACCGCCTAGAGAAAGATGTCTAACGGGGATGGACCGCCACCCATGTTTGATGGTGATGACTTTCCATATTGGAAAATATGGATGGAGTCATACCTCGAAGCTTGTGATGTCAAGTGCATAAAATGTAACACCCTAGGTGTTTGTCACTTACTAAGTACTAGGCTTGAGCTCAAACATGACAAGTTCAATGGTAATAAAGAGGTCAAAGTCAATTTATGAAAGTAAGCCCCAACTTGGACTTGGAGGATGCACCTTTACTTACATATAGGCCCTTTTTAAAAGGTATGCTTGGATGATGCTAATGGAACCTTTTTCATTTGTCTTATATCCATCCCAATCTATGTTGGTCTCTCGAAAAGTTTGGTGAAGTTTGGAATCAAGAAGTAACATGAAATGATAAGTTATATCCTTATTTGAATGGATCTATTAAGGAAATAGTATCATGGGTCATCAACCAAATCTTCCAAACTTGCTCATATGACTGTAGATGAATTATACAACAAAAGTCATGAAGGGTTCATGTTGAGCTTATGTCAAGAAAATGCTTCAATTGGGCTAAAACCTTATTTTGAGCTTTATGAGGTTACTGCTTTGACCAAAGTTAAAGTTTGACTTCTATTGCAGTTATTAGGTTTGACCTTAAATGAAAGTTGTAGCTTAGCTTCTATAAAGCAAATGTTGTAAAGTAAATCTTCTATAAATGAAAGTTTGACTTCCATTCGAATCAGCTGCTGCCTTTTAGCCCTGAGAAATAATTCTAAGTCCCTAGAAGTACAGCAGTGAGTTACCTTCTTTGTGACATTTTAGAATCCAAATTCATATGGTAACTCAATTGGATTCCTTAATATGAGTTGGAGTACCCTTTTTTGTGAAAGTAATGGATCAAGTGTCATCAAATTTGGAGTTTATTTAGATATATAAAAATAGCTCCCAAAACAGTAAAATGTTATTTTATCGCTAAACGGACGTGTACCCGTTGGCATGCCGCGTTCTCGTGTTTTTGTTAAGCAACTCAAGTTGGCCCAAAAGTAAAAGTTGGGGAGAATTGTTTGGAGAAGAGCATGAAAAAAGTTGCATCAAGTTTGACATGGTTTGGACCATCAATTCTTGGTTTCGCTAATCACCATCAATACGTTGACACTCATGAATTGGCATATAATTATCTCTTAATCTGTTGGTCTAATGACCTTGGTCTCTTAAACAAAGTTGTAGAGCACGGCGAGGTAAACAAACTTCCTTTTCGTCCCAATGTCTAATTCGGCCTCGAAGTAGCCCGAATTGGCGTCCCACCTTGGCTACTTCGTCGCCCGCCACGTGCTCGGTGAAATGCCCCTATGGCCGACGCGCGTCCTGTGTGTGGCGGCCATGCACGAGCTGCACACCCACACTTCCAAGTGCCGCTGCTGCGTGCCTCTAGCGCCCTCACATAGTGGCGCAAGCCGAGCGCCCTCCTCGTTCTCTCTCTCTCGCCCGCTGCCCTCGGTCTCGCCCTCCATCGCGGGAACACGAGCGCGCTCCGCCATGGATGTGCAAGCTCTAAGCCACCGTCGCGTTTCCTTGCCTCCGCGCCTTCTCTGTCCTAGCAGTGCCTTCCATCTCCTTCGCCACTGCTTCACGAACCCGGCGCGCCCTTTCCCCGCCTCTCCAGCCGACGGAGTAGCCCCGACATTGGGTTGTCAGGGCGGTGGCTGTGTCTGCTCGTGGCCATAGCCGCCGCGGGCGAGGTCTTGCCGAGATGAGCCACTCCCTACGTGCACCCGGCCTCCATAAGGCTCCCCATCAACTTCCCCGCCACCAACGTGCCCTCCACCGGCCGGAACAGGAAGCCCTCGCGAGTCTCCCCTATTTTGTCCGCGACTAGGGACTTCGGGTTCAACTTAGAAGAAAGGGAAGGGTTTTTCTACGAAGTCATGACACATGTGAATAGTACATGCAGGGACCTCTCGGTTGTAGTTTGTTTTGCGGATAACGCAAGGGTCTCTGTGCAAATCTGTTTTTCTTTCATATGGCTGAAGTTTGGAAAATCATCATAAATTGTAGACAAATCTTAAAATAGCAAGTGTGGACTTTTTGGAATCCTTGTGAAATGGTATATCCGGTAGATCTATAATATTGCATGGTTTAGTTTAAAGTTTTAGCCGTAAAAATAGATTTATGCAGGTAGGTTTTAATTGCTTGCTATATTTGTCTTTTTCATAACTGCTGTAGTATGGATCAAATAAATGTGGAAATATTGTGACATGCTTTCCATATGATAATTGATTGCTGGTAATTGCTTCATGAATTTAGGAGTGATAGAATAAGAGTTATAAAAATAACAAATGCCCTGTGTTGCTTTTCTCATATTCTGAGTGGATCTGCATGCTTGTATCGTTTGTCTCCGTTAAGTGGTGAATCATAGCTTGATGAAAAAATATGAGTTGTAGTACTTTTCATAATCTTCCTAGAAAGCCGAATAACACAATATTTGGTTAAGCACATGTTTAGTTATAGTGGTTTAAAGTACTGTTCCAGTTTCTGTCTAAACCCAGACAGGATTGCATTATTTGTAATGTAAGACCTTTTTAGTTGTAGATTTAGCTGTACATGTTTATAACAAAGTTGTTCACAATTAAGTAAGGTTTCTAGAAAGTATATAACCATAATTTATGGACATGAGAAACTCATGTTATAGCTGTTTAATGTTGCATGACAGATTCTATCTATGTTTTGGACAGAGATGTATTCATGGGATTAATTGACCTTGTTAATTGTGGATTCATATTTAGATGATAACAATAAAGTTGTAGGTAAATTTATAAGATTTCCAAAAAGATAAGAATCATGTTTGCTGGAGGTCTACAACTCCAGTTATGCTGCTTTGAATTGTCTATCAGTTTTCAGTTCGTAATTGTACCTTTACTGTTTGGGCAGCATTAGCAGTTTTATTTAGACAACTAATTCCATAATATAAATTTTGTTTTCTGTGAAACTTGTATACATGAAAGACGAAGATAACTTATTAATCTATCTTGTGGTAAAGTTTCATTTCATTTGGCTAAGTGGTTTGTGAGTTACAGTGGTATGAAGTTTATCCTTTGAAATGCTTGTTCTCTGGAAATTCCTGGACCAGATTCTATGGTTATGCATGTTTGACTTGGTTAACTTGTTAATCATACTAAGATGATTCAAGCTGAATTGTAGATAATTTTATAATATTTCCAGAATGTCTTGTTTCATAGCTTTTGGAGTGATGTAACTCCAATTATGATGTATTTACTAAGCTACTGCATGTATGTCCAGAATTGCTGAAATACACGAATGCTTGATTGCTTTACTTTGTGTGTGCTAAGTGTGATACATGTCTTTAACGGTGACTAAGTAATACACTTGTAAACTTGTTAAACTTGTGTTGTGATTGATATGTGTGTTCTATATATTTCGTTGTGTGAACTTAGATGCCCGTGTCTTGCATACTCTTATGTGATGCATCTTGTGTTATTATTCTTCATATTCATGCACTTGCATCTTGTATCTCATCTAGGTGCGCTAGATGAATCACGTGAAGGTCATGGTGTGGAATCAGACTAGAAAATGGTGTTTGGTGGACACATCCCGAAGGTGGAAGGACTAAGCAGGTGTGTGACCTTAGATGTCACCAAGACGGAGCAACTAACTGAACTGATTCCGTGTTGATCCCACGCAAGCTCCGGAGCATTATAAGTCTCCCACTACTTTTGAATACAGTTGAGAATATATGTTATATATGTATTGTTGCATTAAGTATAGGAGTTGGATGAAACCCTTGCTGCATATACAACTCCTTGTCCATTAAATATACCTATAACCCTTTGTAGATTCAGGATTGAATCTAAATGCTTATCCATGCTTAGACCGGTAGAAGTCAGGTGATGTCCAGTCACCTGAGCCAAATAGGTGAATAATTAGATAAGTTGGCTATATATGCTATCATGGAAATAACCAAGTGATCAGGATGGATAATTGGAGACCAGGCGGGACGATGATAGAGAAGCAATAAGGCATGGAGGTCTTGGGTGCCTACCTATCCCTGCCTTTGTCGATTAAGGACCGATCGTTGATGGCCCTCTTGTCATGTTGAACACATGCCCCACACTTAGCTAGAAGGATAAGTCGTTCTGACCGCGAAGCCTGAACACTATTTGGGTCGGGAATCAGCCCGATGTACGCGCTGTATTGGTGATGGTTGAGGAGCGCGGCACGCAACCTGTAACAGAACCGACCAAATTATAAGAGATTAAGCCTAATAGTGACCACTTGCATAGTCGAACCATCACGCTTAAGCCCATATAATCCCGGTAGTCCGTGAAATCTCGAAGGATTTCAAACCACACATTGCATAACAGCCAAGATCGTAATAAGTTTAGCGGCCGCCATCCACAAGTTCATCCAGATTACAACATTCATGAAATA
>Ga0182004_10002052_pt1 | contig 15420 bp, 11 predicted proteins | sample Sormic07211540_1_FD_120479 | JGI IMG/M metagenome (GOLD analysis project Ga0182004, IMG submission 120479) | Endophyte microbial communities from Sorghum bicolor roots, Mead, Nebraska, USA - 072115-40_1 MetaG | ecosystem: Host-associated > Plants > Roots > Unclassified | place: USA: Nebraska...
ACAAATCATGCAAATGAGGTTTCAACAACCTTCTGTACCAAATGTACATGTACATGCATCAAAACTTTTTCTTATTCTTATTAAAAAAAACTTTTCCTTATTCTTTTAGGCATGATAGAAAATGGTGATAAGGCATAATTTTCCATCTGTGGCAGCTCGGTTCATGCATCACCAAATCCAATCATATACATTCTCCCTTTTGTTTGGGCAATTATATAAACTCTATGTCTTGTGCACATTTTCATGCTAATCATTGGAAGGAAAATAGTGGATGAGGACAGAGGAGGGAAAGGCAATAAAAAAGGCCTGATAGGAACGGCATGGATTAATTAGTGAAGTACTTTATTTTGTTCAAATATAAAACGAAAGGGACATCTGTTCTGCTTCCAGCTAACCCTCTCCCCTAATTGAAAAAAGGTTCTATGTCGAGGTGAATTGGTGATCACTGACAAGGGATCATGGTAGGATAACACTTACTTGCTAATTTTTATCTCCTCCTTTATGCACATCTGATGTGGAATCACACAGCAGTGGAGTAGTTGTGTGTTTTCATCACTGTAATCTAAGTACACATCAGTTGAGTAAATGTGACTAGTCCTTTTCAAAAGAAAAAAGAAAAAGAAAGTATATGACCAAGTTCAGGGGTGACTTTAGGAACCAACTGTGAAGTTTCTGGTTTGCACTTTTGAATAATCACCCAATTAGGCAAAGTGTTGCTTTCAATTGCTGTTTAAATATTTGTGTGTGTGAAGATGTCGAACCATATACGGATTATTTAACCATGTAGTGACTCAATGACGAATTAGTACAACACATCAATGAATAGACTTAACAAAGGACTCAAGACTTTAATATGCTAGCTCGAGCGATTTGGATAGGGATATTATTATTGGATTGGTGTGGGATTAGGTTCTGTTTGACAAGCCATGGATGTTGACTCATTAACAGGGGACAGTGAGCGACCAAATTAATATCAGGAATCAAAAGGCTATATTGGTGTTGCCCTGTCCAGTTGGCCTGGTCATTACTTTACTTTCTTGCTGCATGCATAATTGGCCATCGAAATAAATATTGGAGAATACACTGAATTGCAGTTTCTAGCCAACTGATGCAATGTTTATTTCTCAAAGCTACACTTATTTCCAACATGTTTAGATTAACATTACATTTTCAGTCAATACAGACTTGATCTAGTTTAAATAAACAACACAATATATTATGTTTACATTTACTAATGAAAATCCATGTTGAGAGCTAGATAAAACTGTAAACATCTATTATTGGGCCAGATTTTCTATATAAATAAAGGTATGACTATGGAGAAAAGAAATGCTAAAATATGGTTTGCAGTGTTCATATACCCTAAGGCAACATCGTTTTGACCATTTTTTTTGTGTGCCCTGGCATTGACATTCCTATTTGTTGTCCCACTCCCGCTCTGACTTGATTTTTTTCCGAAAAATGTGGGGTCATTTTATTAATAGAGGAAGAAGAAATACAGAAAAAAACAACAACAGCAGAAAAAGTATTTGATAATTTTGGACATTTAATTTCGATAATGATGAGCTAAGTGATCTAGAATTAAACTTAGATGTGGACTCTGTTCGCTTGGCAGAAAAGTCATGGCTAAAAGTATTGTTCGCTGATTTATTGTAAGCGAAAACACTGTTGAATAACTGACAGCAGATAAACTTAAGCAAACAAGCATATGGTCAAAGTCCAAACTTGAGGTGAAACACGGTTGAGTAGAGAATCGGTTGCAGGTTTAAAAAGGAGGAGCCTAGCCCATAGGATTGTGAGTGAAACTGTAATTCTTTCTATGCCATCCTTTTTTTTTGAAACAAATGCCACCTAAAATTTGAGAATAAGTGGCGTACTCATACTCCCTCCGTCCTAAAATAAATGTCGTTTGTGCTTTTCGAGAAACAACTTTGACTAAATGTATATTAAAAATATTAATATTTATGGTATACCATTAATTAGTATCATTGGAAAGATATTTGAATCTAGTTTTTTTTTAAAAATATTTGGAGATACAAATATTGCACACCTTTTCTACAAATCGAGTCAAACTTGTGGCACGAAAAACAAGTAATTTGGGACCGAGAGAGTATGATGTATCCATCACATATGTTTCAATGTTTGCAACAAAAGAGGGGCATGCAAATGCAATAAAAAAAAAGATAAACAAAAGAGACCTGCTGGGCCAACCAAAGAGGGCAGTCAGTTCCAATGTGATAAACTGATAAGAGTGCAGCCTGGGATTCCTGTGGCTTCATGACAAAAGTTTTCAGGTGAAGACAAAGCCCTAGACCTCCTCTCCCTCTCTCCCCTCTCTCTCTCTCTCTCTCTTTCTCCAAGGATAGGGAAAAGGGGAGAACAAAATCACAGTACAAAAGCAGGCTACAAGGACAAGATCTTCCTCTGGACTGTGGGATTCTCACACCTATAACCTACTACACTGTCATATATCAAACAAGAATAGAGAGAGCTTCAGCGTGTGAGCAAGAGCAACTCAGAATAGAAACAACTAGTCAAGACTGCCTGCCTGCCCTCGGCTCCAAGCTACTTTGGTGTTCCTGGGCTAGGCCTAGGCCTTTGTTGCCCTGGAACTCTCATTAATTCCGGTATGTGTTATTTGGCTCCACCTCTCTTTCCTTTGCATGTGGGATTTTCAGATAGCTGTTCATGACCAGCAGATTTGGTTATGTTCTTCTGTTTTGGATGCAGAAGCCTGAAGGTTGCTAGTTAATCCACAAGAAGTAGAAGGAGCCTCGCAGGATGGGAGAAACTAGTAGTTCTAGTCATTCAAGGCAGGATCCTTCACTTCTTGGCTATGGCTTCCATGGCGCCATCGCCAACTCCACTACTACCCCTGCAAACTTCTTGTAAGAAACTAAGAACACATCTCTCTCTCTCTCTCTCTCTCTCTCTCTCTCTCTCTCTTATTCTTTTTGCCATTGGGTGTCATATTCTTTTTTGTCTTTTGGCGACCAAGATTTTGTGCAAATGCAAAATTAAAGCTGAATGGCCTGCATCTTGCACTTCTTTTTTAAGTTCATACAGATTTCTGCATGCTGTCCGCGGTTTTAAACTCCCCAAGTTCTCTGCCTTCCATCTTCTGTCATTATTATTTGTCGTTTTTTCCCCCAACGTTCGGCATGCTTCCTGCCCCTCTAATGTTTTTTCTCTACCACAAATGGTTAGCCCAAAACTAAAGTTGCCCTTTCACATGCATGGCAGTGACCAAGAAGGAGCAACCTATTTTGGAGAGCTGGAAGAAGCGTTCATGCATCAAGTTGCCTCCCTCAGAAGAACTCAACAGCAGGCTGCAACCGTCTCTGCACCTCATCATGGAGACACCAAGCGTACGCCAACCCCATCCCCCCTCTTCCTCTGTCTCTCAGTCTCTCTCTAACCAAGACCAAGAAAGCACACAACCTTTTCTCTCTCTGGCTGGCCAAAGGCCAAGAATACACAACATTGTGAGGCACTTTTACAGTAGGTTAGGGCATTGTAGTCAAAAGTAACCATGCAAGAGCAGCAGGAGTGGCAGTTGTGCTGCAGGCTGCAGCAGCTGTACACTTGTGTGTGGTGTTGCGACTGTGATTCCTCTCTCTCTCTAGTGTCTATGTAGAGTGCAACAAGTCTCCATGGCAGTACAACAGTACCGTGGTACCAACTCTCTGGCTTTCTGCAGGCACAACAAGCTCAAAGCTCCACTCGCTTTCACTGCCACACTGGCCCCCACTTCCCTTCCCTTCCCTTCCCCCTCCTTGTGATCCCAATGCATCCTTTCAGTTTCACCTCTGGAACTTGGATAGTACATGTAACATGTCTTGATCTCCTCCTCTCCCCTATGATATCTTCTTGCAGCCTTTCCCACTGCTGCTACTACTACAGCTACAGCTGCAACGGCTACCACTGCTGCTAGGCCACCTCCTACACTGGACATCTTCCCAGCTTGGCCTATGAGGTCTCTTCACACACCCAAGGTATGGATGGACCTCCGCTTGGCCGGCTACAACTTGTATAGAGTTTATTTATCTGTTCACATCCATCACATATACAGCCAGTACAGGCAAGCAAGAACACAGCAAGTTTGCAACTGCTCTCTCTATAGCTCCCTTTTCTTTTTGCACGTCAGGAGTGCTCGAATGTGACAGCAGACAGCACAGACGACTCAGAGAGCAGCAGCAAGAACAACAGCAACCACTCCTCAGATCAACTCGGAGCAGCAGCAAACATGGCGACCCAGTTCGATCAAGCTTCACAGCAGCAGCAACTTCAGCACAAGGTATGTAGGCATTTCATTTCCCTTTGATGTCCATCGCCGCATCTCTTATTTTCTTCTCTCTTTTTTTTGGTGTGTGTGTGTGTGTGTGTGTGTGCATTTGTTCTTCTTTGGTCTTTTTCTTTGCTTCTTGAATTCATCCGTCTCTCTTTGGGTCTTGCTCATCCTTATCAAGTTATCATGGACTTGTGTTCCCTATCATGGCATCATGTAGCTAAGCTAGCTACATGCTCCTATTGGTAGAACAACACATTATTCAAGGGCATTTATGATCTTGCTGCTCCCAAGATCGCCAATCCCAACATGTTAGGTGAATCTTTTGGCCCCTATAGAAATGAGACCAGTTTCTACTTGCTTCTTCCATCATGCTTCTTGCTTGCACTGGACTAGTATTATTAGATTAGATGGAGAATATGGCCTTTCTGACAAGAAATATTTTAGTGGAGCTTTTATTTTAGGATGATGGACAACATCTTCTAGAGGAAGTAGTAGTTTTTTTTAACACTTCAACCGGGGGGGGGGGGGATTCCTCCCCACCTGATTTTATTGAATATGGCTCAAGTTACTTAGATGCATGGAAACTTTACAGGGTTTTTCGTTAGAGCACTAGGCCTACAAAGCATCTTAGAGGAAATAGTAGTTCATCTAGAAAAAGAACTAGTCAATCTATATCGTTGGTATTTTGCTATAGGGTGTGGATAAGTCTAGAAGACTATGTAAGAGGATATGTTAGGTTAGTCCAGGATAGATCATGTACTGCCATTGGTGCTGCAATATAAGACAAGTTAGCATTCTTACAATATTATTTTGTCACTAGCTTACAAAATTGTGCCCTGATAGAAATGCACCAACTGAACCTTCTTACATATATAATGGCAACTTTGGGTCAGTGGTGCTTTAGGTACGTACTTTCTGGTCAATTGATCAACTGCCAAGATATATTGGCTGAAAACATTGTGTATGAACTGAATGATTCACACTTTAACTGAAATAAACATTGCAAGTTAGGGTGTGACAGCAGCATAAACAAAAGGCAAAACTATGTTTTGTCTGTTGTAAGAGTGCGTGGATTCCACCAAATGCACACCAATGTTTTTTTTAATCTCTGCTTGATGTAACGTGAATGTCGAGATCCTACTGTATAGTGTTTTTGCGCCATGGACACGCAAGGATGGATAGGAACACTGTTAATTGATTTCTCTTTTATTGTGTAATCGTGCTCATGTTTACTAATCTACATGTTCATGTCTACTTTGGTATGCAGAATATGGCTACAAGTTCCACTCCAAGAACTGGGAAGCCCCTTGATCCAAAGGTCTCTCTCTCTTTTGGTTATTTTAGTTACCTTTTTACAGTAATTCATATTCTCAGGGTGCTGCAGTTTACAATGTCTCTGAAGTATTTCTGTATTTGAGAATCCCAGATAGAGAATGAGCTTTTTTATATATTCTCTATTGGTGTCAACAGGTAATCAGAAGGCTGGCTCAGAATCGCGAAGCTGCACGCAAAAGCCGGCTGCGAAAGAAGGTGATGGTCTGAGCATCAGCTACATGATGAAAACTGAAGTTCTTCTCAGCGGTGACTTTAAACAAGTTCCTGACAGTTAAATTTTTCAATGTGCCATAGGCTTACATCCAGCAGCTTGAGAGCTGTAAGCTGAAGCTTTCTCAGATGGAACAGGACATGCAGCGAGCCCGTTCCCAGGTTCACTTTCTACCTTTTTTTTTCTTTTTCTTTTTGCCTGCTGACTGCTAACTCAACATCTGAAATCCTGAACTTGTGTGTTGTCCTTTTAGGGCCTATTTCTTGGAGGAGGTACAGGTGCAAACACCAGTTCAGGTGCCTCGTCTGATCCTCATTTCTCGTTCTCTACAGTAATAGTGTGTCTCAGCATGTACCATCGGTCATAGTAATACCATTTCTCTGACTGACGAGTGGTGTTCAGGCGCCGCCATGTTCGACGTGGAGTACGCCCGGTGGCTGGACGACCACAGCCGGCGCCTGGCCGAGCTGAACGGAGCTCTGCACGCACACCTGGCAGATGGTGACCTCAGAGCCATCGTCGACGACGCCCTGACCCACCATGACGAGCTGTTCCAGCTCAAGGCCATGGCGGCCAAGTCCGACGTGTTCCACCTCATCACTGGGGTGTGGACGACCCCTGCTGAGCGGTGCTTCCTCTGGATGGGTGGATTCAGGCCCTCCGATCTGCTCAAGGTATGCATTCGTTTCAGTAATCTGAAATAGAACATCAGATATCAAACTGCCTGCATTACACATAGATGTCTGCACTCACCTAGCTAGGAATCAAGGTTCGTTCTGTCAGAAAGTGCACAATGTAGGCTGACACTGGAGTAGAAAACTCAGGCAGTGTTACTTTTTCAATACTAAGATCACAAGAAATTTTCCAACCAACAGTAGGGAACAATGAACTCAGGCTAAATCAGATCACTTCTTAGTACAGCAAGATTCTCTAATTCCGATACATATACAAATTTTCATTTTGTTGCAGACACTGCTGCCCCAGCTAGATCCACTGACAGAGCAGCAAGTGATCGGCATATGCAACCTTCAACAGTCATCACAGCAGGCAGAGGAAGCTCTCTCGCAGGGCTTGGAACAGCTGCATCAGTCACTAGCTGACACCATGGCTGGTGGATCTCTGATTGACGACGCCAACATGAGCTTCATGAGTCAAATGGCTCTTGCCCTCGGAAAGCTGGCCAACCTTGAAGGCTTTGTGATACAGGTTATGGTTTCTCATCAAATCTAGAATCTCAATCAATATGTTACTATGCCAGTGTCATAGGTACTCTATAGATCCTACACAAGGGCTGCTATGATATTCCTCATTTCACTCAACTATACAGATGAGCTATGGAATAGTTGATAAAAAAAATGTTGCGGCAATAATACCATATTCAGGGTAACTTTTTGCATCTGGTCAAACCTGCATCGTAGTAAATCTTGTTAGTACAATTAGTGCCCCAAATAAGCAACTGTTTCAAAATTTTAATCTATAGAATTTGCAACACATTATCTAACGCCATGCCATCAATATTGATGTTTATATATCTGCATTCTGGAAAGAAAGGGCTCATCAACTAACCATGTAACAATATGGTTTTGGAAGGCATCTTTATATTATAAGTATAATCATGACACAGGGTAGCCAAAGAAGAATAATTTTCATGCAACATGTGCTAAAACTACGTGATTAATTTTCAGGCTGATAACTTGAGGCAACAGACTCTTCATCAGATGCACCGTATTCTGACAGTTCGGCAGGCAGCTCGATGTTTCCTAGCAATTGGCGAGTACCACAACCGCCTTCGTGCCTTAAGCTCCCTCTGGGCTTCTCGACCTCGAGAGTAAGCACGATGCAGTTCCTACGTCATCACCTATCTTTAATTGTTTTATTTAAGAAAGAAGTTCCCAACCTCTAGTTGTTGAAGGTAGTATTCACTAATGATTGGACAAGTTCAAGTACTTATTAAATATTAATACAAGAGTGACCCAGGGTTTCTGTACACGCAAGTTAAACTAATACCAAGATGTGCCCTACTAAATCAGCAAGGAATGGACCGCCTTCCTACCAGCAATCAGAACTCAAAAGTCAGCAAGCAACCATAACAAAAAATAAAGTCCTTATTCCCTGAAAAAAGGGGCCATGCCATGGCATAAGAAACAAGGAATAAACATAATTTCTGATACTTTCTCTGGATGTTTGTCCAACTAACTGAATTCTATAAAACTCAAAGAATTAGCTGAATAGCTATAGCAGATACTTTCAATATGCTTCCCTGATCTATTTATTATTGCTGGTGCCTGTGTTGCTGCCAGGATACTGGTGAACGATGAAGGAAATTGTGAGGAGATAAGCATTGCAGCACAACCATCCCAAAGCCAATTTTCAGCCTTCTGATTGACAAATGTTGTGGAACTAACCTTCAGCATAGGAGCAAGAAAAAATGACTGGGAAGAGAGGTTTTTTGGATGCAACTAGCAGACATCTGGGAGTAACAGAAGAGAGCTGGGAAATGAAGGAAGCTTTAGAACAAGGAATGTTTCTGAAACTTTTTTGTTTTGGAAAACACTTTCTGAAAATGTGTGGTGTACAAGAAAATTCCAGGGAGGTGAAATTGCTTCGCTCACTGCAGCGGGAAAGGGAAAGAGAAACACTAGAATCTGGTGTCCAGTACTATGTGTTCTTTTGGTTCTGTCTAGTCTAAATTCTTGTAACAGCTCTTCCTATGATGGAATAATCAATTCAGCAATTCCACCGATGATTACTGGTTAGATCATTGACTATGTTGAATAGGATAGTTGAGCTATCTAGTCATTTGTATGACTATGTTTATCCGCTATCTATGACTATATTAGGTTAATATGCTGTAATCTTTATATATCGATCTATTTGGTTACATGAAGAAACACATTTAAGCTAATGCCCATTCACATTCAATTAGCCAGGTGAACAAAAAAATAGTCCCAAACCTGGATATAATCCGAATATGTTAAAGGGTAGAAACACCAATACTATTGCTTAAAAAATAAATAAGAATGGCACAGAAATTACACTTGATCTAAGCAGATATGCCAATGATGTTTCAAACAGGTTTAACACCAAAGAACAAGGTCATCACAGAGGAAAATGTTCCACTTACAACTACTTATCCTTTTTCTGAGAAGCTCGTTGTTTGGACCACTCTTCCAACGTTTTCCGGTGAAGGGCGTTCATTTTTATCTTTCTTCGTTCACGGATGATGTTCTCAGCATCTTTCCAGTTCTCAGCAACGCCCAGCGCTACTAGAATTGCACACACAACACAAGCACTTCTTCCATGACCTAATATGCCCATCACGAAGAACAAACATAACAGTTAATATACTGCCAGAATACTAGGAAATACAATTATGTACACAATATGAACATCAAGTCACAATGCTGAAATTAATTCTAACAAAAGGTGGGTTACTAACCAAATGCACAATGGACATAAACCGGCTTCCCCTCAGATCTCTTTTCACAAGCCCAACGTGCAGCCTTTTCAATTTGGTGCGGTGTTGGAGCTCTTGTATCCCACGTTGCAAGACAAAGATACTCGTCTGCTGGAACGAAGCAACTTCTTGGAAGCTCACAGGTGCAATCTATGACAGACGGGCTTCCAGGGGGCAAATGTGTCAAGAGAAAGGGCCATCCTCCCAGATATAGGCCTTCCACGATCTTGTCATGCACGGACTCCTTCCTCATGTATCTCTTAACCATTGCATATGTCCGAGCAAGCAACAAGAAAGGACCAAACAGTATAAACGACCAAAATGGAAATCTTCCCACCGAATTCTTCCCCAAGATCCACGGTAGGTTGATGGCATCATGGGATGCAACCGTGACAACAAAAGCAACAATACAGGTGTGTAGGAAAGGAAGCACAACAACTCCCATGCCCAGCTGGCACAGACCAACAGATGTGACAAGAAAAGCTGTCGCGGCGATGCCGGTCACCTTGGATATCCCCATTGTTATCTTTTTATGATTATAAGATCACTTCTTCTGCGTTGCCAGGACTAAATCTGCACCAAAGTTTCCATCAGCAGGTGTTGTTTTAGCAGAGTGGTGAAGTTTGATTTTAGTAAGTGAAAACACTTCACACTTGTGGTGTGTGGCGCAGAGTTAGGTATATTCAATCTAGAAAGCAACATATGCTAAGCATGCCAGCAGCTCTTTGGCATGGAAAAAGGGGAACTGCAATACACATTTTTGGAATCCAAACTTCTTTTCCATGCGAAAATGAGTACTAGTTCCTAATAGGCCAGCGTTAAACAAAACTGAACAGCAAACTGGGAGAAAACAACAAAGCCCACAAACTCAGGGCCATCCTGCAGAAAACAACAAAGCCCAGAAACACGATTGACTTAACCATTACATCAAGCAGATTCGATCGAAATAACAAGCGTGTGCGTTTGGTTATGTGAAATGCCAACTGTCTCAGTTTGTCTCTTTTTGTTTACTTCCGAAACACCCGTCACCCCTTGTCTGTCTCATCTCAGTTTCTTTCAGAGCATGTAGGCTTAGAGAAATTCCACCGCACACTATTGACCGGATAACTAGATTCCTACCTAGATCGAAGCAGTGTGCCAAGATCCATCCGATCCAGAACATTACAAATAGAATAGATCAAACTAAACTATTACAGCAACGACATTCATTCATCACATAGAACATATCCACACTGAGATGTGGAGGTAAGCACGGGACAGAAACGAAACTACGAAAGCGCGTCAGGGATTAGCACGGAGAGCAGATTACCAACCTCGGCAAAGGCGAAGGCGAAGGCGAAGGGCGGGGCGGGGTCGGTGCCGGCCGGTGACGGTGAGGAGCGCGCCTGGGGCCGTAGCGCGGGGGAATAGGAAGGAAGCGAAGCGGGCAGGGGTGGCAAGCCAAGGGGATCCATCCGTTCCTCCCGGCGGCAGCGCAGCGGCATCGTCGGGGACGGAGACGTGCGCCTCCAACGAATTTTTTATTCCTTTTTTCCGTTTTCTCTCTCATCATCACCTGATGGGCCGTCTAAAGCGCCCTCTCAACCAGAAGTGGGCTTCCGTCCGACAGGTTGTTCCTGACTTGGCAGGTCGGCCCATTTAGTACACGCACCAAAAGAGGAAGAAAAAAAAAGAAGGAAAGTCCTTTTGACCACTCTTCTTCATTCGGTTGGCACTCTTTTATATTCCTCAAAAAGGAAAAGAAAAAACAAGTGAAGGAGTTCCATCTACACCATTGATGAAATCTAGATGAACTTGAGTTGTGGGTTCTTCCATTGTGCATATGTCAAGTCAGGGTTAGCGGCACGTCAGAATTTCGATTTGAGTGGTCAATTTGAGCTTATAGGAACTAGTTAAAGCGCAAAAACATTTTGAATCTGTCATGGATGATCATTTAAACATCGATTATCGAGTTCTAATGCAATGCCGCACGCTTGGGGCATATTTGGGTTAAACCCTGAAAAAGCTGTCTAGCTCATGCAGGAGTAACCTTAGGCTTCTATTTTCCTAGGCAAGTTACACCATAAAAAACATAGGCCCTTGGTCCTTGATTTGGGTAATTATAACATCACACGTCTTCCCCCCTAGATTCATATATCAACTACGAAGTATTCAAATTTGGACTTGTGTATGATATACTCCCTCCGTCCTAATAGGATTGAAATAAGTCAGACTAAGTCTATAGAAAATCATATCCATAAATATATTGGGTATTATTATATTTTCAAATAGTATAACTATGAAAATATATTTTCTAATTAATATATTAATATTATTTATATATGAATTTAGTTATTATAATTTTAAATTTATCTGATTTTTTTAGGTGAGAAACTGAAAATTGTATCTCTTCTTGCACAATCAGACCAGGATGCAAAATAGACGGTACAGATCGCGCGTCGCCGCGGCGGCGCCAGCGCCAAACCTGCTAGTGCCGCACGTGGCCTTTCTTTCCTCCGATCCCTACCTCTCGCACCCGTGGCGCCGTCTCCATTACCAGCCGCCGCCGCCGCTTCTTGGACATCTCAGTCGAGCGCCCCCGCCGCCCCAGGTCGGGGGTCTCAGCCTTGGGGCGCGCGCCCTCGACCGCATACGGCCGCCGGAATCTGGCGGACGCGCCGCGGATTCCTCCTCGCCGCCGCGCCGTCATTCATGGCGAGGCGTCGCCGGGTGGTACCAGAACCATAATCCATGCTATTCAACATCCTACACTGCAAATCACAAGCTCCTGTAACCGCCGCCGCCGCCGCCGCAGCTATCTCCAGCCCCCGCTTCTCCTCCGCGTCCCTGCCCCTGCCCCTGCCGGCGCTGTTCCCGCCACCGCCACCGCCTTCTCCTCCTCCGGCTCCGCTGCCTGAGGAGAGCCCGTTCGCGGCGCTCCTCGCCTCTGATCCCGCGCCGCCGGAGCCTCTCCGCCAGGTGCTCGCCACGGGCGACGTCCACGCCGCGCTCCGGGGCCTCCCGGGCCTCGCGCGCCAGCTGTTCCGGTGGGCGGAGGCCACCCCGCGCGGCTTCCCCCGCTCCGCCTCCGCGTTCGCTGCCGTCCTCTTGCCGCTCGCCCACGCCAACCACATCCGGGCCGCCTACCCCGTCTCCCTCCGCGCCCTGCACCTCGGCCTCCTCCTCCCTGTCCTGTCCCTCCTGCTCGCCGCTCCCCTCTCTCCCGCCCTGCGCTCCCTGTTGAGCCTCCTCCTACGCTTGTCCGCCAAGTTCTCGGCGGAATCCCAGGCTCGTGACGCCACGCCCGCCGCCTGTTCGACGCTGTGCCTTGCGGCCTTCCGCGTGGTGGCGTGCCACGGCGTGGCCCCTGATGTCCGGGACTGCAACTGCGTGCTGCGCGTGCTCCGTGACGCGGCCAGGTGGGACGACGTCCGTGCTGTATACAGAGAGATGCTCCAGCTCGAAATTGAGCCGACCATTGTCACATACAACACTTTGCTGGATTCTTTCCTGAAGGAGGGGAGGAAGGACGAGGCTTCCATGCTGCTCAAGGAGATGGAAACCCAAGGGGGCGGTTGCTTGCTGAATGATGTCACGTACAATGTGGTGATTAGTTTCTTGGCCAGGGAAGGTCATCTGGAGAATGCAGCAAAGCTGGTTGACAGTATGCGGTTGTCCAAGAAGGCCTCATCCTTCACTTATAACCCACTTATCACTGCCTTGCTTGAAAGGGGTTTTGTACAAAAGGTTGAAGCTTTGCAGATGGAGATGGAGAATGAGGGCATTATGCCTACACTGGTGACATACAATGCCATCATTCATGGGCTGCTTAAAAGTGAGCAGGTAGAGGCTGCACAGCTGAAATTTGCTGAAATGAGAGCGATGGGCTTACTGCCGGACCTGATCACATACAATTCTATGCTAAATGGATATTGTAAGGCAGGTAATTTGAAGGAGGCTCTTTGGTTGCTTGGTGATTTGAGGCGTGCAGGTTTAGCACCAACAGTTTTGACATATAACACTCTTATAGATGGTTATTGTAGATTAGGTGGTTTAGAGGAAGCTAGGAGATTGAAAGAGGAAATGGTAGAACAGGGGTGTTTTCCTGATGTTTGTACATATACAATTCTCATGAATGGTTCACATAAGGTGAGGAACCTTCCTATGGCAAGAGAGTTCTTTGATGAGATGCTGAGCAAAGGTTTGCAGCCAGATTGCTTTGCCTATAATACAAGGATTTGTGCGGAGCTAATCCTAGGGGATACTCATAAGGCTTTCCAGTTGAGGGAGGTGATGATGTTGAAAGGGATATATCCTGATACGGTCACATACAATGTTATTATCGATGGACTGTGCAAGACTGGTAACCTGAAAGATGCCAAAGATTTGAAGATGAAGATGGTCAGTGATGGTTTACAGCCTGACTGTATCACATACACCTGCTTGATTCATGCACACTGTGAAAGAGGACTCCTAAGTGAAGCAAGGAAACTTCTTAATGGCATGGTCTCAGATGGTTTGCAGCCCTCCGTTGTGACCTACACCATATTAATTCACACGTGTTGTAGAAGAGGAAACCTTTACTCAGCATATGGTTGGTTCCGGAAGATGCTGGATGTGGGGATTGAACCTAATGAAATAACATATAATGTGCTCATACATGCACTATGCAGGACAGGCAGAACTCTGTTGGCTTATCATCATTTTCACGAGATGCTGGAAAGGGGATTAGCGCCAAACAAATACACGTATACTTTATTGATAGATGGGAACTGTAGAGAAGGTAACTGGGCTGATGCAATAAGATTGTATTTTGAGATGCATCAAAATGGTATTCCTCCAGACTATTGCACACATAATGCATTGTTCAAGGGATTTGATAAAGGCCACATGTACCATGCAATCGAGTACTTGGAGAATATTGTTTTGGGGTGAATGGATTAGCCTCTTTGAAAGATTGTCCTGTTGGCCTTGCATCACTGATATTTCCTGTAAGAACTTCTCATGTATCGCAAATTTCTCTTCATCAGTGTACCATTATTTAGCTTTGCTCATTTCTTCAAGCATATTTACACTTGAGTTCGGTCTGGAGATGATGTGGTGTTTGTGGGCTATACCTTTCAAAAGGGAAATGAAAAGAGAGTTTGAGACAATGTTCTCTGAGTTATGTTGCTGGGTGCTTTCAAAAGGATAGTTATGCACAAAAATATCTCCTCTTGCTGCTCAGGAGATCATAGATGGAGTTTGGGGGGCAACTCTATCAAAAGATGAAAAACAAGATACTGGAATCATGATCTCTTACCAAAAGAATAGTTGAGCACAAGCAAGTCTTCCTATTGTGGCTTAATCCGTGTCAGTTCTTTGCTTGGCATTATACTCATGGAGATATGTTTTTTAATTGGAAACTGGGTGGCAGGAACTCGCTCCGGTTTCTGAAGATCTCTCATGATATTCTGCCCTTTTGTTATTTTCTTTTGATGATGTGTACTGGAAACCTGACCACTGTTAATTCCTTATACCAACTATATCAAATACTAAATGGCTATGGCTTTCTGTGACTGAGCTTTCTTCAGTTATACATAAGATTTCTCTTGGTAAGAACATTCCAAGAATCTTTTGTAATAAATGATTCTTGTATCACCAATTTTGCCATAGGCATGCTACAATATATTGACTTGTCAGATATGCAGTGCTCATGGACTGAAATTTTTCATTGTCTTGTCATGTCATGCTCCTAAAGTACTAGAATTATACCCTTTTGATTGCCTCTTTGGTGTCATTTGTATTTTTTTTTTACTTTGTTCACTGTTTTTTTTTTGCCTTTTGGCGGATTCACTTATTAGTTAGGTCACTAATACAGTCTTCAATGCACACCATTGACTTGATTTTTCTGAATATCTTTACTATAATGCTAGTAATAAATTTATAATGGTGTTGATGTAATTTTGGTGATGACTCATTAATGTTTCCATCTCACAAAATTGAATACCGTTATATATAGTACTCCCTCAGGTCTGGTTTATTAGGCATAGTCTGACATAGCACGGTCTCCTAAATTTTTCTTGAAAACGCAGGAGAACTGCGCTTCATTATATTTAGAAGAAACCAGAGGGGAGGGGGAGCCCCAAGTACAACACACACCACAGT
>Ga0182004_10002053_pt1 | contig 15420 bp, 18 predicted proteins | sample Sormic07211540_1_FD_120479 | JGI IMG/M metagenome (GOLD analysis project Ga0182004, IMG submission 120479) | Endophyte microbial communities from Sorghum bicolor roots, Mead, Nebraska, USA - 072115-40_1 MetaG | ecosystem: Host-associated > Plants > Roots > Unclassified | place: USA: Nebraska...
GGCCGATGACGTTGCCAAGAAGGCTCTGGACGGCATCAAATCAGCAAAATTCATTGTCCCCTGCAATTTCGAGGGCGAAATGCTAGCTGCAGCCACTGCTGGTTTATCCCCGCAGAGCTCCCCGTTAATGGCGTTCATAGAGGTGATAGGCGCTGGAATCTTACGGTTTACGGCACTTTTGTTTCCAGTGGAATTGGTTCTCTATCATAGAGAAGTATTATGCCAAGAACCAGAAGAGCAAGTGATAGCACAATAATCCGTTCCTTTCCTAGATGTCATGAAAGTCAAAAGAAATAATAAATCGCGGGTGAAACAATAAATCATACGTGGACAAGTTGAATTCCTCTTTTTTTTCTTTCTCCCCAACGTTTTTCATGTGATCATCTACAGTGTAAATGTTGATTCTGGCAAAAACAATAGTACGGAGGGCACTAAAGAGCTTGTATTTGTTATTTTCATGATTTCTCTTCTAGTGAAGATGCAACACGATCCACAGTTGATATTTTCCTTAAGTTTTCTTTTTTGAAAAATAAAAGTAGTTATTCCTTATTCTCATTAGCAAACATGAATAAAGTATTTGCTTCAACAACTGCATACATTAGATAGTTGAAAAAGGACGATTCCTATTTTGCCCGCAAAGGGAACACTTCTGGGGCAGTAAGAGCTCAGGCCGTCACCAAGCTTTGCACGACAAATTGAGCAGGCCCAGTTCGTTGCTCCAGCTTCTATTGGGCCAAGGCCCGCAATCTCGAATCAAAATCTTGCAAAACCCGAAACATGCCGGGTGCTATTTTTCAAAGGTAAACAACCTTTTTGCAAGAACCTACGCTGAACAATACCAGGGACCAAAAATTAATTAATTTGTTAGAATTGGTAGGAACAATATCAGAGACCAAAATTTAATTTGTTCAAATTGGCAGGGGCCGCGCGAACGCGTACCCCCTCTACCACAAATTACGACGTCCACTCTCCCACTTGGGGAGATGGTAGACCAGCACACCCACCAAGTGCAATGTGGGCCACTGATCTAGGCCATGGGCCTTTATGATCGCCCATCGACCCCGTCCAGGTAAGTATGGAGCAACGGTGCACCTGGACCTCATTATATAGTCGTCTGGTCCCATCGTCCCACCCTGCGCCGCCGAGGTGGGACTAATCCCCGCGCACCTCACAGTCCGGGCAGAGAGATGGGGAGAAGCCGTAGCGACGCTCTATCGTTGGACGGCTGAGGCGGCTTCACGCGGCGCAGCACTGACCGGAACACCGACTGGGGTCTGGGGTGGGCCGACGAGAGAGCGCTAGATGGGCTAAGACTGGTTGTTGGCCTTTCTAACCGGAATTCTAGCGCCAGTTCGCTTCTTCTTCGGGCCGATTCCTCGCACTCGAAATCTGCCACGACGAGACTTCTCTTTTGTTCCATGGCATCTCAAACTCTGCTTGGGCATCTGAAAACACGTGCAGCAGGCCCAAAAGATGATGGCTTGTTCCTTGGGACTTGGGAGAGTGAGGAGGCGTCATCTGCTGGTGCTAGCTGCTTGCTTAATCAGCTGTGTTAGCAGAGGTGGTGGATTGCACTATCCATCGTCACATCACATCGATCGGTGATTAGCCGTACGTGGCATCATCCTGGCTGTCAAATCACGCAGGCAATCGCTAAAACAACAAATTTCAATAACACACACGACGCGGTAGATCTTGTTGCCCCCACTCACGTCATTGGAGATGAAAATTTTTGGATGTCACATCGGATATGTCGGAAAGATGTTTTTAGAAACTAATAAAAAAACAAATTACATAGCTCGTCAGAAAACTGTAAGACAAATCTATTAAGCATAATTAATCTATCATTAGCACATGTGGGTGACTGTAGCACTTAAAACTAATCATATAGTAATTAGGCTTAAAAGATTCGTCTCGCGATTTTCAACCAAACTGTGCAATTAATTTATTTTTTTATGTAAATTTAATGTTCCATGCATATGTCCAAAGATTCGATGGTATGGATGAAAAAATTTTGGATGGGGACTAAATAGGGCCTCTTAGTGCCAGGGGTGGAGGAGAGCTAGTAGAAAATGAAATCTCAAAAAAAAAAAGTGAAGGCGTGGTACGGTATTTTACAATCTCTTGACCCGCTAGAAAAGTAATACGGTGAAAATATTACTTTGGGCGTGGATAATACTGATGTTGACTATAGATCCGTCTCGGGTGGTGGCTCGAGATCGAAAGGAGAGCATCGTACACATTCAGATTTTGATTTTTAATGGCCTCCGTGACCACCCCCGGCCCCTGGATGGTTTTGCAGTCCAGTGCCAACGCGTGCGTGGTGATCTTGCTGCCGTACGTGTAGAGCTCCGTACCGTATCGACGTCTAGCCATATCTATTTCTTGTCCGTTTTCTCTTCTTCTTTCTTGCTTTCTCATGCCATCACTCGAGTGCGGTATGTATATATTTGAAGTCCACGATGGCCGGCCGGTGGTGCTCTCTGACAATGCACGCACCACGGTACGAGTTGTGGAATTTGTGATTTTGTGGTGTGACAAAATATGTCGAAAGAATATATGCATATATACACCATGGTCGGATTATACCTTTTTTTTATGATGAAACATATATCAGATTATACATACCACGACACAAACCACGCATAAAAACGTAATATTTTTTTTTTGCGAAGATCATAAAAACGTAATAGACCAGTCGTCAGGGTCTATTTGGTTGTGTTGGTAGGTAAAACACCGTCGACACTCCCCGGCGTCTAATTTGAGCTGTATGGAGATGAGATTGTTGTCTGACCGGCCAGAGCTGACACGCTCACCCAGTGTCAATGCCCTCCACACAGCTAGGTAAGAGATATATATGCAGATGCTTACTACCGTATGATATACAGGTGAATTCCATGCGCATTGCTGTGGTTTTTTTAAACAAATCATTATATATATAGTATTATTATATGGTATTCAGTATATTATGTAAGTATATACATATATGAATTTGACTTGCGTGTATTTTATTGTATTAGACCTAGTAAAATTGCTAAGCTAATAGAAGTTACATTATAACTGAACATCTTTTTTCTAATCCAAACATTTTAATGTTTAGGCCTTGTTTAGTTCAAAAAAATTTACATAATTTTTCAGATTCCCCGTCACATCAAATCTTTAGACGCATGCATGGAGTATTGAATATAGACGAAAATAAAAACTAATTGCACAGTTTGGTCGGAATTGACGAGATGAATCTTTTGAGTCTAGTTAGTCTATGATTGGATAATATTTGTCAAATACAAACAAAAGTGGTACTATTTCTATTTTGCAAAAAAATTTGGAACTAAACAAAGCCTTAATTAGATTTATAGAAAATATTGTCAATATTTACATCTCTTAATATATTTTTATATGAAACTATATTCCTTTATACTGATTTAATAATATTTATTACACATCATAAATATTATTTTTTTTTAAAAAATATTTGATCAAATTTAAAATGGTTTGCCTCGTAAAAACGAGATGTACAATTATTTTCGGAATGACAGTTCAAGTGAAAATTTGTGTTTCTGGTGCAGTAGCAGAGTCGTGTGCTCCTAGTGCAGTTGCTGGTGTAATTATCGGAAGGGGCAAGCAGCTGCAGAGCTGCAGCGACCAAGGGGACGACGCGAGGAAGATGAGGGCGGTGGTGATCACGCGCGGCGGCGGCGGCCCGGAGGTGCTGGAGGCGCAGGAGGTGGAGGAACCCGCGCCGCTGGGAGACGGCGAGGTCCTCCTCCAGGTGGCCGCCGCGGGCGTTAACCGCGCCGACACGCTCCAGCGCCACGGCCGCCATCCGCCGCCCCCCGGCGCGCCCCCTTACCCGGGGCTCGAGTGCTCCGGCACTATCCTCGCGCTCGGCCCCAACGTCCCACCGCGGTGGTCCGTCGGCGACAAGGTGGAGTGGATCCGCTGCCGCTGCCCCTGCCTGCCTCCTGTGGCGAACTGAAATTTCGCTTCTGCTGCTGTGTGTGATTAGTTTTGTGCGCCGTGCTGCTATCGTCCTGCAGGTCTGCGCGCTGCTTAGCGGAGGCGGGTACGCGGAGAAGGTGGTGGTGCCGGCGGGCCAGCTGTTGCCGGTGCCGGAGGGCGTGTCCCTTACGGACGCGGCCGGCTTACCCGAGGTGGCCTGCACCGTCTGGTCCACCGTGTTCATGACCAGCCACCTCTCTCCCGGCGAATCGTTCCTTGTAAGATCAATTTTCCATTTCCTTATATGTAGCTGCGTCCAAGAGAAGTGGAGAACTCGGTTAGCCAAGTAGGTGCATCCTCTAGGAATGGGATGGCATCGTGATTTCTTGATTCCAATTTTGTATACATAAATCAGTAAGGATCATAAATGGTTTTAACCAATTAATTTGAATCAATAAGCATCGCAAATGATTTCTATCTGCTGATTATCTTCTTGTGAATTTCTTTTGCTCCACGAGAAATCAGCATGCCATTATTATTAGCTGGGATTGAGAACAATAAAATAAAGCACACCCAAATATATAGAAGTACTGAAAAGAGGTGCCAAATTCTTCTCTGCCACCTAATCCTATTTGGAGTTACTTCCGTGACTTAACTGCCAGGAAACGAGTACTGCAATTGGGGTTTCTTAGCACCGAATTATATTTGAATCTCCCGTTTATGTTCGTTCGGGATGACCATGTATGAAGATTTTGCAGATACATGGAGGATCAAGTGGAATTGGTACGTTTGCTATACAGATTGCAAAGCACCTCGGAATAAAGGTTTTTATCACAGCAGGTTTGTTCACTATAACACAAACAAGACACAGCCAATTGTTCTCGGTGATGTCATGTCTCCAATAATTGTGCTGGAAAACTATAGGAAGTGAAGAAAAACTAGCAGCCTGCAAAGATTTGGGTGCTGATGTATGCATTAACTACAAAACTGAAGACTTTGTTGAGCGTGTCAAACAGGAAACTGATGGGAAAGGTATATCGCATAATCCTACCACCTGATTATGTTTAATATTAGCTCATTCGTATTGTATCTAAAGTCCATATCATACAGAGTATTCTATTAGCAACTGAATGTTAACAGCATGCTTAGTACCATTATCCCTGGAGGAACTACTTTTTTTTTCCAGCAGTTATGTGTAGGCATTATAATCAAATTAATATGTGGTACTGACTGGAATCTGAACATCTACCAGGTGTCGATGTAATTCTCGACAACATTGGAGGACCATATCTCCAGCGCAATCTGAACAGCTTAGGTGTTGATGGCAGACTTTTCATCATTGGCTTCCAAGGCGGTGCTGTAACTGAAGTGAACCTGCAAGCTGTGCTTGCACGGCGTTTGACCATACAAGGTATTTTAGTTGCACAAGCCAGAGGCAATAACATCATCCATTACATTTCAGTGATGCTCAGTAAGAATTTTTATGTCAGTTTGCTGATGTTTTTTCGCGTATAGGCAATAGCAACCAACCTCTACGTTCCTAAATGCCACTCCTATTTTAACACTTGATTAAGTTTTTCACATAGTTAATATATTTTTCCATGATTGTGTGCAGCTGCTGGACTGCGCAACAGAAGCCTTGCTAATAAAGCAGAGATTGTTGGTGAGGTCGAAAAGAATGTGTGGCCTGCTGTCGCTGCTGGCAAGGTGAAGCCGGTGATTTACAAGACGTTTCCGTTGTCTGAAGCTGCTGAGGCTCATAGGTTGATGGAAGCTAGCACCCACATCGGCAAGATACTGCTGCTTCCATGACTGTGCCTGTAGCTTTTGGGCTCTTTAGTTCTGGAGGAGTCAGTTCAAGAACATATGCAACTTCTGTGACAGTCTGCATGAATGGTGTACTGGTGTAGCATGGCCTTTTTATCTTGTATACTAGATTGGATCTTTTTCCCCTGAGCAATTCTCTTGTCAATTGGATCCTTCAAGTACTGATGATGTTTTTCTGTGAGCTATGATATAATAAATCTGGCAGACGGACATGTCCATGCCACTACAGTACGTCAGTACCTGATGCCACATTACCACTGTACTGCTGATGCAGTCTACAGATATGTAGAGATATATGTTTATGTACCGTGGCCTGATGGCTCTATCTCGTCGGCCGGCCGACGACGAGCCGATAGCTCTCGGTTGAAGACTAGGAGCCAAAGATATCGCTGGATTCTCAAGGAGCTCGCCTCCTTGGATAACTACCAAGATTTTGGTCTGAATGGAGAAGGAAGCATCAATTCCTGCACGCCTATCTTGCTGGTGATAACGGAGAAGCAGGTTTTAGAACCAAAGGATGCCCAAGATGCATAAACTTTTTTCAGCATTACTTCCCGTTATCAAATGGCTCACACGATACCATCCAAGTGTTACAAAACTGCTAAAAATTGGCACTAGTCAAATGTACTCGTTTCCATCATGTCTAGTGACAAGATGTGGTTATAAAATAAGGCTCATAGTGAAATAAACGTCCTATTAATAAATTAATATGCTGCAGTCCATCTTACCCTCTTTAGTCACATGGGTTAGCATAGGAATTATTAAGTTTTCTTACCCTTAAGTTACTATGCTAGTAAATGTAAATGTAAACGTAAATGAAATATTTGTACACATACGAAGTGCACATGCTGCCAAGGGAAGGAACTGCAAGTAATCAATAATACAAGGGATTATTAAGTTTCCTACCAATAAGCCTGGTCCTGAATTTAAAACCTGACACTATTTTTTTTGCATCCCGTGTACAATGTATATTTACAGATAGTCAGTCAGGTACTCAGAAGCATGCAAACTGCCACTGCAAAATTACTCAGAACCTGAAATCCTTACTCAGAAATAGAAGCTAAGCGCCATGGCGCCATATTTTGCATTTTGACTTCTGCAATTTGCATTACCACTCATGAAATTGCAACTAATCACTTTGGATGAAATATGCAGCTCACCATTGGTACAACAGACAAACACTATGGACTATACTATGTTCTCAATCATTTTCATATGTCCTAATTCCTAGAAGTCAATCTGGTTTTCCTCCCTCCAGTGATGGACAAACGAAAAGCGTTTAGCAAATCTGCCAAAGAAGCTGAAAACTCCTTCCATGCCCTTAATCTTGAGTAGTTTTCAATGGAGAGTGCAATTGCATTGCTGCCTCAGTGATTCAGTCTGCCGCTTCTGCAACTCGTTATCCTGCAGCAATGGAAATGATTAAGTGGTGTGTACATATATAGAGAGAATTAAAAATGAAAATGAATGGAGAGGAAGGACTGGGAAAAATTTGAAGGTGGCTCAGGGTAGAAAGGGCATGGTATAATACTATAATAGAGAGAAAGGATTAAATTTGACCGTCCAAACAAAATTACCTTCTGCAACAACTCAAGACGACGGGCTGTACCAGCTAACGAGGCCTTAACCTGTGAAGAGAATTCTCACATGAGCATTGCAGATGGAGTGTCTGAGGAGCATAGCATAGCCATGTACAAGTATCTGGTAAGCAAGCAATACCTTTGAAAGATCATCATGCAACTTCCTGTTTTTCTCTACCTCTTTATCATATTTCATCCTCCATTCGGCAGATTCATCCATCGCTTCTAGGTTTGCTTGTTCAAATTGCCTCCTGATGGTTGATGTGGCAAAAACAAACATATGAAAAGACAAGCAAAGGTAATGCTTAAGGGTAACATGATAAATCAGCAAAGGGTAATATCTCATAGTTGCTCTCTTCCAAAGCTAAAATACATGGATGGCACATGGCAGTCATGAATATGCCCATATAATAAATAGGTTGCTAGATGTATAAGAAACAAGATCGGGCCTGGCTACATGGCCGAATAACTAATCTATGTTCCTCCAGTTCCTTTGTCTATGTTAATAACAAGCAGTTAACTCTATATATCACTCTACATTTGACTATTTGGGTAAGGGCACTCACAATGCAAGACTCTATCACAGAGTCTAAGACAATTAATTACATATTATTTATGGTATTTTGCTAATGTGGCACCATATTTATTGAAGAAAGAGGTAGAAAAAATAAGACTCCAAGTCTTATCTAGACTCTAAGTCCATATTGTTCGAGGTAATAACTTTACTCTATGATAGAGTCTGTGTGGTTAACCATATTCAGACATTCAAGGAAACCAAACCAAAATACAACTAGCACTCGACAATCAGTGAATAATTCAGGCAATTGATTAACCAAATTCAGAAATTAGATGAAACACTTGGATCCATTCATCGTGCGATCAGAAGGCCGAGCAAAAACTGTTTGATTCCTTCCATTTTTGTTTCTGTTGATGGCCCTATACATGAAATTATAAATCGTAGGCGGCTGAAAAGGAGGAAGGTGGAGAGGAATTGAGGGCGAACCGGAGCTCCTCGCGGTCGTCGGCGGTAAAGGAGGGGTCGCTGGCCTGGCGGGCCCAGATGCGGAAGTAGACGGCGGTGCCCATGAGCAGCGCCAACGCGAACGCCACCATCAGGGCCTGCCGCTCGTGCCGCCGCCCCATCCCTCCTCCTCGTCCCCCCACCATCCTCTGCCGCCCCTCAACCCCTCACAGGTCAGGTAAGGTCAGATCAGATCACCTCCGAATCCGAAACTCCGTCCACCTCTCTCAGAAGCTCCGTCGGAGACGACAGAAGAGAGACACAATGGACACGAAGCAATTGGCTCATCGTGGGCCGTTAGTTTCCGGCACGACGGGCCCATGTTTTTGGCCCAAAGGGTCAAATACTGTCGTCGGATCCAGCCTTGCAGCCCATTGCGCACTGAGCTTGTGGCGGGAAATGCTTACAGTTCCGTTTACCACTAGTGTTCATAAAAGTAATCCGATAAATTTACAAACATCTATGATCTATCCAAACGATCCCACCCAAGTTTATACAAAATTACTCGTCAAATATAGGTTTGATTTTAGACAAAACTAAAACAACCACATTCCTAAAACGGAGGGAGCAGCTGTAGTTCACATATTATCAGTAGAGTAGGTGACACATGCCATCACCGGTCATTCAGTAATGTTTTTCTCTCACAATAAATCAGTAAACAGTACCTTCGGCCATGACTTCTTAGCCAAGCGAACATGCAAAACGGACATGTATCGCCCATACAAGCATTATGCCAATTAAGAATAATGATATTTGGACATAACGGTAAAATTAACAAGTTTAGACAAAGTTTAGGGGCCGCTACTGCACTTTACTCGGCCACAGAATTACTCACTGATCCTGCAATGTTTATATACAGCTAAACAGTACATGAGCAACCAAGAACCATCTTTATGTTCTCAGCGGTTGCTGTTTGTTTTTTCTTTTTCCCGAGGAAAACCCTACTTCTATAAAAGGAAAGAAGGAAAAACTAGCTGGGAACACCAGCAACCAAGCAAGCTCAAACAGCCAGCGTAAACAGGAACAGAATTCACTCAATACAGAAAGTACCCCCAAAACAAGAGTACGAAGCAGCAAGGAAATCCTTCAACAAAAGCCACCAACATTCACAGAACTCCTTCAATCTCCAAATTAGCCGTCCCCTTCCAGAACTCCATCAACCAAATCTTCATTTTCTTGACCTTGTCATCCAAGAACCTGGCATTGCCCTCCTTCAAGAGGAACACCATGAAACGGTGCAGGCCTACAGCAGCAGCTGAGACTGAGATGAGGAACATATTCCAGCTCACCCTAATCATCAAGATGGGCTCCTCTCTCAACTCCCTCACAAACTTGGTGAATATGAGCTGCATTCTTCGGTCTTTTACTGCTGCCTGGAGTGCCATCAGGGTCGATGATTCTTCAGGCAGCACCAGGTGTCCATCGTTCTTTCCTGTGGTCATGGGCGTCTGGATCCTGGTCTCCGCAACTCGTTTCAAGCCTGTGGCATTCAACATCCATTGGCAGACAACATCCGCAATAACCTTACTAAGGAGCACCCGGAACATCAAAGCATCTCTGGAGATCAGATCACGGGCAAGAGATTTTGCATTCTGCACAATAGGATGAAGAGTGAGCTAACTAGGTCAATCTTAAATGTCGGTCAGGAGGGCCTGTTGCTACATCACAAGTAAAGAAGGGTGCAGATATGATGTGATATATACCGCTGTCATAATAAGTCTCCTAATCACAACGCTGTCCTTTGATAATAAAAGCCTCACACACAGGTTTGCAGTATGCAATGCCCTCTCTGGTGTAGCTGTAGCACGGTCAAGTGAAGATAAATCACTGATCTCTACAAGGCTAGCCACATTCATGGCCTTCATGTCAGTCTCTGGCAAAACTTCACTGTTATACTTGAAGTTGGTCCTTCAAACATGAAAATAACATAAGTGGGCATGTAAGTATTACAAAGAACTGTCTGTTTGCTTGCCAAGTATAGTTAGCACATGCGTATCATCCTTCAACTCAACAAAACTATGCATATAACGAATTCCAAGCATTTTGTTCTTCTTATTTTCTTAACTAAAAAAAACACCAAAGAATTTATGCCCCCGACCTTATATGTGTAGAATTGAACTGAAAAAGGTTTTTAAGAATATATTCTAGAAGAAATTGGTGGTCAAATATATACATCAAAGACCATGCAAAGCCAAATGTGATTAGTATTTTTGACCAGAGGGAGGTACTGACTAACCAGAAGATATCACTATCACTAACTAAATAATTTAAGAAGGCATTGAAAGAACCAACATATTAAACAAACCAAACCAGTTTATAACAAAAAAAAGGAGATAAGAACCATGACACAAACCTTGCTGAAGCCAATTTTAGAAACGCAGCAATCTTCTGCCATTGGAACTCTTTCCTTTTGTTGAAAATTGCCTGTGTAAGAAAACTGATTGGTGTTAGTTATCACATAAATGCAGTCCAAAGGAGAACAGGAATAGAGCATAACATGGTTATATTGGTCCAACTTTGATGTTGAAGCCAACAAGGCCCCAATGCTGGCCCTAGTACTACACCAATGGGCCTACCTCAGAGGATAGTTCTGCAGACATACTAAATGAGATAAATGAATGTTACCTGATTCAAGAGTCTTCTTGTTGCAAGTGAATTATCGGAAAGAAGCTTCCGAATAACATATGGGTATGCTGCTTGAAATGTTTTGAAAGTCCCATCTGCTGCCACAGCCAGTCCTATCAGTAAGAAAGGAAGGAAAACAATAAACCTCTCAAAAATAGTTGCCATCAAAATATGCATCTTTGAAAAGAAATAGGCCTATATCCATAAGTTTTGAATTAGTTTGGTATCTCAATTTCAACTGAACAAGCTAACCTTCCAAAGAGGCAAGTGAACGGAGAACAAGTGTGTAGTAAGGTGGCATACGGAAGTGATATTTAAATGCCACAGACCAAATTTTTCCAAGCACCTAAAAGGTATATGCAGCAATAAACAAGGGCAAAAGCAATGTGAAAAGAACTGCATTAGGTACGGTGCTTCTTTTGAAATAAAATATAGGTACGAAGATATCAAGCCACCACTGCACTGAATTGAACCTACAATACAGTGAACTACCCACCTTACTAAACTTGATTTCTGGAATTCCATCTTCAAAGGTTACCTCGCCTAATGCATCCTCCAAATCCTAACACATGGAAGACACAAAATACAATCATTGAGAAAAATGGTTAGTGTATGCATTAATACTTGTATACTATATACAAATAATTCACTGAACAGTGACCAGACCAAATTAATATGGGATATCAGGTCATCGATTATAAACTCCTCCAACTGGTAGAGAGGGAACATACAAATGCAAGACATCAACATCAAACAATGCCACAATATTTTAGTATAAATCCTATCTTCCATATAACATTAAATGTGACATTAAGCCCATGATCAACAAATATAGCACATGCAACTTGTTGTGAGGTTTTGACATGAGGATCCCTGGCCCACAAGTTACTGAGACATAGTTTCTACATGAATTTCAATAAAAGCAAATGGACTCTGATTGACTAGTTTTACTTCTGTTCATTTCATTTAGTGACTGTCATATGTTCAATCATTTCATTTCAGTCAATCGACAACAACAGACTATATAAGTGGCGATTCCAAGGAACTGAGCTGAAAACATAAAACAGATGTGGTACAGCTGCAGTTTACTGAATTACCATTGTCACACGACGTAGATTGGTTTTTGGTGGAACTACATCCATTTCAGTCAAATCATAAACGAGGGAAGCCCAATCTCCATTTACTATGTGTACTATGCTTGCAAGCATAGCACGCTGATGTTTCCTTTCCATCACGCAAAGCAAACCAAAATCTAGAAACCTGATGTATTTAGGAATATGTTGTCAATAGTTTCAGAAGTATTTTATTACAAAAGCTTCATAACTACAAAATGTAAATCCACAAAAGGGGTATCCCATATCACATGAAATGTGAATTAAGGGAAACATGAAAAGCAACTATGTAAGTATAGGGCATATGAAACCATGTTTAGAATTATTTGGAGTAGAGCTTACCCAACACGACCTTCAGGAGTATAACGCAAGTTACCAGGATGAGGATCAGCATGCAACAAGCCTGTCTCAAGAAGCTGCACTAGCGATGCCTCTACACCTTTATTGACCTTATGAGTAATTAACAAAATGTTAAAACATATTGGGCAGCAAGTTTAAATTGAGCTTGTGAAATGTACAAATCATTGTAAGTTTATGCTACATCATCATAACAGAAAAAAAATACCCCTCAAGATTCAATAGACAGATGTTTTAAAGTGCTGTGATTCTGAAATAATTGTGAAATGGTGCACAACTACCTAAATTACGATGTGAAATTGATACAAAAGCTCTTTCCCATATAAAACAACTTCAATTCTAAATTTTTCCAAGAGAAAATACTGGCTAGTTGATAACAATTTATTATATCATTAGTAAATACCAGGTCAAGAAGGCGAGATTTTGCTTCCAACTTCTGCTTATCTGAAGCTTGAGTGATATTTTCAGAAACTCCTTTAGACAAAGAAAGCAAATCCTTGGGGTTCTCACCAGCCACCCACTCCATTGTCAAAACCCTCTTTCTAGTAAGTTGTTTAAGAACCTTAGGAACTAGCATGAAAGGATATCTGGAATGAACCTCCTGCAAGAATTGAAATTATTAGCTAAAATACCAAACCTAACAGGATCGTATAAGTTAGCAAAAGCACAGGTAAGAGACAAGAAAAAAAGCACCATAAATTTGGTAGCATTAGCAGCTTCAATATTGTAGTCCAACTCGCCGACGAAACCTCTACCCAGCTCATCAGCATAAAGAGAAATATTACTTCTTCGCTTGGCTATCTTCCGTATGAAAGCAAGCTGAAATAAATTGTAGGAGGTAAACAACTGAATAAAAAAGCATCACAAGAATGAGACTAAAGTGATAAAAAAATGATTATGCTAAGTTATAGCTAAAGCAAGTTCATGAACAGGAAAGCTAAATGCAGCATTTCTTAAGGTGAGTGAAAGGATATCCGTATTGCAAATAGGACCATGCATTTTGCTGTTACAAACAAATCCCATGAACAGGACCATGCTGCCATGCAAACAATAAAATCACAGATAGCACATTAAGGGACAGCAAATAAAAGCATCAAAACCCAGGAAATGATCATGGGCAGATGATGAGAAAGCATGCAAAGAGTGTCATAAGCACAACAAAAATCACCAGATGAGTGAAGAGCAACAGCTTATATGTTAGATGAAAGTATACATACCCCAAGGCGTAGAATATAGATGTCTCTCAGTACAGAAGGTAGAAGGTCTGGCCGCTGAACCTTTATTGCAACAAGAGCACCATCAACTGTGCGCCCCTGGTAGACCTGAAGTAAAAAACACAAGACTTCCTTGAGCACAATAGTACATACTGAGAATAATGATAAAGAAAATTGAATAAGACTACATCAGAAATTCCAAATAACTTGTTCTAAGTTCTAACATAGTAACATAGCACAGGCAGGAAGGACGCACATGAGGATATTACCTGTCCAAAGGAAGCAGCTGCTACAGGCTCATCTGAAATGTAACTGAACATATGCGACACAGGGCACTCAAATTCTCCCTCAATGATCATCATTGCATCCTCTTTTGGGAAAGGAGGAACTCTTTCATGCAACTCAGCAAGGGCCTAAAATTGAATAGCACTGAACTAGTCAATTTCTAGTAAAAGAATGTGAAGACCACTTAACTATCAAGCAAGTGCTAATGATGCAACGAAAATGCAGAACAGGGAGAGATTTACCTAACCTCACAAATCTCTGAACCTATGATATCAGGTCTTGTAGAAAGTGATTGTCCAACTGCATACATAAGAAAAGATAGATGTCATGAGGCAATCCGAGCCAGGTGACCGCCACCTTGCCTTGATGTTGTCTTGCCAAGCATGACAACCCAACCTTTAACAAAAGTAGGCCCAAGGTTAAGAAATGTCTCCTTGAGAAGTTGGCCAAGCATATATTGAGTATCATTGAAGCCTTTGCTGCTGCTTCCACTACTATAGGTAGCATCTGTGATCAATTGAGCTCTTTTATAAATCTGCATCTTTGCCACAGCTGAGAGAAATGTGAAGAGTATCTGCAGAGCAAATGGACCTATTAGTTACAATAACTGGAAGCAAGTATAGGTTAGTACTAAAAAGCAAAGGGCTCATAGTTAACCTGAATGACGCGAGATGCAAGGATATGAGGACGTGAGGCAAAGTACTGAGCAAGGAGGTCGGGATCGTAATGCTGGGGGAGCGGCGTAGTGAGGATAGCCGAATAGTAGTTGATGTACAGTTTGAGGGCTTCAAGATCAGCCATCATCAACTCCATACAGGACAATCCTGCCATAACATTTTGATAAAATTAGCTAATAATGTGACTGGCGTAGCTTAATTTACACCAAATCTAGAGCTCCTGCTGCATCGTGCTAGAAACCTGGTGGGTAGGAGGGGGGAGGGAAGGCCGGGGCCTGAAGTATCTGCTGCTGCTCTTTCTGCTGTTCCTGGGGTCTGGGTTTAGATTGGTGTTCAGGCTTGGACTGCCCCTTGCTTCCGAGGAATCGCCGCGCGAGAGAGTGCCGCGCGCTACCGGCGTACACCTTGAGGGCCTGGAAGTCGGCCGCCATTAGCTCCACGCACGACAACCCTACAAAAACCCGGAGAAATGAGGCCATCATCAGCAAGACGATGCGCGCGGAATGGGGTCGAATTGAGATGCGCTCGGGTAGCCAGCGAGGAACCTGGCGGGTACGAGGGGGGCGGGAAGGCCGGGGGCGACTCATCCAACGCTACCACCTCCTCTTCCTGCTGCTGCCGCAGTGGCTTGGGCTTAGGTCTCGGCTGCTGCTGCTGCTTCCGCTGCTTCTGCTCGAGGAAGCGGAGCCAGAAGACGTCGCGGAGCGGGGGGCCGGCGGCGGCCTGCAGGAACTCGCCGTCGCGGCGGAGCACGCCCAGCACCTGGTCTAGCGCGTCGCCGCC
>Ga0182004_10002054_pt1 | contig 15418 bp, 18 predicted proteins | sample Sormic07211540_1_FD_120479 | JGI IMG/M metagenome (GOLD analysis project Ga0182004, IMG submission 120479) | Endophyte microbial communities from Sorghum bicolor roots, Mead, Nebraska, USA - 072115-40_1 MetaG | ecosystem: Host-associated > Plants > Roots > Unclassified | place: USA: Nebraska...
ACAGTTTAGTTGAAAATCGCGAGACGAATCTTTTAAGCCTAGTTAGTCCATGATTAGCCTTAAGTGCTACAGTAACCCGCATGTGCTAATGATAGATTAATTATACTTAATAGATTTGTCTTGCAGTTTCCAGACGAGCTATATAATTTGTTTTTTATTAGTTTTTAAAATTTCCTCCCAATATCTTTCCAACACATCCGATGTAACAGCAAAAAATTTTTCAAACTTCAATCTAAACAGGGCCTAATGGCACCGATTAACCCAAAAGCCAACCAGGGAATGCAAAATCCCGTCTGTGCGCCGTTGGGCTCATCGCCCAGTCGCCTCCACCACCAGTCCTCGTCTGTCCTCCTAATCCTCACCAAACGCCAGAAAGCAAAATCTCGCCTCGCTGCCGTCGGGCTCATCGCCGTCGCGGTGCGTGGGTGACCGCGATGGATCCGAGCCGTCCTCTGCTTCGGCGCGGCGCCATCCTCTCCTCTTCCGTCCAAGCTGCAACCGCCCTCCTCCTAGTCATCGTCCTCCTCGTCACGCTCCTCCGCCTCCCCCTCTCCGCCTCCCCACACGCCGCCGCCACCGCCACCATCACCGACCAGCATCAGGAGCAGACCTGCGATCCTACCTCCCCGCTCGACTGCGCCGACCCGCGCTTGTTCCATCTCATGATGCGCAGCGCCATCGAAGCCTTCCCGGCCGTCCATTTCGCTCGCTTCGGCCGCCCCGTCCCCGGTGATCCCCCATCCTCCTCTTGCGACATGGCCTGGCGCGCCCGCTCAGACTCCGATTCCCCCTCCAAGGCCACTACCAAGGACTACCGCCGCTTCGCCATTGCCCGCGACCCCCACACATGCGCCTATTCCGTCCTCTCAATCGGCGATTACCATTCCGGCCCCAATGCTCGCAAGCCCCGCCGCGGCGCCACTAATGCCACCATCGCCACTCCGCCACCGCCTGCGCTCTCCCGCTCCCAGTTCGTCCAGGGCGCGTACCTCGCTTACCTCGGCGGCGGCGACCGCTGCAAGCCCATGCCACACTACCTGCGCAGCCTCCTCTGCGCCCTCGCCGAGGCTCGCTACCTAAACCGCACCCTCGTCCTCGATCTCACACTCTGCCTCGCTGCCTCCTATGCCGCCCCCGGGACGGGCGGAATGCCTGAGGAAGGCAAGCGCCTTGCCTTCTACATCGACGTTGAGCACCTACAATCCCAGGTCCCCATCATTGAGGAGAGACAGTTCTGGGCGGACTGGGACAGTTGGGGGGTGCAGGGCCAACTCCGGGCACGCCTCATTGAGGACACCAAGCTTGCACCTATAAAGTTCTCCAAGGTGAGGGACACCCTCATCGTCAGGAAATTCGGAGATGTCGAGCCCGGGAACTACTGGTACAATGTCTGTGAGGGTGAGGCGAAGGATTTGCTACGCCCATTGCACTCAGTGATGCGCTGGGCACCAAGCTTGATGCACATTGTTGATGATATCATCTCAAGGATGCAACCAGCCTTTGATTCGGTCCATATGAATGCCAAGGGTGTGGACCTCGGACAGAGGGTTCAGGAAGTTCTTGGTGGAGGGCGGCAGGTGTATATTGCAGGGGAGGGGGTCAACAGTGCACTGCTGGAGTCATTCAAGGCAGAGTGTAAGTGTATTGTACATTATCTGGATGAATTTGAGGATCTGTGGGGGACAGACACCAAGTGGTTCTTGGAGATGAAGAGGCTCAATGGTGGTGTTCCTGTGGAGTTTGATGGGTACATGCGTGAGGTTGTTGATAGAGAGGTCTTCCTCAAGGGGAAGAAGAAGGTGGAGGTGCTCCGGTGATTTGTTTTCTTCTCTCACCTATATAATTTGTTGTTTGCTGATACATCCTAGAGAAATTGTTGAAAAGAATGAGCGTGCTTTTGTCAAGCTAGTCTTGTAAACCTCACTATATCTGGATTTAGTTCTCAGACTCATCTGTATGGGATTTATTTTGTTAGCCACTATGACTTCTGTGGAAATTTTGGTAACAATCAATATATGTATAGTTTTGTGCTTCTGATAGCACCGGTTCCATTTAATTTACCAGTTTCTTAACACTGGTTTCTGCTCAGTTATGTAAGAAGGATTATAATGTTTATTTTGCTATTTACTTCATTTTTTAATGTCTATCTTTTCGTTGGGGTTTTCCACTACACTAACACATGGTTATCATTTTTGTTTCATTTGCATGGGTGTTTTGGCTGCTGGGCATCTCTGTCGTTGAGCTTTGAGTTTTGCACCGGCAGAAGTACAGTTCTGAATCCTGTATCTGTGAACAAAATCCTGCTATGTATATGAAAATAAGGATACCTTTGTGAGCATTTTCTTGCTAGCTAAAGTTATATCCCTTTCTTACACTCCTTCAAAATATAATGACTTATGAGTTTAGCCTAAAATCAGGCTATTCTGGGTTTGACTAAATTCATAGAGAAGTGTATTAACATCTATCACATCAAAACAGTGAAATATGAAAATCTATTTCATAATGGACCTATTTGTACATTGTTCCTTTTGGAATTGTAATATTATTGTTTGTTTTTATAAACTTGGTTAGCTTAAGGTAGTTTGACTTAGGTCAAACTCAAAAGTCCATGTACTTTGGGTGGAGGGAGTATTACTTGAGTGCTGGAAACTGAAATGTTTCATTTGGACAATCTGGAGTTGATCCACTTGGGGTGGAGGGAGCATTGCTTAAGTTCATGTAAAGGTTTCACTGTTTGCTCTACCATCAACCTGACACTGATAACTGAGAAGCTAAGAAACAGAAAGATCTGCTGTGATATCTCAGTACTAAACTACTTGCATGCATTTCGTTCTATGGAACATTCTCTGACCATGAATTTCTTTCCATGTGCCTTTCAGGTATAAGGTATGTTATACATTATGACTAGCATATTTCATGTTTACCACTATTAGTTGCCTACCTGATAGAGTAAATACGGTAGGGTATGGGCAACTATGGTTGAGCATGTGTATTCCAGTGGCTATATGCTAGTTTGTTTTGATATAGAGTTATAGACATAACTTTGCAATCGATAGACAGCTTCTGTTAGACACTGCTAAATGTCTTATAACAGACCCTTTTTTTTATGTATATAGTTTTGCTTGATGACACAAAGTATTGCTTGAAAATTGAGCTTCTACTAAACTTACTCACCATACAATAACTGTTGCAGAAATGGATTTCTGTGGACTTTGCCGAGATATGCTTCAAAGAGTTTGGTAATCGACTGAAACACTCAATAACACTACAGTAATGTAGAGGCAGTTTGGTGTATGAAGAAACATGCAAGGTCAATGGTGGATTTTCGTGGTACTATGAACTCTCGCAGTTCATTCAAGGATGATGAATCAATCAAAAGTTTGTGATGGCAGAAAAATTGTCTGAAAAGAAAAAACAGGCACTTGATGAAAAGCCATTTATAAAAGGTGAGATGTAGGAATTGGAAACAAGATGGAAAAATATTTACTACTTGACAGCGGTACACCGCAGATCTGGATACAAACAGGAACCAATGAGCAGGTACAATAAGTAAAGCACAACTGAAGATTGAAAGCACTTGCATGTACTACTAGAGGATGAGATGGAGGAATTGCAGCACATGCAACTACTACTAGTAATTTGTATCAATGGACTGTAACCTGCATAATAGTATTGATGACTCAAACCTAACAGCAGCGCAACCAATTGTGTGCATAATTTCTGCTCCTGAGCAGTACAGCCTCGGGAGGAAATTTGCTGCCCCATAGGGCTTTATTGGTGCTGGCAAGGTACTCAATCCTGTTTCCGGCAAAAAAGGAGGGCTTAGTAATAGTTTCCAGGTCATGAACTTCCTCAGTGATGGACGTTTATGTCAGGCTATTCTGCATGACAATGCTAGCTTCTGACTGCTTTGGTTAGCCGTATTGGAAGAGGAAACTCTTCCAGGAGCAGGAGAATGAAGGGAAAACTGAATCACTGCTATTACTGCTGCAGTGTTGGTGCCAGTGTAAACAATTTTCCTGATATCATAATCATAGCACAGTATTTTGGTGACAATAGACATTGATCACAGTGGTACAGAAATTGACATCTTATTATTACCTTGGCCAGAGATCCAATACAATTGCACACTTCTAAGTTCTAACAACTGCTGAACTATCAAGATAGAAAAAATAGAGGGAAAACATTAGGATACTGCCTCTGTTACACTGCTTTGGCACTGATATAAGTTTCTTTGACTAAGGGTGCACACTGGATTATGACACGAGCTCCAGATGCTAGCCTGCGATGATTAAAACAAGGTTAACTCCTTACACTAAGGGAAACAGAAAAAAAAATATATTGGCTTCCTGAACAAACTGCAATTCATGAGAACATTACTCACCTTTCTTCAATCTTGATCACTTTCTCCCTGTCGTCACGGAATGATACTACTCTTGAAGGTCGTGATGATGGATCGATCATCCTTTTGCTCGTACTTCTTGACAATATTTTGGATTCTTGTTCACCACCTACATCTGTGGTTATGGTTACCAATGTCCCACTTGTGGGTTGCTGAAATGGTGCCACCCTGATTTTTTGTGTGGTAAGTTTACTTCTGTCCTCCAAATTATTCAAATTTGCTGTGGAGACTTCTTTCTCAGAAACACTGCAACATATTCCTTCTACATTTACATTCTATGCAGATGTACTGTAGGCAGAAAGCTAATTTTGTACAGAGAGATCATGTTGAAGGCGACAGGCATTAAGATAGTGATGGGCATGAGGGAATTTGTTTGTTTATAAGACTATCAGCTAGTGAAGTAGAAGAATGGGCATAAGTTTCTCGCTTGCATCAGATTGAGCTGGTTGTTCATCAGAAAGGATAGTGAAGAACAGGAAAAAGGAAGTAGAAAGTTACCTGTTATGGTCACAATATGAGGAGGGCCTAATAATGGTGGACATCACTTTGCCTGACTCACACCTGTTATCTGTGGTTTGAAGCAGTCTTTCTCTGCACTGGCCGCAGTCTCCTGAGTCTGAAACTCCTCTGGCTCCATCAGCACTTCTAGGACGCATGATGAGGGTGCCAAGGGGAGACAAGACTGGAGATGAAGGCAGGAACTCAACATGTTGGGTCAAGTACCGGGGCTTGTGCGTTGTTCGCATGAGACCGCAGGCAGGGAGATGCTGCCTTGCAGACATGGTCGACCCACAAGCCACGAGTCGCATCAGCAGGTTGGCAGGGTTCAGCTTAGTGGCCAATGACTGCACTGCTTCCTTGTCATCGTCCTCTTCTAGGATCCTCTTAGCAGTGGCACCCCTTCTGCCAAGAGCCTCAGCCCTTATCAGGGACTCCAAGGTCCCAGTCCTACCACTTCTGCCAGAGGAGAAAGATCCTGCATTTCCTGGTTGCTTGTCGTTGGTAGGTATGGTTGCCTTGGCTGGTGTGCTATCAGTAGTGCAACTAGTGTCCTTGTGAAGCTCGTTCCCTGTTGATGTTCCTTGGGTCTGTGTCGCCAAGTCTTGTGCTGCTGCGATGACAGAGCTGCACCCTGGCATCCTCTGCTTGTTGTGAAGCACAGGGCTAGATGGAATGGGAGAGCTCGCGCCACTTGAGGATCCTTTTGTTGTTGGCTTATTAGGGGAGGAGGGGCAGCCTGAACAGCTTGAACGGGCTGATGTTGTCTCATCTCCATCCCCAATGGTGCAACAAGATGATGGTGATATGGATGATAGTGCTGTCTGTGACCCTTGGTGCAGAGCTAGAGGTGGTGCTTCATCCTCAATCTCGACCTTAACCGTGGGAGGAGATGATGATGATGAATTAGCAGTCCAGCCTTCTTGCGAATGAGTTGGTGACTCTTCATCAGGATTCGGCTTGACACGTGGGACCTTTGGAATAATGGTTGTGTCAACATTTGGCTGGTCATGATCTGAAGCAAGAGAAAACAATATGGAGGCATGCAATAAGTAAGTAAATCCAATAATTTCTTAGCCAAGAAGATCAGATGGAGGCATGCAATAAGTAAGTAAATCCAATAATTTGTTAGTCAAGAAGATCAGCTTGGCCATACATGCTGACTAACTGAGTGGTGGCAATTGGCCACAATGCAGAACATATATTATGTATATAACATACCTTTTGGTGGTGGTGCAGCTACAACTATAGGTGGTGTTGAGTGGCGGAGAGGCAAGAGGGATCCCTTGAGGACATACTCGCTTTCCTGGGCGGGGAGCAGCATATCACCCTCCATCACATCATGCCACACGAATCCGGTCTTGTACCTCCTGAATTGTATTGCATATTTCAGTTGCCAGAAGCAAGGAAGCAAATGATCTGGATGGTTAAGTTACCTTTTGCAGGACCAGGAATACATGGTGGCCATGCCCTTCCCTCGCAGCGCGTCCAGCCGGTAGATCACATCTCTGAGGTAGAGGGCTTGATTTGGGGAGGCGAGCTGCATCTCCATCATGTGTGGGTGCTCCAGGTGACGTCCGCTGCGGCACAGGTAGTACACCACCGTCACAGGCACACCACCTTCACCTGGGCTGCTGCAGCGCCTCCTTGGTGCCATTCCCTCCATCTTTGCCACTTCCTCCTCCGATGACATGGTGACTTCTCTGCCGTTCCCTCTATACTGGCTGATCCAAGCAACTTGGAAGCAAGCGCTTAATTGCAGAAACAGAATGGTGCTACCTATCTGCAGCAGGAAATGGCAATGATGGTTCCTCACCTTGTGTTTAAAAGAAGCAAGGGGTGGTGAAGAAGCTAGCGAAAGGGATGAGATTGACAGGAGAGTCTGGAGGCGTGGGGCAGACACTTATGTATGTAAACACGTTGTTGCCTGCCTTTTTTACCCTTGCTTCTCATAGAGGTGGTTTTGATTTTTTTTTGCAGTGCAGCATGATTAGAGGCTGGGCTTCGCTTGTAGGAGTAGTAGAGCAGCAGCAGCCAGAAGGAGGCATGCATACGGGTGAGCTAGCTGCTGCAGTGCTGGTTGCTACCAGCACTCACATGGATCTCACTGGTGTTACTGCTTGCTGGCCTGTCCTCACAGGCATACAGCGCAGGTACGAGAAAGTAATAACGAGAGCAGGACTATAGGAGTATAGTACACTAGTGCAGTACAGTTTGGGTTAGTTGGGAGGCTATACATTGGATTATATTTACTTACCGAGTGTTGAGCAAATTTAATACTAGTATAGCCTGTATAGGCAGTAGTTTACTCCATCCATCCTGGCATCCTCCGTGCAGTGAGTCGAGCTGCTTTTCTTGAGCTTCCCTGCCTTTGCATCTCTCCCTAAAGCCTCGCTTTATTTCTTTCCTACCTTTTGCCTCACTGCTCACATGATATGAGACGCAGTGTAGTAGAATATCAATGGTGCCATCTTATTCTCTATCTTTTTTTATTAGGAAGATAATAATAAAATAAAAAGAAAGAAAGGGGTTGCCACCTTGCTACTTGCTTATGTACATCCCAATGGTAATGGGGGCCCTCTTCTCCTTGAGATTTGATTGCTGTATCACTGACAGACACGCACGCAGCTACCTACAGTACGTGGTGTTGGAAGAGGAGAGCTGCTCTGCCTCTGCAGTCTGCATCTGGATATTGGCGGTTGGCATCAGATTCAGCATGAGTTCATGAGTTGTGTCGTAGTAGACCTTGGTGGTTGCGTGTGGGCATATATGCATGCCGTGCAAGCAAGACAGACACTAGCCGGTGCCAACCAAACACAATCAGCAACCATCGACCATGGCACCATCGTACGTATGATGTTCGGTGTAGCTGCCTGCAGGTAAGGCGGTGCGGCAAATGTAAAAGGGGGAATTGCTTCGAGTCCGTGATGTACGAGGATTGCACCTAGCTAGCCAGCTAGGTAGGTACGGACGTTTCACTTGATTGCTTTCCTTTGATTTCACGTATCCTCTTCTTGTTTCATGCATTCCTTTTTTTTAATGATTTTTCCCAAGCATTATTAATCTTCTGCTCCTAACGCACCTCTTTGAGCCATGGACCGCCTAGTCTGGGCTGGTCGATCACCCAGATGTCTGGGCAGGCCGACTCGTCGTCAACTCGTTTCAAGAGTTTATCAATATATTAGCACAAGTGCTTGTGCGTCACAACAGATTATTATTTTCATCAAGTTTTCGGCGGTGGACCGGCTCGTTGGCGAGCTCTGGGGCACGCTTGGAAGGCATGGTTTGTGGAGGCACACACGGATGGCGGTAGAGGCATAGGGTGCTGGCACCAGTTGTGTGGAAGCCCAGCTCCCAGCTCCATGTCTATGTGGGTCAACCATGGCGCACCTTGCCTTGACCAACGTTGTTGTTGGTGCGCTCCTCAACGTCAAGGCCTGCCTCCCGGTCACTATCATTGTTCCTAGGACAATGGTGCGTTGTCCTCCACGCTCGGTAGCCTGACCCGGCTCTACAACAAGTGTGGAGGTGTAACGGAGAGCAGGGCCTCAGCTACCGTGAGCACGCTATCAAGGGAACCATCCATGTGCTCGATCATGCAGCTCTTTTTTTTTTTTGCGACAAGATCATGCAGCTTTGATGTCACGGAGGAACGAGGAAGTGGAAGCCGTTGGTCTACCACTCCCTGATCCCTCCGGTATTAGGCAGGGTCCTCAGTTAGGTCCTAGAGATGGTGAAGGCGCGCGACTTCGTCCTTGTCGATGAGGTATGCACTATGTCAAAAAAACACTCAACATATGAATGTTCAGGTGTATCACACACATGCTAGCACCCGTTTGTAATACGACATCTGTAATAAGGCTTACTACAGACACGCAAAAGCAAGCGTCTGTAGTAAGAATACAACTACAGACGTGTGTACCCATAGGAGACTGATTAAAATAGAACACACATCTATGCAAATGACACTTAGACATGTATACTACACACGGGTCTATAGTATGGATACCACTACATATGCGTTCTTTAAGCGTGTCTGTTTTAATGAACATCCTTGTGCTCTACGTACTTTTGAAGGTAGGTTCCTACTACAGATGCCAATGGTAAACATGTTTGTCTGAAAGAACATAGTACCGACGCGTGTACAGTATATGCGTCTGTAGTTGTGATGCTAAAACATATGTTGTTATTATATGTCTGTAGTGAGAAGCACACTATAGACTCCTATTTTGTCAGCACATCTATAGTATGTTTCTTACCATAGACGCGTCTAGGCCACAGGCCCATCGGTAGTAAGAAAAATACTACATACGCGTTTCATGCCTACAAGTTTGTAGCCTACAATACACAAATTGTTCATTAGACAATACACAGATTGTATCTCATCTCTAATTGTATCTTATATAGTTCATCATAAGTTTTTTGTCGAGTAACTCACATCTCTTTCCAAATGCAGAGACGGAATGAACATATATATACTCGACACGTTATCATGGTCAACTATCACTAGCATGAAAGCCACCTTCTTTGTTGATGATCTGCTCCATAATAAACCTAGTGATCTCCTCTCTAAGGCCTGTTGGTTGATTTCAGGTGTCATCGTTTCATAATCCTATAATTGCCAAAGCGCATTATCAATAAAGACAAAACACACAATGAATATGGCTGAAGGCCAATGCCTGAGGCATATGGAATGCTACTCATATGCATCATCAGTGCATCACATCACTTGCTAAATTGCCGACACAAAGTTAGTATGTAATAGCAGGTAGGTAATGCTCCAATGAGCACCCAACACAAGCACTCAATTCCATTAATTACAGCCTAAGGGATCAATGCATTTCAAGTAGATCACAGTAGCTGAGCGCCCGGTTGTACCTTATGGTCTTCACAATTATTGACGGTAATTAACTTCAATTTTTAACTATCAATTAACCCAGTAAGAGATCTAAAACAATGTGTAAAGTAGGGTTATAGGGGTTTATTTCTAATGAGTTCCGCAAGTTGTATTGTTCTCATCCAAGTAAAGAATCTGAGCACACCATCAAAGAGAGCTTGTCAAGACGATTGAGATGGACATATCATTTGCCAAATTTGGAGCACCGGAGAGAAAGTCTTTGATGAATACGATTCAGAAGACTATAAAAGACCCTAAAACCATCATCATAACAATACCAGGGACTAAACCAACAAGACTCCATAGCTTTATGAAATAATATTTTCTAGGGATTTATCCAGAAGTTGGGAAAGAAAAGAATCCATCCACGACACGACACATTACGCGAACGGATCAGAAAGTGCCTCTAGAAAGACGTGGAAGACACCCGAAGGTACGGGAACAAAGCGGAAGCCTGACAGCTGACAGGTGGCTGGCCTGGTCCCACTGCCAAGTGGGCCTCCCTTCGCATGGCTGTCTCCAACCGACCTCTACGACGCAGCTTGACCATTGTTTCATGTCAGTTTGATCCAAGGGCCGCGGTTCACCCCACCGGGGTATATAAGCAGAGGCAGACCCCCTTGAGCTATCTCTCATATCCATTAATTCATTTAATCCACCATCGTTCAATTCAGAGGTGTCCCTTAAAAGGATAACCTAGAGCTCCACTAACTAGGGCATACCTAGAACATAAGAATAAGAATTAGAGAAAATAAGCAATGCTTGGATTCCGGATCTAGTCACAAGGAGGCTAAGTACAACCTTGTACTTCTCTCTTGTATTCAACATTATTAATCTATTTGTGCTATTTGTCTTCTAGTTCATTGTGTTCATCTTCTAGTTCATCTATTGTTCTTATAGTTCATCATCTAGATCGTGTAGTCATCGTGTTCTTATTCTAGTTCATCTAGTTCGTCGTCTAGTTCATGTGTTCCTATAGTTCTTGTTCTAGTTCGTGTGTGAGTCAAAATACTTGATATGACTTGTTATAATTCTATATTCATAATTATAATGTTCATTGCCTATGTTGATTATATGTTTAATATAGTTGGAGTAGTTTTGTGTTTATACCCTTATTCGTATAGCACTTATTCTGATGACCAAGGGGTGGGTGGTAGATATTGTGTAAGCGTGGTGCTTATACGTTGTTTATCTACGAATGCACCCTATATTCCAAGCCATGTGGTAGATCGTAAAGGTGACTATTATAGCTTCATTGAGTCCTCTGTAGTCTACTCCCCGAATGTAGGACAAGTAAGGCTTACTTGTGGGGTAATGTCTTGCTCTATTCCTAACCCATCTTAGCAATGTCTCTTGAGTATGAATGCGAGGTTATCCTGGCCATAATTTCTAGATGTAATTGAACTAAACAATGTAGCTCAATGACCTATACTTAGAATAACCCTATGAGTCACTCTCTATTTTCTAGTTCTTTCGATAGTCACGCCCAAGTACGAAAATGCTCACTGAAACCCCTTTTAGGATTGCTTTGATATATTATTAATTATCCTTTATTATGATATTATTGATCCTTGTTTTGAGTTTGATCTAGTGGAACTCTGATCACAAGTGTAAGTTGTAGCTTTTATTCTTTATACCTCCAAGTGTCTTCCTAGTGGTAAAATTATAAATAACGATACCTACAACTTTCCTCAGTGAAATGCTATAAGAAGTGTATTTTATCTATGCGCTTGTGGATAACCTTTATTCTTTTTCTATAGTGCTATGATTATAAGTACAACCACATCTTTTGGTGTTGTGTTGGGGATGGCAACCTGGCTTAAGAAATGCTAAGAGATGTCATGAATATTTCTAATGCCTTTGCTAGGAAAGGGTTTGACCCTCCTATTTATAATCGTGTTAGAGATGTCAACAAGCATTTGTGACGTCGTTGTCGGAGAAGGCAAAGGAGGTTTAGAATAGATTTATTTTAAAATTGTAGGAATAATCTTACACATGTGATAATCAAGCCGCACTATTGATCTTTTACTCAAATAGGCTTACCCTGTCTTTTGTCTAGTTGTGAATATCTTATTACAGGGTAATGTATGTCTGGTTTTATTTATCCGACAAACTACGTTGAGGATCTAGAAGAAATAATTAGAAAATCTAGAGCCTAGCTCAGGATGAAGAAATCCCGAACCACTTTGTCAAAAGAAGACCAGCCAAGAATGAGTTTGATGCCAGTGTTCAAAGCCATGGCTTTCAAGACTCTGCATGAATTCTCCGCTCCAACCACTGCCAACATCAGGATTTGTCCAGTAGTCAATGTGAGAGATGAAGGATTCGAGCTCAAGTTAGCTTTGATCAACATGGTGCAAGCCAACTAATTTTATGGGAAAGCACATGAGGATTCAAGTGCCCATCTCCAACACTTCTTAGAGATTTGCAGCACCTTCACCATCAAAGGAGTTGAAAGAGATGCCATACTACTCTGCCTTTTCCCATTCTCACTCTTGGGAAGGGCGAAGCATGGTTCTACACCAACATAGAGAAAACACTACATGGAATATCTGCTCCACTGCTTTTCTAGCAAAGTTCTTTCCTGTAGGCAAAACAAATGTCCTCCATGCAAAGATCTCAACTTTTCAATAGCAGTACGATGGATCTATCCCTGAGGCATGGGAGTGCTTTTAAGATTACATATCAGAATGCCCTCACCATGGGATGGAGGATTGACTACTCATGTAGAAATTCTATCATGGGCTCACCACAAGTGCTTGTGAGAATATAGATGCAGCTGCTGGAGGATCATTCTTGTCGATGCGTCCAACTACATCATGGCATTGCTCATCCTAGGACCAAAGTCTCTAGGCAAGGAATTTGGCATATTTTTATAACCTCTTATTGAGGATTTGTTAAAACTTCGGGAGGGTGTCAAAACTTATGATGAGTTCAATGGTTCAAAGTTTGACCTTCGTGCTGTAGTTCTATGGTGCATCCATGATTATCTAGCTTTGGGTGTATTGTCAGGGAGAATTACTAAATGATACTATGCATGTATCCATTGTAATAGAGACCCATTGTGAAGGAGTCTTAGGAGGAAGATATGTTACATTGGACACTGTCGCTACCTTCCAAAAAATCACAAGTGGTGAAGAAGCTTGGTCTTTGATGGACAACATGAAAACCATGGTGAGCCAGAAAAGTTGAGTATGGAGGAGACATTGGAGTATCTAGAGAAGGTAAAAGATGTGTGTCCTAGTAAGCCCATTGTCGATGCTAAAGGTACAAAGAAAAGGAAGCGTGGACAGAAGGATGTTGAACCAAAGTTGTTTACCCGCAAGTCTGCTCTATGGAAACTACCTTATTGGAAACACTTGAAGTTGCCACATAATCTTGATGTCATGCATATACAGGAGAATATATGTGATGCCCTTTTAGGTATAATACTCTATCTTGAGGGCAAGAATAAGGATACAGTTAATGCGAGACTTGATCTACAGGATATGGGCATACGACCAGACTTGCAATTAAAACAAGATGATGACAATTCAGTTTCCATGCCAGTAGCATGGTATTTCTTAGAGAAAGAAGAAAAGGAAACATTTTGTCAATTTCTGAAAGGTATTCAGTTTCCATATGGATATGCTTCCAACCTGGCAAGATGCATTAGTGCAGATGGTTCCAAGGTGCAGGGCATAAAACCCATGATTTCCATGTCCTTCTTCAAAGAATTTTACCAGACGATCTCTGGGGACAAGTGCACAAGGACATATATGAAGCAATAGTAGAGTTGGGTAAATTTTTCCATGAGATTTGTAGTAGGAAACTAAAGGTTGATGTAGTCAAACATCTGAAAGCAGAAATTCCAGTGATCCTATGCAAGCTAGAAAAAATATTTCCTCTTGCATTTTTTGATGTGATGGTCCACTTGGCTGTCCATCTACCAGATGAAGCACTCTTAAGAGGTCCTGTGCAATATGGATGGATGTACCCGATCGAACATCAAATGGGCACTTTGAAAGGGTATGTGAGGAATAGGGCTAGACCTAAAGGATCCATCGCTGAGGCATACATAGCTAATGAGGCCTTGACCTTTTGTTCAAGATACATGGAAGATGTGAGCTGCAACATCTGCTTCAGAAACTCTTGCCTTCTCCACCATTGGGGCAATATTGCTTTAGGAATTCAGGAACTCAGCTACTAGTGTCTGCTTGGGCAGTAGAGATGCAAAACAGGGGAATGCTTGATAGCATCTAGCCCAGTCAGTGACATCAAGAAACTAAACAAGGCCAACAAACTAAGCAGAGACACAAAGGTTGTGCTGATGAGTCCATGATAACTGTGGTGCAATGAAGAAGATGATGAATATGACTTGCTGCCGCATCCTTTGGCCCTCGCTTCGCCTGCTCCTAGTCCACCTAGTGTAGCAAAAGAGCAGTGGCCACCAATTGAGGGTGTAGTGGGACCTAGTAGGGGTTGGGGATCTCCTCTGCGCTCCATCCCACCGCTGCTACCCCGGGCAACCCTAACCTAGCTGAATCATGGATAGAGAAGGATTTAGGTAGGGAGGGAGAGAGTGAGGGAACATACGCATTGGCCATCAGAAATCAGAGATGGTCACGCGACTCATCGTTGCACAATGGTGGCATGGCCACTCAGTGACAATGAGCGAGAGCACGATTTGGGCGGGGTGGCGGCAGACTGCCGAGCAAGCAGGACAAGGTTTGCTTTTTTAATTTCATGTTACCAGACTTTGAACCCTGCTTGCGACTCACATACTCTCTAACATACATAGTAAGAGGGGGCGGGCGTGGGAGGGGTAGGCCGCATGGGTGAGCGGGTAAGAGGCCTCGCATCAAACTTTGTCTCTTAGCCCTTGGATCCTGAAAGGTTCTTATTTTGTTTTGGTAATTGAGTGACAACCTTAGGTGGACTAATATGTATTTATATGAGATACACAGGAGATTAGTCCATAAGTAAATATGTGATGATGGAGGAACTCATTGCATATGAGACATGACATGGAGTCATCTAACCAAGGTGGAGAAGATCAAGATGAGGCTTGGCTCGACGAACCGGTTGCAAGTGTGAAGGATAAGTCAGAGGCTTTGAAGCGAGGGACCGCGTGTGACGGTGAAGCGTGAGCAAGACTTGGCGTCGATGGACTGAGGCAACAGTGAAGAACAAATGAGGTCAAGATCGATGAACCAATATGGTCATGTGATGATATAAAGTGGATCATATCATTTGGTGATTGGTTGGTGCATGTGTTGCATCAACATTGGAGGTGATGGAATGGAATGCGCAAGCAAAGGTATATTTGTAGGGCATTTCATTTCACCGGTCATAGGTGTGTAGAGAAGTTTATGACTGAGCTTAGGATAGATGGTCGTACTATGAAGAGGGGCAAACTTGTTTGCATATCGGCCATCTAGTGTCACTTCAATGATCTAACTTTGCATACATGTTAGGATCGAGTGGCATGGCAAGTTGAGAGGTTACTCCTTTGGGAAAATATTTGTGAAAATGCTAACACAATTGCACATGGTGATTTTCACATGGTGGTGTTGGCATATTTGCAAAGGAGGTGATTTTTGAGGGGTAGAGAGGGGTTTGGGATCCTCTCTCCCTCCCAC
>Ga0182004_10002055_pt1 | contig 15417 bp, 6 predicted proteins | sample Sormic07211540_1_FD_120479 | JGI IMG/M metagenome (GOLD analysis project Ga0182004, IMG submission 120479) | Endophyte microbial communities from Sorghum bicolor roots, Mead, Nebraska, USA - 072115-40_1 MetaG | ecosystem: Host-associated > Plants > Roots > Unclassified | place: USA: Nebraska...
AGCTGAATATATATATATATATATATATATATATATATATATATATATATAGACACCGAAAACACCGATTCAATTCTGTCTTTAATTTTTTTTGGGTATCAATTTAATTCTGTCTAACAACCAACGAACAGCTTCCCTGCACTGCACTTAAATAGAAACGCAACGGCTGACGTGTCAATCAGCTTCAGGACCGTGTGGCCGCGCCGCCGGGACCCTGCCGACCTCTAACCGCGCGCGCGGCGCTGCACACACGCATATTTATACGTACCACGCGCCTCCCCAGTCTCCTGGCAGCACGCGAACGATCGAAGCAGCAAGAGAGATAGGCGCGACGTAGACGTACGGCAGCGGCGATGTCGTCGCTGCTGCACGCTGTGTCCTCGTCATCCGGTGGAGCTCCTGCCGCCCTCGAAGCCGAGGTCGAGGAGAAGCTCGTCCTGTACGACGACGACGACAACGCGCCGCCACCGGCAGCACCGCCACAGATCAAGCGAGGGGAGCGGCGCCTGCAGCCTCGTCGTGAGGGCAGCGCCGCCGACGTCGTCGGTGACCACCGCGAGAGGTTCCTCCGCGCATACGATCGCCTCCGGGACGAGCTCCTCGACGACGACTCGTGCGAGCTCACCGATGAGGCCACGCGCTGGGTCGCGCAGGTATTCGATCATATACGTCTCCAAAATGTTCCTCGGTGCATGCATGCATATGGACGTACCGCCTTGCACGTGCATGCATTGCAGCGTCACGCGTTAACGTATTTATTTTAGCACAAATCGAAAGATCATTAGATCAACCGGAACATGCATGCTTTAAAAGTTTAAACCACAAATCGAAAGATCAATCGGAACTTGCTTTAAAGTTTAAACCACACACATAAGTTCTCAACTCTTTGACGTTTTGGCCCACTTAAGAAGCGCACACACTTCTGGAGCCTTCTACCATTTTGGCGCGCACGGCAAATTTGGCCCCATTTAAGAGCCTGACCCAGTGACCCTGTCACGTTTTCGTTCCATTTAGGCCTCTATGTACAAACAACGCCCTAGGAGGCTAGGACAAAGAGTGGCAAACCATGTTTAACCACCATTGATCACTTATATCTCAAAAAAAAACATTAATCGCTGATGTGTTCATCTCTTCTTCTTCTTTTTAGAAAAGAGTAGCATACGTACACACCACACAGTGTTTGTAAAACCTGCAGAAACCGAACGTTTGATGCGGTATAAATAGAATTTGTTTGCTCCATGGACTTGAGATGAGTTAAGTCGTTGTACATGCACCATTCCGAGTCTCATATATCCATTCTCTGTTGTATTCTTTCAGATGATCGACTACAACGTGCCTGGAGGTGAGGAGGCATGATCCATCAGACCAATACCTAGCAGGAGAACCTCGTTTTGTATTGTAACATAACAGAGCAAAGCTTTTCAGTTCATATTTGGACATATTCAAAGCAGAAACAGATGATAAAATATAGTTCAAAACAAAAGGTCAAGAAAAATTCAGAGTGAATCTGCAGCAGACATAAAAGATCTTCTAACATGCTAACCTTTTCTTTTGAAGGGAAACTGAATCGAGGTCTGTCAGTGATCGATAGTTACTTGCTGTTGAAACAAGGAAGCGAGGTTGCTGAAGATGAATTCTTCCTTGCCTGTGTTCTTGGTTGGTGTGTCGAGTGGGTAATGTTGCTAATGACCCTTCTCACTATGATTGTTCTGCTTAAAAGAACGATATATTTGATTATTTTGTTGCAATGAAATACATGCAGTTTCAAGCATGTGCACTGCTACTTGACGATATCATGGATGATTCTCATACAAGGAGAGATCAGATTTGTTGGTACCGACGGCCCGAGGTCCTTCAAATGACATCTCACTTTCTCTTCTCTATGTATCAATCTTTATCATTTGAGTCCAGAATTTTTCTATTCAGTTAAGCTACAAAGTATATTCATGTTCTTCTTTTTTTTATATAGGTTGGTCTTCACGGCATAAACGACGGTATTCTACTAAAATGTCACATCGCACGTTTGATAAAAAAATACTTTAGAGAAAAGCCTTACTACATAGACATCTGTGAATTATGGAACGAGGTCAGTCTCCTTCGGATAAAACCAATACTGAAATTGGCAAATTTTGTAACAACACAAGTCAATGCTACTATTTGGGTCTCTTGTTTAGATAGCTTTGCAGACTTCTCTCGGACAGATGCTTGATCTTATCAGCACACATAATGTGGCGAATGACGTCGCAAAATACAATATTGAAGGGTATGTGATTCATTTGACTAATTAAATTAAATATTCCATTGCGCTAATGCAATTTTCTTTTGCTACATAGGTACCGTCGTATTGTCAAGTACAAGACATCTTACTACTCTTTTTATCTTCCCGTGAGTCTGAAGTTTAGAATAATTACCTATTCTCAGCCAGCTCATGCATATGAAAACATTATCTTTTATACTCTAATCAAAAGTCATGTGCTAAGCTATATAAATGTTGTCTAAAAGCTATGTCAGTACATATTATTAGTAGACTTGCCAATAAAAAGACGTTTTCATCAGTTGGATTTATTGGGACATTTTTAATATGAAATTTGAGTGTGGACTGAATCCTAATGATTTGAACACAAACCCCCTTGTCCAAGGCATGCCCAATTAAACATCGTTGGCACACCTACCAATTGCTCAACTGATTTACCTTTTGCATTCTGAATTTCATACCAATTCCCAGTTTCTACACCAATCCTTTTACAATGATGATACTACTTGATAATATAATTTTAAGTACTATGTTACATATTCTATTATGAATTAAATTTAAGTACTACGTTACATATTCTCTTCTGAATTAAGATACTCACATTCTGTCATCTAAAATGGCTTTAGGTAGCTTGCGCATTGCTGTTGTGTGGCACAAAACTTGAAAACATCAGTGGGCTAAGGGATGTGCTTATTGAAATGGGCATATATTTTCAGGCACAGGTATGTCAATTTCTGTACATTTTACAACTGCTACTAGTTTACATTTCCCTTGACAGTTCCCAACGTTTTCAGGATGATTACTTGGATTGCTTTGCAGATCCTAATACAATAGGGAAGGTAAAATAGACGTTTTACCAGAAAGACATTTTTTATGGGACATGTATGTTCATGTTGTGCTCTTCATTGTAGATTGGAACTGATATTGAAGATCACAAGTGTTCCTGGCTAATTGTGCAAGCTCTTAGCCATGCCAACAGTAACGAGATAGAAGTATTGCTGGTAGGTAATTTGTTTTCTAGATAATAGATAAGTAATTTATTAATAACCATTTAGCTGATAGTATAGTGAAAAATGACATCATACATTAATTTCCAGAAAAACTACGGAAAGAAGGATTCAACTTCAGTTTCCAAAGTGAAAAACACTTATTCAACTCTTGATTTGAAGGTAACTGGATTGAGGATCCTGCACACCTCAACACATGATGTTGTTGTCCAACTTACTTTATGCTTATAAGTTATAAGTCATAATGAGCATGCTATGATATTTGAAGTTTGAACTTTTAGTAAGAAATTGGTCGTCCGCATGCTCTACAAAAAGGACATGAGAGGGGGGGAGGGGGGCGTATATTGAAATTACTTTCATACAACATTTCTATTATAGCATGTTCACTTGACATTTGACATGATTTCCTACCGTTTGCCTTTCTGAGATTTTTTTTTCGCGAACGGGTTTGGAACGCCCGTGTTTCCCTTTCTGAGATTTTTTGTAGTGAGGCAATGTGATGTTTGTTTGGGAACAATGTGAAACGATGTTAATGTGAGTCACCTCATTTATTTGCCTCAACATGACTCTTTTGTCGTGTCTTAGGACATCTTCTCTGAGTTCGAAGATCGAGCTTACAAACACTTGGTCACTTCTATTGAAGATCAACATGACCACGCGGTGCAGGAGATCCTCAAATCCTTCCTAAAGAAAATCCACCGCCGGAAGAAGTAGATGAAGATGACGGAGATTGCCTAGTTCCCAGGGACCTACTAGGAACACCACTGCATGCACCTATGTTATCAGCGTGATTTTCCTTTTCCATTTACTAAAATTATATTCACGCTATGTTCAGAGCAGATTGATTAGCTAGCTTGTGGTTGATGTCAAACAAGTGCAGCTTATGTGCCACGCACCAAACACTGTGTGCTTTGTCAGTGGCGTAGCTAAGATCTAAAGCAAGGGTGGTCCATATTTTAGATGTAAAATCAAACTATAGATGATCTATGTGTAATTTTCATAATTATAGAGAGTTTATCTACTATAGTTTAATCTTAAATAAATTTTTAGGGTGGTCCATGGACCACCTATCCACCTAGCTAGCTTCGCCTATGGCTTTGCGTGTGACGCTAGATTGGGAGTTCCAACTAGAACTCCGAAGTTTCAGTGTCAACCGACAGTGCCATCCCATAGCTACATGCACAGTAGCATAGAATGTGACGAAATGGCAATCGTTATGATTTTGTGGTAAAGGACTAATTGCCTAACAAACTAGCTTCTGTAGCAATGGATGATAATCTCCAAGGTCCAAACATGCTAGTGAGGGCTGTTAAAATGTACATATATAAGCGAACTGATTATAGATCAGTTGGTTAGGTAGTGGAACCTGCTCATCCGGGTTCAAATCCTTGACTTGACGGGTGCTTACATTTTTTGGAATTTATTTCAGAATTTAACGGCGCTATGCTTTTAGTAGTAGGCGACGTGTTCGTCGACAGCGAGATGCCTGCAGTGTAGTGACTTCGTCAATCTCGAGATTTGCTGGTCCAACTCAGTTCTTTGAAGATGCTCATAGGGGTAAAATATGCGTGTGTGCGTCCATAAGGGTGAATGTGGGCTCGTGTTTGTGAGCATCTGTATATAGGTCTCGCAAAAAAATAAAAAAATATGTATATATAAGAGGGACCACATTAGAGCATGAGCGACTTTAGTTTGTCATATATCAGAAGCGAACCTAGGTTTTGATTGTCGAAGATCAGCAGATAAAGCACAATTGAAATTAGAAAAGTAGGGTGAACATGAGGAGAAAGTAAAAAAACATATTAGTATATTTTGTTGAGGGTTTCATTTTATTTGGTACTGGCCCTTTTTTAATTTATATATTAGGTGGAAAAGCCTTACGCCAGGTAGACAAGTCCCTTAAAAATATGCCTTCAACCTAAACAACCTCAAATAGACATAACATGGACTAACCCATCCACCGACTACAGATCCGCAATGATGTTCATTGCATTGATGCCCTACTTTGTACACTAAGCTTTGCCTACTAAGGTCTTTTTTAGTTTATTTTTTTTTTCAGATTCTCCGTCACATCAAAACTTTAGACACATGCATTTAAATATAGATAAAAATATAACTAATTGTATAATTTATCTCTAATTTACGAAACGAATCTTTTAAGACTAGTTAGTCCAAAATAAAAACAAAAGTGTTACAGTAGCACACAAAGTTTTTCACCAACTAAACAAGGCCCACAAATACTACCCCACAACGTCATCAGAATGAAATTGACACTATAGTAGCGAACCTTCCTTGGGGCTTAGTATCGTCCAACGTGTAACATATAAATTTTTGTGTAAAAGTTATTGGATAGCATTTTTTATGTATTACTTGTATGTGTTTACATGTAGATCAAGTCAAACATCTTGTCTTACCTTAATTCAAAAACCCACCTCAAGGTTTTATTTTCAAATTTCGAGAATGGGTAGACAAAACCAAAACCTCTGGAAGGACTTTTTCTATTCGCTCGAACTTATGAGCACTACTTTGCAACCATAAAATAATTTTTTTCTCATAACAAATTAACATTAGTAGCATCCAAATTTTCAGCCAGCCGATAAACCGATATTTGTTTGAATCAACACTTACTCTAAACCAATATTATTTTCAAACTATATTTGGACAAGTTGTCTTGCCTAAAATTGATGAGCCTTGAAACCAACATATCATGAAAACTTACAACCGTTCCCTTTAAAAAAAATACCTTAGAAATATTTACATAAACAAAAACCGTCTTTAATTAGAAATTGGTTTTCGATAAAACTACCTGGAATTATTTTAGCCGTACTTTTTGAAAGTTAGTGGCAGTGTTCCACGAAAAGAATAAGCACAAATCAGGAAGAATATAAAAAAGTGCAAAAGGAGAAAGAAAGAAACAAAAAAAAACTGCAAAAGAATTGTTGTTTGAAAAAGGAACGGCCCATGTCGCACTAGAAAAGCCCGTACGGCTGCGCTCCCCCTCGGCCGAACAGCTATTGCGGTAGTGCCGCCGCCGCCGCCGCCGCCGCCGCGTGCGCTCTCTTTCTCTCCCGGTCTCTCTCTCGCGCGGCGACGAGCCGACGACTGCGCTACCGCCGCAGCTGCCGCCGCCGTACGCCAGAGGCCCAGGTCTTCATCCGGCTCTTCGCTAGCAGCGAGCTCCCACCTGGTATGTCTGCCGCTCCCCTTCCCAGCTTCCCTCACTGCTGCTGTGCGAAACCGAGCACCCAAACCATAACTTAAGCTATTTGTCTATTTGCAGTCGGATCTGATCTAATCGCAAGTGTATACATGTATTCTTCCTACTAACTTCGAGTTTCTTTTGCAAAAAATAAAAAAAAATAAAAAAAAATCGGGTGTACATGTCTCGTATACTCCCATGTCCTCTACTGGTTCCGCTCCTGTCGTGAGACCAAGACTCGTCATTTGCGTGTGCTGTTCAGCTAGCTACTAAGTCAATAGTATATGCAGTATATCTTGGAACAGCTATTGGTTGGCAGCATGTGTTTAGACAGCGTAGTTATAATCTGATTCTGGGCTTAACAGCACTGTTTACTACAACAGTTCTGTGTTTCAGCGATTTAGAAGTCTATAAGACAAGTTTTAACATCACATGAATATTGGACTACTGGGCGGCAAGTGTCTTGATTGAGTAGGCATAGTTTGTATTGTCATTGCAGTAACAATCAACTTTGTAGCTGCGTTGGTAGCACTTACTGTGCGTTCAATATTTAGCTAACAGGAGAAGGATTTTGAAATTTCAATGTTTGTGCTCAATGTTCCCCCTCCGTTTTCTTAAGTTTGATCTTACCTATAAGGCTATAAAGCATACTAACACAGTGAACTTGTAGATAAAGTCACTTTAAAAAACATGTTTGTACTTCACTTGAGAACTGTTTTGCATAATTTTATTAGTAGTACTATCTTCCTTACATTTTATAATGGCACCATTATGAGATTACAAATAAAATAGATGAAATATTGAAAAGAAATGCTCTTCTATCACGATAGTTTGATCTTCTTTGCTTCGCCATGCTCAATCTCTCTGTACATTTATATTATACCATTGCACCACTTCTGAAATTCCAGTGTAGACCTAACAGAGCACTGATTCCTGATTGATGTGCAGATCTCCCATTCATTTTTTTTTTAAATAAAAAACCCGTGGGTTTGGGATGGCATCACCTGTCCAAATGATGGCAAGCAATCTATTACGCACAGAAGGCTTTTCTGGAAATATGGTATGCAATCTATCATCTATGAAGTAATATAACTTTTTTTTTGGCTGTCATTAGTTTATTATTATTTTTCTCTACATAGGGACAAAGATATGGTTTAATTGCTGCAAGAAGTCTTGGATTAAGAAGGTTGCGAATGACTCAACATTGCTTCCATCAACAACATCTTTGTTGGCGACATGTACAAAGTGGTGTGGTTCATAATATCCGATCATCATCATCTCCTGGGGCTGTTGTATCCAAGGGGTTTGACAGCCCATTAGTTGAGAAACCTGATACTTCATTGGATGTTGGAATTATTCACTTGTACCGCGTACCATTTCTTCAAGAAAGTGAAACCATGGAGCTGCTCAAGAAAGTGAAGGCGAAGGTTTCTGCTAATATTGTTGATATACTGACCGAGCAGTGCTTCAATATTCAATTGGATAATCCACTCACCCCTGAGAAACTTTCAACGCTTCATTGGCTCTTAGCAGAAACTTATGAACCAGATAAGTTGCAAAGTAGGAGCTTTCTGGAGGAGGAAGAATCTAGTAGTTCCTATGCTGTCATTGTTGAGGTTGGTCCCCGGATGACATTTTCAACGGCATTCTCAACCAATGCTGTCTCAATTTGTAAATCTCTCTCATTAGTAGAAGTGAGCAGACTGGAGAGGTCAAGAAGATACCTTTTGCGCCTTGAGCCTGGTAGTGATCCACTTGATGAAAGTCAGCTCAAAGAATTTGCTGCATTGGTTCACGATAGAATGACAGAGTGCATTTATCCCAAAAAGCTCACATCATTTCAGTCAGATATAGTTCCTGAACCTGTCCGTGTTGTTCCAGTCATTGAAAGAGGAGAAGAAGCATTGGAAGAAATAAATGTGAAGATGGGGCTTGCTTTTGATAAACAAGATATTGACTATTATACACACCTGTTCAGAGATGATATTAAACGCAATCCGACTACAGTGGAACTTTTTGATATTGCACAATCCAATAGCGAACATAGTAGACATTGGTTTTTCAATGGAAAACTTGTTATAGATGGACAGACCATGCCTGCCACTTTGTTCCAGTTAGTGAAGAGGCCTCTGAAAGCCAACCCCAATAACTCTGTCATCGGATTCAAGGATAACTCAAGTGCAATAAAAGGATTCCCAGTAAACCATCTACGCCCAACAATTCCAGGTTCCACTTCACCATTATCCATCATGATGCGTGAGCTTGATATTTTATTCACAGCAGAAACCCATAATTTTCCATGTGCTGTTGCACCATACCCGGGAGCCGAGACAGGTGCAGGTGGCCGTATAAGAGACACACATGCCACTGGAAAGGGTTCTTTTGTTGTTGCTTCCACTGCTGGTTACTGTGTTGGTAATCTTCGAATTGACAATTCAAATGCACCCTGGGAGGACCCTTCATTTTCTTACCCAGTGAATCTGGCCTCTCCATTGCAAATTCTTGTCGATGCTAGTGATGGTGCCTCTGACTATGGTAACAAGTTTGGTGAGCCTCTAATTCAGGGATATACCAGAACATTTGGGATGAGGTTGCCAAATGGGGAGCGGCGTGAATGGTTGAAGCCTATAATGTTCAGTGGAGCTATTGGGCAAATTGACCATGCACACATATCGAAGTGTGATCCAGAAATTGGCATGCTAGTTGTGAAGATTGGTGGTCCAGCATACAGAATTGGTATGGGCGGTGGTGCTGCCTCGAGTATGGTTAGTGGCCAGAACGACGCAGAGCTTGATTTCAATGCTGTACAGCGTGGAGATGCTGAGATGGCACAGAAATTGTATCGTGTGGTCAGGGCATGTGCAGAAATGGGAGAGAATAACCCTATCATTAGCATCCATGATCAGGGCGCAGGAGGAAACTGTAATGTCGTTAAGGAAATAATATATCCAAAGGGTGCTGAAATTGATATCCGTTCAATTGTTGTTGGTGATCATACATTGTCGGTCTTGGAGATATGGGGTGCTGAGTACCAGGAACAGGATGCGCTACTTGTGCAACCTGAGAGCAGAAGCCTGTTAGAGTCGCTTTGTGATAGGGAAAGAGTTCCAATGGCTGTCATTGGGAAAATTGATGGCTGTGGGAAAATTGTGTTGATTGATAGCGCTGCTGTAGAGCATGCCAAGTTGAATGGCCTCCCTCCTCCACCCCCTGTTGAAGAACTTGAGCTTGAAAAAGTTTTAGGAGACATGCCTCAGAAGACCTTTGAGTTCAAGCGTGTTTCTCATGCCACAGAGCCTTTAGACATTGCTCCTGAGGTAACACTTTTGGATGCTCTGAAGCGAGTATTAAGGCTCCCATCTGTGTGTTCAAAGCGTTTCTTGACCACAAAGGTTGATAGGTGTGTGACAGGCCTTGTTGCACAACAGCAGACAGTTGGGCCTCTCCAACTTCCTCTTGCTGATGTGGCTGTGATTGCACAGACATACACAGACCTAACAGGTGGTGCTTGCAGCATTGGAGAACAACCAATAAAGGGTTTGCTTAATCCTAAGGCCATGGCCAGACTTGCTGTTGGGGAGGCCTTGACTAATCTTGTCTGGGCTAAGGTTACATCACTTTCTGATGTCAAAGCAAGTGGGAATTGGATGTATGCTGCAAAGCTTGATGGCGAAGGTGCAGATATGTATGATGCAGCTGTCGCATTGGCTGACTGCATGATTGAACTTGGTATTGCAATAGATGGGGGAAAAGACAGCCTTTCCATGGCAGCCCAATGTGATGGTGAAGTCGTCAAGGCTCCTGGAAATCTTGTCATCAGTACTTATGTGACATGTCCTGATATAACATTGACAGTAACCCCTGATTTGAAGCTTGGTAATGATGGAATCCTTCTGCATATTGACCTCTCTAAAGGAAATCGCCGTCTTGGTGGTTCTGCTCTTGCACAAGCATTTGATCAAATTGGAAATGATTGCCCAGACATTGATGATGTTCTGTACCTGAAGAAGGTATTTGAGGCCATTCAGGAATTGCTCAGTCAACGTCTTATTTCAGCAGGCCATGACATAAGTGATGGTGGCCTTATTGTGAGTGTTCTTGAGATGGCATTTGCTGGTAATTGTGGTTTTAAGCTTGACATAGACTTGGAAGATAGGAGCCTCCTTGAAGGACTTTTTGCAGAGGAACTCGGCCTTGTTATTGAAGTGCACTCGAAATGTCTCAATATCGTGAAGCAAAAGCTTGAAGCAACAGGCATTTCTGCTAATGTAATTGGAGAAGTTACTTGCTCACCAGAAATAGAAGTTTTTGTTGATGGCAATCTGCATCTCAAGGAAAAAACTTCAGATCTCAGGGATCTCTGGGAGGAAACGAGCTTCCAGCTTGAGGAGTTACAACGTCTGAAATCTTGTGTTAAACTTGAGAAAGAAGGATTAAAATGCAGAACATCGCCGTCATGGTCTCTGTCTTTTACTCCCAAATTTACAGATGAGAAACTGTTGATTGCTTCCTCAAAACCAAAGGTCGCTATCATTCGTGAAGAAGGGAGCAATGGGGACAGGGAAATGGCTGCTGCATTCCATGCTGCTGGGTTTGAACCATGGGATATCACAATGTCAGACCTCTTGGCTGGGAAGTCTTCTCTAACAGAGTTCCGTGGGATTGCGTTTGTTGGTGGTTTTAGCTATGCAGATGTGCTAGATTCAGCGAAAGGTTGGGCTGCATCAATCAGGTTTAACAAACCCCTCATTCAGCAATTTCAGGATTTCTATCACAGGCCAGATACGTTCAGCCTTGGAGTATGTAATGGTTGTCAGCTTATGGCTCTTCTTGGCTGGGTGCCAGGATCTGATGTTGGAGGTTCTCTTGGTAAAGGTGGAGATATGTCCCAGCCCAGGTTTATTCACAATGAATCCGGCCGTTTCGAGTGCCGGTTTACGAGTGTGTCCATTGGGGATTCTCCTGCTATCATGTTCAAAGGGATGGAAGGTTCTACCTTGGGTGTTTGGAGTGCTCATGGCGAGGGAAGAGCTTTCTTCCCAGATGAAAATGTTCTATCTACTGTTGTGAAGTCTAATCTGGCACCTGTGAGATATTGCGATGATTTTAACAACATAACCGAGACCTATCCCTTCAATCCTAATGGTTCTCCACTAGGTATTGGAGCACTTTGCTCCCCTGATGGGAGGCACCTTGCTATGATGCCGCATCCAGAGCGTTGCTTCATGATGTGGCAATACCCATGGTATCCCAAGGAATGGCAGGTTGAGAAGAGTGGCCCCAGCCCTTGGCTGCGGATGTTCCAGAATGCTAGGGAATGGTGTTCATAGTGCAGGTAAATTAGTATTGCTCGAATTAACTGCTTTCTGCTTCTGTTTATGGCACTATGAAATCAATTTTAGTAGAACCTTTAACCTCCTGTGCACCGTTACTTTTCCTTAGAACCAATGGTTAGGACTGAGAATGCTATTAACATGTTATTAAGTTTCATTTCATAGAACCTTATTCTCTCCTGCCAGCTTTCTGTCAAATTAGAACCTTATTCTTTTTAAAAAAGTACACTGATTGAACTTTTGGATACATAGAGAAGCCATGTGTTGGTCTGTTGGAATTCTTCAAATAGATTTGATGCCCCAGTTAGCCTAGCTGTCAGACAGTCACAAGTTAGCAAGACAATCGATCAGTTCAAAACTCCGAATTACCTAATAGATTTGAAAATTCCAGAGTCTCTGTGAACACAAAACTTTATCTGCCACTTTGTGTATGATCTATAAAGTTGCTGAGCACTTTATTCTCTTTATGTTCTACGGAATTTTGTGTCTTTTCTTTCCTCAAACACGTAGGAGAGCTGTGTATCTTTACATTAAGAAGAAAAAGGAGCAAGAACCCTTACAACATACACCCATACATGATACATGCTTGGTTATTGAAATTTTATGTTGCAGCTGAAATTTGAGCTTTCTTGTTCGTTTCCGTGCTCTGTTTGGTGCAGCTTGCCATGTTATGCTTAATAGTTGTTCTCAGTTTGGTGCAGCTTGCCTTATTGTGCTTACTCTACTAGTTGGGCTATATGATTTTGCAGGGCAGTGTCTGGATTCAGCAATGTGATCATCGCCGGGGTACTGGCTGTTACGAGTATGGATGGTTGTTCTCATTCGATGACCCCCTTTTTTGCGGAATAAGTGTTTGACCAGCAGTGCGTTATCCAATAGCTGATATTGAGTTTCAAGTTTGAAAATTTAAAAATGGAAAACTGCCTGGTTGTCGCATAGCCTGTCAGGACGCCTGATCTGACTCTCTGTCTTGCTGATGGTTGCCAAAGATATAATAACTGTCATCTCACATCAGTGAATTTCCCAAGTAACACACAGAATGCTTGATGTGTTACCCGAATTAAATGCTTATGCGATGTTTAAGTTTTTGTGCTATCTGCCTGATGATGAGTAAGTTTGGACTCAGTTGAGATAATTTTTCTGGTGCTGTGGCAAATTCTTGGGGTCTCATATTACTCCACTAGCGTTTCACTATTCCATGTGTCTAACAGTTCAAAAGAACCCTGTGCTTGGTGGCTGGCGAGGCTGGGTCTACTTGACGAATAAGGGGCATCCTATTTCAAAGATGCTGCAAGGTGCTTCTCTACGGATTGCTTGTCTGATGGCACGCTTAAGAATCAATACAGCTTGTTACAAAGCTAGCTTGTATACAGACATCCATGGTTGGTTCACAGCTTGTCTGATGTATGCTTGTCCATATTTTCCTCCGTGAATGAAGGCAAGCACTCGCCCCAAATGGATGGATTTTCTGGCTGTTCCTTATCTTTGACATCTACACAATTGATTACTGTTGTAGTGCTGTGCTCCATTCTTTGCCTATGATTAGGCTTGTCCTTGGACCTTAGAGTTTGGATCGCATTATTACAAAACTCTAACTCCTCTTTTGACACCTTCGTCAACGGATTAGCATTAGTAAGCACAGGCAATAGAATAACACGTGTTACAATTTTTCTGTAGATCAACGCGAAGGTGCCCTAGATTTTTGTTATGGCCAATCTCTTTGGGGTTTTATGGGCATTAAATAAACTGATAGTATAGATTTATGGGTTTTTATGGGCATTAAATAAATTGAAAACAAAGATATGAAACTTCCACTAAAACTGGCTTAAAAAAACTACCACGGCAGCGGCAGCGACAGCGACGAGAGCACTGAAGAGGTTGATGACAACATTGGAGGCGGCGAGAGTGTTGCCGATGCTGAACATGTCCTTGCCTAAGTTGGAGCTATTGTATAGTTGTTGCCTTATTGGTCTTTACCAATCTATATTAAAGAAAAATATCAAGGGACCATTTAGTTGTGCTTATTCAGCGGCTTCCGGAGTACTTGAACGCACAGGGCTATGAAAGGAGACATGACAAAATAGCATATGTTGAGAGAGGCTATCTCAGGAGTTGGAGGAGCTGAAAAGATATAGCTTCTACCGTCTCCTCTTGTGATGCTCGATCAGACATCGATGTCCCTAGCTCCACATGCTTATGTTCTCTTTCCTCATGTGCCAGCAACATCGGCGACACAGACCACATAGGCGCGCAAGCGCGAGGCTAGTGGTAGGGATGGTGGCAGAGAAGGTACAACACGAAGGGAGGAGCAGCGATGGGAGTCAGTGCTATGGTAGGAGATGGGGCGACAGAGAAGGAGTTGTAATGGAAGAGGAGTTGTGGTGAAGGAGAGGGCCAATGATCGAAGATAGAGCTAGAGGCCAAGCGAGGTGAAGGATTGCTTGGTGAACTAAATAAGAGTGAAAGAAGGGAAGACATGTAAGAGATAAAAGAAGAAAAAAAGAAAAGAAAGAGAAATAAAAGAGCCTTAGAGCATCTTCTAGAGTTTTTCTAAATCTTACTTTCTAAATCATTATTTAGAGAATTATTTATATAAAAATTATTTTCTATATCTTTTCATTCTTCAATATATATCATGCACACTCTAGAGAGCCATTTTTGTCTCCTATTTTTTGTTAGAGAAAAATCTAAAATAAAAATGACTATATTTGGATGACCATTTATAAAAGCTGTTGGAGGTAGTTTTTCATTAACATGGCAGACATATGAACTACTATTAACTCAGCAAAATAAAAAACTAAAAAAATATATTATAATCATTTCACTGTTTTAACAATTAGATTAGAAAAAACGTTTATCAAACGTTTTTCTAATTAGAGAAACAGGAGAAAAAAAAGAAACCACATCTGAAAATAGTTTTGGTTGAGCTCTATCACGGGTCCTAACATCTGAGCGCGACTGTAGCATAGAGTTGGGTGCCACAATTATTGATCTTTGGAAATGGCCGTGCTAGCTACGTCTCCTTTCCGTATGAAGTCATTTCTTGTTTTCTCTCAGAACTCACTCTATGGTTCCTGCAAATTCCTGACCAACTAGGTGCTACATTTTCTCCGTGATTGAAGGGGCCAATCTTCGCCTGGTTTCAAGGCATCGATACGGGGAAGAGCTACAGCTATTCAAAGAATGTTCCTTCCTTTTTGCTGAATCTTTGCACCCTTTACATAAAGGCCTTGTTTAATTCAGTAGAATTTTTACATAAAGGCCTTGTTTAATTCAGTAGAATTTTTAGATTTGACTATTATAGTACTTTCATTTGTATTTCATAATTATTTTCTAATTATAAACTAACTAAGATCAAAATATTAGTATCGTAATTTTTGTATAATTAATTATGTTTTTATCTTTAATACAAGGCCAAAACAGAGGCATCCAGCTCTGGGTACACTTCACAGTTACCCGAGCAGTTGCATGGCTGCATAGGGCGGCCGTTACGTATGGCTCCGGTACAATCTCTATTTTGCACAATCTCGGTCTAAGGGAAATTACCGAGCATTACTTCTGCTTGCATTTGCATGGCTGGTTAAACTGGTATGCTGGTGAGACAAATTAGGCCCCGTTTAGCAC
>Ga0182004_10002056_pt1 | contig 15412 bp, 9 predicted proteins | sample Sormic07211540_1_FD_120479 | JGI IMG/M metagenome (GOLD analysis project Ga0182004, IMG submission 120479) | Endophyte microbial communities from Sorghum bicolor roots, Mead, Nebraska, USA - 072115-40_1 MetaG | ecosystem: Host-associated > Plants > Roots > Unclassified | place: USA: Nebraska...
TTATCTTGCACCTAAGTGCTTGTACAGGGGCGAATACAAGTTGGTGTTGCGATGGATTCTAAGTCCAAGATGGGAGCGATGTATGGAGTGGTGTATGGTTGTTGTTCTACGTGTTGTGCCTTGTGTATTCCTTCCTCAGCCTCCCCTTTTATAGTTCCAAGGGGAGGCCCAGGTTACAAGTCGTAGGCAATAAAATAAGGCTCGATAGGGGCGTGGTGCACTGACCTTCTCGAGGCCTCCGTACCGGCGTGGCCTCGAGCCGTCTTGTTGCTCAGTACTTTGGTGATGATTGCGCACGCCTCTGAATTCGGCTCCTGTGCGTCATCTTGGATTGGCTCAACCGCGGGCACGCCCGTACGTCATGGCAGTAGTCACGTCCAGAGTGGTTGAGGTGTTGTCTTTCACCGCCCGACTCTTCTATGGGAAGGAACGCATTTGCTCGAGGGTCCGGCACCGTGCAAGGCTCTGTTGATCGGTGTGCTGACTTTGGGTGCCTCGAGGGGGGCCGTGATGTGACGTCTCGACTGTCTCACTGTGCCTGGCCGTATTCTTGCTCTTCTGGGGGACAAAGCTGCGAAAAGTGAGATTGGATGGGTGCTTGCTCCCTATCACGCTTCCCGTGACTGTCGGGTTAGGTGAGAACATGGCAGGCGCATTAAATGCCCTGGCTCCCATACCCGCGACAGGTGGCGGACGGCGTCCTTGTGCTCGAGGCCCGTCGATTCGCCCAAGCCACTTCCGTATTTGACGGTTGTCGTTTCGTCGAGCCCCTGCTGATTCGCACGACCCATTTTCCGTGTTCAAGGCTATGGTCGACATCATGTTTTGGTGACTACGCGTGTTAAGCAGGGGCGCCGAGTCAGGGGCCTTGACTTTGTGGTAGGATCGCCTTGTTATGGGCGTCGGTTGGGTACCCCTTATTGACACCCTCGACACTAGTTATTAGGACTCCAGTGCACCCTCCTAAACACAATACAAACGATGTGTTTCTCAAACATGCTAACTCCAAAATGGTTTTCCATAGGATAACATTCTCCTTTAGCACTTAGCATTTTTCAAAAGTTTGTAACATGATTTTTGAAACACCAGTTGAACCTATATGCAATGCAGTTAAAAGACCTCACAAGTGGCACTAGATAATTATATGCAAACTTGATTTGTTACTCTTAATAGCACAACTATCTAACCTATCAATCTAGCCACTCACTTCACTAAACACCATGTGGACCAGTGAAAGACAAAAAATATACATAAACATTTGCCTTCACTTTGTATTCCATCATTCATCTTTATTTTTCACCTTGTCGAGCTTTTGCATCACATGTTTCATGCCATCTTATATCTTCGTGGCCTTTTTTTAGGAACTGGAGGGGCAAAGCCCCTACATAATTATCTTCATGGCCTTCATGTAGCTCAATCTTGATTGTGGACTAACACTTAATCTTTCATGTCTCATATAAAATCATTGGTCCCCAAATATTGCCATTAATTATCAAAATTGACTTTCAGACATAAGCATTAGTTTTTCTAGCGTTGAGTACATTGTGAGTGGCCTTATAGTAGACAGTAAAAAGTCACAAAAAATAGCAGAATAAAATAGTTCACCCATCACTCTACACTTATCTACACTCTATGCACCGACCTATTCAAAAATCTTATAAAAAATGCAATTAGGCTAGTCTCGTTAAGTTTTACGCACGTCGTATAGAGTGAAATAAAATATAGATAAAACATCCAATTCAATGAAAAGATTCATCTATAATTAAATAAACATTACTTTTATAATTCAAAGAGAGATAGTAATTGTGTCAGAGAATTTCATTCATATAAAATTCATTTCTTCTCTCTTTCTATAAACATTAAAAATACCTACGTAACAGTTTATTAAATACTCTCTCTATATGGGATTTAGAAGTCGTTTAGGATAGTGACATGGTCTCCAAAACACAACTTTGACCACTTATTTTTATAAAATTATTTAGAAGAAAAGATATATGTATACTTTTATAAAAGTATTTTTCAAGACAAATCTATTCATATAATATTCACATTTTCAAACTCAACAATTTAAAAGTTATTAATGATTTATATTCTCAATGTTTGACTTAAACCTTATCCAAAACGAGTTCTAAATTGGATGTAGAGGGAGTATAAGAAACTCTGCCAAAACTTTAACTGATAATGGATTTGTATAATAACCTTATGTATGGCTCATTAAATAGAAGGTTAGGAGAAAATCTCTAGGTAGGCCAATAGTACCATAGTTATTGTGTAATTGAACCAGTAAAAACCGGTGGAACTGACCTAGTTTTTGGTTGAACCGGTGAACCGGTCGGTTCTGTGTGAACCGCCCAGGTTTGATGCTGCGCATTCAGTTCTGCTGTGCACCTGTGCAGCATGGACACGTCGTCCTATCCAAGCTGATGGAGCACCTACATGGCTGCTGCTCCCTTTTGGATTTTGAATGTTCCATGCGTGGGGTGGTGCTGCTGGTTGCTTGATGAATGGCTTTTAAATTTTGAAATTTCATAATTTTTTCAAATGAGCTCCAAATTAGGAAAATAATATATTTATTTTAATTATCTCAACAAGCTCTTCGCAATGACGTACTCTATTTAGTATTCTAGATTGTTTTCCAACGATGAATATTTGAAATAATATTCTAGTCATTTTTGCATAAACTTGTAACTGCTCCGAATATTATTTATACATATTTTTACATATCTGGTAAAACAAAGCACTGATATATTGAAGTACGTGTGTACATTAGTGGGAAGCAAGTTATATAATTGTGCTTTATCATCTTATTTAGCTATTTGTATATGTGATCAAATATATGTTGCTAATTATTTATTATATATTTTCTTAAAAAATATTTATTATATGTCATTATATTACACCGGTTCAAAGCATTTATGAACGATTCAGTTCATCCGGTCCAAAACAATCGAACCGGCGGTTCAACCGGTTCTTAACGGCTGGACCAATAAACCATTGAACCGATGATCTCACCGGATCGATATCCGGTCCGACCCTAATAACTATGAATAGTAGTACGTGGGTCGACCTGTCAGCTCTTTTCACAACAGTAGCAGCTCAAGATGGCAATGGGTATCTGAAACCCGAAATCCGATGGATTTTTTACTCTATTAGAACAAGGGTATGGGTCAATTTTTCTACTCATGAGTTTGTTAATGGATAAAAATCTAGATTCAATAGGTTTATAGACATAGGTCTGGGATATAGTACCCAAACCCATAAACCATGGGTTTTTAAAACCCGACCCATCATAGTGAAGCAATCATATTAGTCCACAATATCCTAAATTTTTCTACTAAACTACTCCGTTCATCGACATATATAAGATGATATGTCCATTCAAGTAAAAAATGAAAAGAGTGAATATAATTTTATGTTCTGAGACATGATTTTTATGTTCTATTTTTTCTTTATTGCTACGTGGATGTACCCATGGGCAATCCGATGGGTACCCATGACTCGATGGGCACGAGTCTAGACACCAAATTAAACCCGTCATAAGTTATGAGATTTTTAGCGGACAAATTTTATGTTCATGGACATGAGTTTGGGGTAATAAAACCCCGCAGATTTATAACCGTTTGCATCTGTAGTAACAGCCAACATGGGCTCATGCTGCGTGTGATGATAGACCGACACATCAGCTCGCACGTCACCACCACAAATCGTGTGTGCATGGAACCTGAGTTTCCATTTTTTCTTAAAAAAAAAACCCCACAAAATAGTGTGCTTTGTCGTGGAGGCACACGGCCCACCAGCTCCCTCCGCCGTGCTCCTCTGCTCACTGCCTTGGATTCCGCTTCGCTTCCTCCGGTCCTCTCTCCGCCGCGCCTCCACCAGTCTCCAGGGAGCACGACTGCGCCACCTCTCCCCACTTCCCATGGCGGCGCTGGGCACGGCGACCACACCCGCAGCAGCTCCCGGGGCGCCGCGCTGCTATAATCGGCACCCGCGGCCGCGGCACCACATCGCGGCGCGCCGGAACCGGGTTGCCTCGGCGAGGAGGCTTGACCTGTGCGCCAGCGCCTCACCCTCACCTGCCGTCACTGCTCCCGACATACCCGACGAAGCTGTCGAGGTGAGCTCCCCCGACCCGCCCCGCCCCGCCCCGCCCCGCTGAAGCATTCCGTCGAGCGGAGAGCCCGTCCACTTAGAAGTTAGACCACACACTCCGCTGAGAAGGCGGGGAGTTAATAAAAGCGTGCTTTCCATTTCAGGAACCCTTGGTGGAGCCGGCGGCGGAGACGAAGCTGAGGAAGCTGGCATGTCCAATCTGCTACTACCCCCTCGCGGGCTCGAGCGATCAGTCGGAGTAAGTGGCCTTTCATCATTTCGTTCCGCACCACCTCACCTGCCACTACCACAGCCAACTGGCTATCACGCAGCTTCCCAAAATTGATGGTTGTTTGTTCATCTCTAGCGATGCTTCCAGTCTCGAATGTTCAACCTGCAAGAAATCCTACCCGAACAAACAGGATTACTGGGATCTTACAGTGTCAGTTGGTTCGATAGAGTACTCTGAGTCCATGCCAGCAGCAACAGAATTGTTCAGGTAAGGAGCCTTGTTTGTTTCTTCTGGGATTAGCTGGCCTGGTGAATTTTGGTGAAATGAGGGGACGAGGGAATTAATCACAGACGAAATTGACCTTCTGAAGCTTAAAATTCTAGTGTCCCATAAATTAGGGGCATGATTCACTTGGCCTTCTGCTTCACTTCTCTGAGAGCTGGAATTATTTTAAAAATTACCCCCACTAACTAACAGCTGAAAGCATTCCTAAGGCTCTAAGCCTCTAAATTGGAAACACAAGAAATCTTGATGTCCTTTTGAAGCCTTGAAAATGTTGCTGACAGAGATACTTTCTTTTGCATACAGTCAACCAATGAACCAATTAAAGGTTGCATGTCATACTAGTATCAATGTTTGCCAAACTGTTTCTTTTGGGGCTGGGGGACAATGAATATGGGACTGCATTTGTTAATTAGTTCTACCAAATTATTTCTTAGTCCTTACAGATGATTATTCAAACAGGACTCCACTGGTATCATTTCTTTACGAAAGAGGATGGCGCCAAAATTTCATATGGGGTGGTTTCCCAGGCCTAGAGAGAGAGGTCATGCTGCTTAACTATGTTGTATTCATAAGGATGTTCAATTGCATTTCTGAAATATCTATCTTCCAATCATCTCTATGTAAATTTGACTAGTAGCTCCCTTTCCTTTCCCCATGAAAAAAATGTGGTACTCAAGAGCTCTTGAAGAACCTTTCATCATGGTATTTTACTTATACCTGATCACCTTTTTGGTTGTCCATTCTTGAAAAAATATGGCCTTGTTGCATCCAGGCTGGGCCCATTGCAACTGTTTGGCTGTTGGTGACGTGCCACCAGTTTTTTTTTTCATGTAGCCAAGGTTCTAATGTCAAGCTTTGCTTGACCCTAAATTCAATCCTGGGTTGAGCCAGGTTTGGTTTCCTTAGCAACTTACATATATTTAAGCATTTACATATCATTTGTATGAGCATATACATTTTCAGATTTCTAAACTACATTGCAATGCCTACAGTTTGAAATGGCAAAAACTTATTTGAAGCCAACATTTGGAGGGACTATTGTTGATGCAAGTTGTGGAAGTGGCCTGTTCTCAAGATTGTTTGTTAAGAGTGGGCTATATTCTCTTGTTGTGGCACTGGATTTCTCAGAGAATATGTTGAAGCAGTGCAATGAATACATCAAGCAGGAAAACATTTCAGATGAGTATGCCTTTGATCATTAGGTTTAGTTCTGTACCCTACTTGTCATGTTTGACAAGTCTCTGTAGTTAGTTGTTCCTTCATGTCAGTATTCATGCTTTGTAGCTTTGTTGTCATGATTATTAGTTTACTATAAAAATGTCAAATGCAAACTGTAATATTACGCTTCTTTTGTTTCAGGAGATTAGCATTGGTGAGGGCTGACATATCCAGACTCCCTTTTGTGAGTGGTTCAATTGATGCTGTGCATGCAGGTGCTGCAATTCATTGTTGGCCATCCCCAGCTTGTGCTGTAAGACCCCAATTTGAATTGCCAATTTATGTCAAAAAGTTTCTATTGCTTTAGTTGTTTTGTAATTGCGTTCGTGAAGAGCTTAACAATAAATCCCTGTGCTTACAGTGTTTGTAAGTATTAACCAACTTAATCGGTTACTCCACGTTCTGTGCACTCAAAATGCATGACAGCATGCTAGTTTGACTACTTTCATCAAAAATATTTCCATCATGTATTTTCTATATAACATAAATACTAGTTTGCACTTTCCTATGTGCCTCAAAATACATGGCAGCATACTAGTTTGCTACTTCCATAACGCTCCTCGAAAATACACATACAATGTGAATGAATCTTGCGTGTTGAACCCACATGCATGTTACATTTATGTTCATCTTTCCCTCATGGTTCACAATGATGTGAGTGCATGAGCACGACCTCCAAACAAGTAAGAGGCCAACTTATTCAGGGTCCCTTGTTACAATCTACATGTTCACAAATAAGCTTGATAAAATAGCGAACAAGGAATTGCTTTTATGAACAACTTTAGCAATCTTTCAACTCCTCAATATACCTGCTGAGAGATCTACCTTTATGCTTTTCACTTCCCCCCTACCTGGTGACAATTGGTTAAAGTTCTTATTGCATTTATGATCTTTTCATAGGTTGCAGATATCAGTAGAGTCCTTCGCCCAGGGGGAGTTTTTGTTGCTTCGACATTCGTAGCAGATGTTATTCCACCAGTTATTCCAGTATTGAGGATCGGACGACCGGTAATTCCAAATCCAAATTATCAACAAAATAATGGTTTTCCTGTAACAACAGACCGATTCACATTAAACCTGAAGCGGTTCCTTAGTGTTTTGACTCCTCCAAGTTAGTGGATGGAAGATTAAATTTTGGATCATCTTGTGCTGCTATATGTAAATTCACTTTGCCTTGCTCTGTTCTCTTACATCTCCTTTTGGAATTATCTTGCAGTACATTAGCCAAATAACTGGCAACAATACCTTCTTATCTGAAGTGGAGTTTGAAGATCTTTGCAAAGCATGTGGGCTGGTTGATTTCAAATTTGTCAGAAGTGGATTCTATATAATGTTTTCTGCCACTAAAGCAAGCTAATTAAGTAGCAGCAATCGTCCAGTAGTTTATGTCAAGCCTCCTCGGTTTTATACTGCAAATGGTGAATATACTGTTTAAATTATGTTTACTGAACTATATGGCTAATTCTCTCTGATGATGTCATGATAAATGTTGAAATTTTTTGTTACAGGTTTCTTTCTGTGCATTGTGCGGTTTTGCCCTTTGCTCTTAAGGCTGGCAACTTTCCTCAAGGGAGGTGTGATTTAAATAGTGAATACACATGTTTTACTTGACTGACCTCATTATAGCATGGTGCATGGATATATCAGTTATTTGTATATAGCTTAATAGATTTTTGCAATTCTACAATTTATTAACTTAATTTAACTATTCATACATGTGGTTCCTTTGAACCAATCGCAACAAACTAATGTTTTTTTTTCTTATGAAAAGCCAAAATGAAGTATCAGTAGGGAGATAAATCATTTTAATAAAAAATAATCCATGAAAATCATCTGTACAAATTTGCCTTTGTTTTGTCTAAATTTTGTTAAAGAAAAAGACAGTTATTTCAATTGCCACCTGAAAAGGCCGTCAGCTTAGAGTATGCTTCTGCTAGGAAGCTTCTATTTTACTCCATTCATTCCAAGTTACAAGTCACTTTGTTAAAATACAGTTTTTGAACTTAATTAGGACTGCAGTCAATCTTATCGAAACCTGAATGTAAGCAGTCAAATTTTAAATTTGTGCCCAGAACTCCGTTGATTTATGTGGGTTTCGGTTGCTTTTTCATGGTCAAGAATGAAGAAAAAACTGAATTCCTTTTCTATTACAGTTAGTTTTTGTCTGCAAACATCTAAAAGACTCGACCAAATTTATTCCTACCTAGTTTTGTGAAATTACGTTCTGCGCTCTAATGCGCTAAACACAAAGACGGCAAAAGGAGCCCCATTTGCCTATTTTTATCAATGTTTTGTGGATTTTTATCATGTATGTATAAAGAGTTGGATTTCTCATGTTGGAAATATCCGACAAAAGGTCTTATAAGAGCTTAGATGCAAATATAGTCGGTAGATTTCGTCTTTCCATGCGTGGTAACCGGTAACGATGGTTCCGACAAGGCATGTTTCATCTAGGAGAATCTGAAACTGTACGTTTTTTTTTTTGACGTTGAAGAATCTGAAACTGTTCGTTGATCAACACTAGAATGAATGACATATATTCCCGGAAACGATGCAGGACTTCAGACTTGGTTGTCTTGCTCTTGCCGACCTCCATCTGCTAGCCTTCTCAAGATATTAGCCTCTGATTTAAGGAGCTGACAGAAGATTCTTCGTCTACCCGTGTAGTATGAACCGCACTTGACTCGTTGTCGTCACTGGCTTCTCCACCGAGTTGATCATCCGATGCCATGAGAAGCTCCTTTCGAGCTCGCTCCCTGTCTCGTGGGTACGTGCAGTACAGGAAGGTGTAGGTCAGGCAACAGATGGCCATGGGCACGGCGATCTCCGTGTACACAGCCTTCGCCAACGCAGCGGCATTCTCCCTGTCCGTCTCCACGCTCGTGTCCGACGACACCGGCTTATAGCCGAACACGCGCTCCGCGAGAACGCCGACGATGGGAGACGCGAACGACGCGAACACTGCTTCGAAACACTTGTCCAGCGCGTACACCGTCGTCCTCGCCTTCTCCGGCACAATCTCCGCGAAGATGGGGCTGCAAATTGCAATTGCGATTGCAATTGCCCAGGAAGGAAAAACAATGATTGATGAGCCACCAATAGTACAATACGATACAAGTTATTAACGGATTTGCAATGGCAAAGATAGACAAGCATTCATACTTGTTGGTGGACGAGGCGTTCCAGGAGATGGCGAAGCCCATGACGAAGAAGGCGACGGCGTGCGCCACGCCGGTGGACGGGTCATTGGGCAAGGCCAGCAGCAGGATGGCGCCGAGCGGGAGCGCGGACGCCGAGCTGATCTGCGCCAGCGCGATCCTACCGGTGTTGGGGAACCGCCTGGCGACGGGGTCTCCGATGAGTCCGCCGAAGAGCGCGCCGAGCGCGGTGGCGAACAGGTACAGCCCCGTGATGACGCTGGTCTCCCAGTTGGTGAACCCGGCGAGCTCCAGCCACATGGCGGAGAAGTTGAGCGCGGACCACGGGATGGAGCCGGCGATCCCCTGCGCCACGATGATCTGGAACGTGGTCACCCCGAGCACGCGCCGGGCGTGCTGGAGCAGCTCCTTGGCTTCCGAGCCCGCCGCCGCGGTCTTGGACGACTTGGCGGCGGCGGACGGGCTCATCGCCGGGTCCGCGGCGAAGAGCCACATGAGCACGCCCAGCGCCACGCTGATGACGGCCACGGCGTGGAAGGCGACCCGCCACCCGGCGACGCCGAGGAAGGTGATCGGCGCGAGCAGCACGCCCAAGGAGCCCCCCAGGATGGAGCCCAGGTTGCAGGTCATCTGCAGCCAGCCGAAGGCCGCGCCGCGGGTGTGGTCGTCGGTGTAGTCGGCGACGAGGGAGCTGATCGCCGGGAGGACCAGCGCCAGGCCGATCCCGTTGAGGCCCCGCGAGATCGCCATCTGCGCGCGCGGTGCGTATGCGAGCGCGCGAGCCAGAGTCAGTTTGATTGGGAGTCAGCGAGGTGGGCCCCACGAGTCAGAGATAAATATCGTCGAGCCTTCTTTTATTTTTGTGTTGCAAAATTTGAACTAGAATATTCGGATAACCGCTACGTTTGGTACTTTTGGTGGTAGGTGCCGACGACGTGCCGCGCGAGAGAAACGTGGAGCTGTGGGTCCGCTACGTCAGCGACAGGAGGAGGAGAGCGGGGAGGAAATTGGGGGAGACGGACGGCGACGGACCTGGAGGAAGCTGCCGGAGACGGCGACGAGGAAGGTGGCGGCGGCCCAGAGGAAGGCGCCGACGGCGACGACGCGGGCCCGGTCGTGGCGCGCGGAGGCGTAGGCGGCGAGCGGGTAGCAGGCGGCCTGGACGAGCGCGCGGCAGAGGGTGAGGGAGCCCAGCGCCGTCGGGGAGGCGCCCAGCGCGGCGCCCACCTCCTTGTACACGGCGGGCAGCAGCACCTCGTCCGCCTTCTCCAGCACCGACGCCAGGTTCACCAGCACCAGCGTCCACCGCCGGCGCGACGCCGCCTCCGCATCCGGATGCCTCATTCCCCTCCGCGGCTACTAGTTACTAGCCGTCTAGCAGGCTCAGCTGGGGCTGCCAAGAATTGCGCGGCGACTAGCAGGAGGCTGGAGCGTAGCGCTGGGAGAAGAAGAGACAGCCTTGCGTTGCGTGTTTTTGTCAAGCTCGAGCGGGGGATTTGAGCAATTGACCCAGGAGCGACGGAGCGAGCAGGTGAGCCTCCGCCGAGGCTGAGCTGGAAGCTCGCCCACTGTGGCACATAACATAATCCGGCGCTACAGCAAGCAGTGTCCCGCGCGACTCTGCATCTCGCGGAGCACATTCTGTTTTTTTATTTTTTTTTTAATTTAGGCCTCGTTAAATCCAAAAAAAAAATTAAGATTCCATTAAAATTTGCGACACAGGTATGAGACGAATTTTTTGAAACTAGTTAGTCTAACTGGAGACAAATTACCAAATACAAACGAAAATATTACGATAGCTATGTCATCCAAAATTTTTGTCCCACTACATTGAATGCTTCGACATATGCATAGAGCACTAAATATAAATTAAAAAATAACTAATTACATAGTTTGCATATATTTTACAAAACGAATCTTTTAAGTCTAATTAGTTTATGATTGAATATTAATTATTATAATTACAAATTTGCTATAATATCTAAAAACTTTTTTTCAAACTAAACAAGATCTATGAAAAACTCAAAAAATCGACAACAAACTTATCGGTTCTCTGTTTTATACTTAACTGAAAAGTTTATAAAAACCAAAAGCACCAAACCAAATTTTCGGTTACAACCGATTATCCTTCGTACTCACAACCTTACGATGCTTGGCTAGTTGTTGGGCCGTGGAATTGCATTGGGCTAGACTCGCGAGTTGGTTTCTTAACAAAATGAGCTAAACTACTGGTTTAGCTTGTTAAAAAAATTGTTAACAAGTTGATTTGAGTTGAACCACTAATAAGCTGAGTCACTGACGAGCCGAGCCGAATGAATTATTGAATCACAAGTCTTCTGTCTGGCTCCACTGTTCTAGACTTCAAGTCGTGAGCAAGACGAGCGCCTCCTTGCCCCTGCAAGTGCGCAATAGAACCATTTATCTTTTTTTTCTTTTGAATTGCCCAGACCGCTTATCCGTTAAAGGAAGGCAGAAGCACTACAAATTTGGATAGAGTTTTTTTAGAGCAGAACTGAATCACAGTTCACAGTGTACCGATGAACAAAAACTACTACTATTTGCTCCAGTCATAAATACTTATTTTTTTTGGATAAAACGTACTCAAAATTTTATAGTTCAGCGTCAATCACTTTTTTTAAAAAAAATACATTTATCAAACTTAGGTAAAACATTCTCATTGAAATTAGTGATCAGATCTACAACATACACACTAGTGCACTACATTCCTATCATGTCCTCCTTGCAAAAAGAAAAAACAACAAAGATAGAGAAAAAGATCATATCATGTCCAAAACGTCCTATGTGACAAGAGGAGATATTACCGTACTACTCCTTCTATCCTAAAATATATAAAATTTTGAGTTATCCTAAGTCAAGTGGTTATAAGTTTGATCAAATGTAGAGAGAAAAGTATTAACATCTATAATAAGAAAGAGGTAAAATATGAAAACATGTTTTACAATGTTTCTAATGGTGCTAAATTGGTGTCGTAAATATTATTATTTTCTTTTTATTATTAATTTGAATCCACTGTATTTCAAAATAAAGGGAGTAATACTAACGATGTTCGTTGAAAAAATGGTACTCACTTTATTTATTTATCTATGTTTGTCCATATAATCTGTCGTGGACGTTAGCCAGAGAAGTATCATATTTAAGAAAAATATAAAGCTGAAAATGGTACACATACCACTTTCGTGTTGCATGAAACAACCAATTTTCTTCTCTAAAGCATTTATTTAAGTTGGGTTAGGGCAAAACATCTGAAATTCTGAATGGTTTATCATTGATAACCAAAATGGGTAAGCACTGTGTAGTGTGAAGCATATTTTGCCAAAGCTATGGCCAAACAATGCTAAACAAAAAGATAAGCATCGTGATTGAGCTGTTGCGACTAGTCCTCTTTTTTATCATGATAACAATTTTGACGCGGAAGTATGCATTGAAGTTGAAATCCTCACTTCCTTTTCACCATTTAGTATTATCAATTTACAATGATATGACTTTTGAACTGTTTCTCAAAATTTAGGATCCAAATAATATTTTGAAAAAAATGTTGGCCTGTGTAGTTTGCTATTCATGACGATATTAACCCTTCGATGATCCACCAGCACCAGTTACCGTTCGCATTTGGCAGAATCACAATCTCAAAAAGTGAAAATAGTAAAAAAAAATTTAACTATGCGACCACCATGGGGCTCGAATCCACGACCACAGGTACAAGAGCCTTGCGCTCTACCAACTGAGTTAGACGGGCTTATGTAATAAATTTTAATTTTACACTTGTAGTCCTTATTACACAATAGAATTCTCTATACATACAAGTTAACTAATGGAGTCAGGGCAGTGAACTAGAGTTCCAATGGACAAACGACCTTAAAAGCTGATGGGTCCTCTTAACACCTGTGATGTTAAATATGTTTAGACCATGAGCATTGATGTTCATCATGCATGTATATAATGTGCTATACATTGCGTACATGTGGTGATTGTTAAAAGGAGGGTTCAAATTTTTCATTAAATAATAGAGATAAATTAGTAAAGTTATTCTAAACACAAATATTTGTCATGATGCCCTAGTTTGAATGTACTCCCTCCATCCCAAATTGTAAGTCATTTCAAGAATCTTGGAGAATCAAAGCATCTCAAGTTAGACCAAATTTATATGGTAGGATAATAACATTTATGATATCAATTAAGTATCATTAGGTTCTTCATTAATTATATTTCCATACTATATCTATTTGATGCCACAAAACTTTATAATTTTTTTCTATAATTTTGGTCAAACTTTAGATGCTTTGACTCTCCAAGATTCTTGAAATGACTTACAATTTGGGATGGAGAGAGTATATTCTAAGCTAATATGATGTGCTATACATTGCCTCCATGTGATGGTGGTTAAAAAGAGGGTTTAAAATTTTCATTAAATCCTAGAGATAAACTAACATGGTTAAGTATTAATGTTCAAAGCTAGATCTAAAAATATTTCATATATCAACTTTGCAATATTCCAATTTCCAACACAAATACTAAAGTATAGACTATGGTACGTATCTAAATTAGTTTAGGTATGGCTGACAATTTCAGAGAATTCGTTATTGTTTTCACCTAGCTAAAGTGAGCTGGAATCCATGATTAGAGCTACGAACACCAGTAATTATTGGTGTAGCCAGATAGCATAGTTTAGGGCTAAGCTAAAATGATGTTGTGTATGAACTTTCCAAAAACCTAACACATGGATTATAGTAGATACTATAGTTTATTACTTAGGATGTATTATGTTTATATAGCTGCTCTTTAGCTAAACACTGTAAACTCTGATCTTTGCTACGCTCGGAGATTTGGGTCTCAAGGTAGGGGTATATCAATCTAGAGAAAGTTGAGGTGATTTGGTGGGTCTAGGGTGTCAGTTGACCTAGCGGGTCACGTGACCACTTCATGTTTTTGATGTCATCCATCCTTCTCTCATGACACACCCTCGTTGTCTTGTACCCAGATCTGACCAACATGTCTTCCCAACCATCAGATTATCCGCTTTAGCCAAAGACTGTCTGGGTCCACTACTAAACCCACATGTCATCATTGTTGAACTATTTGCTTAGTTACATTTTGCATTTGTATTATATCATGCTTAGCTGCAGATCTTCTAGCATACAAAACCATTAAAACAGACCCCAGATTGAACAAAACAACCTCCACACGTGTCTTCCTCTTATTCTTTCTTCTTTCTATTGACACCAACTCAAACAAAACATAGTAATATAATCACCATGTAATCGTGTATGGCTTGGATATTATTTGATACTTGCACTTAATGATGCATACCACATTCAAATCCACACCTGCAATGATGCAACAACTCTAGTATGTCTCCACATAAACTCGTTTCCAACCTAGACACCTAGCACATCCCAAGCCATGCACATGAAGCTTATCTCTATCATTTGTTGTTGTCACAACTAATGCGCCTGCAAGCCACAAAATGGCAATCTTGAAAGAGACAACACATATGTACTCATACTGTCTAGGGAACATCTGTTGTCATCGCTTGAGCTGCAACCATCTTGAGGCCACCTCTCTGTCGATGTCCGTGCATGATGATATCCATGCGTTACTCGATGACATCATGTAGTTAGAAATAATAATTACCACTGATTCTCTCATCGATCTGCCACAACCATACCAGTGTTGTTCACGTGCCCTATTGACAGTTGTTAAGACATGTTTTTACACCTTTGATGAAACCCGTCAACATACCCCAGAATAAATGGAGATTAATATATTTCACGAGCATATTTTATTAAAATAACAAAGTTCCACATGTACATGGAGTTTTTTCTATGTAGGAGTGTACCTAGTGACGATAGGCCCAGAGGGCACCTAGCAGGGTCTTTGGTAGATGGATGAATCACACAATGAGATGATCTTGAGCATTGATCCAATGTTGGTGGAAATCCAGTTGTCTAAACAGAGACACATTGTCACCACATTGATCAAAGGGCTGTAAGTGCATTCGCCCCCGATGTGGGTTTTGATAATTAATGACAACCAATTAGGGATTAACATGTTTATCGAGCATAATCTACAGGTGTTATTCCATTGATGGAATTGAACGAAAACATTCGGTGAATTATAGCACCCCTAAATTTCCAATGGATGAACGGTGTTTCGACTCAAGTGGCTACAAAGTTTTTATTCTTTGCTTGAGTTATAGTAAACGCAGCACTATCAAGAGGGATGCAAATTGAGTTGGTAAGATGAGGATAAGAGTACTCAGGTCAACTTAGCTCTTGCGCTTGAGAGACACACTTGCACGCACGAAGCACTAGGAAATTTCTTCTCTCCCAGGGTGAGCCGGTAGTACCGACCCTCAGGGCCGGTGGTACCGGCAGTGCCAGCCCTTCTCCTGAGTTTTGCGAGAAAA
>Ga0182004_10002057_pt1 | contig 15410 bp, 17 predicted proteins | sample Sormic07211540_1_FD_120479 | JGI IMG/M metagenome (GOLD analysis project Ga0182004, IMG submission 120479) | Endophyte microbial communities from Sorghum bicolor roots, Mead, Nebraska, USA - 072115-40_1 MetaG | ecosystem: Host-associated > Plants > Roots > Unclassified | place: USA: Nebraska...
CTGCATCTGCATCTGCATGTGGCGCGCAGCGCAGCTGCCCCCGCGCCGTTCGCCTCGCACGTCGCGCGCGCACGCACGCACCCGCGGTTGGTGCGGTGGCCACGGCCAGTGGGCTGGCCGTCCAGCCCCACACGCCCGTCCACATCCAATCCCGCGCGGCCACGCTGGCTCCCCCCGCTGACACCCTGGCCCCGCACGCGCATATCCCCGGATCCCCCTGCGGGCGGCTATTAAAGGCTCCGCGGCCCGCAACGGGGGGCCCTGCGCTGCCCTCCCTCTCCCTGTGGCCTTCTGCTTCTTGTTGTGTCTGTCGCCTCCGGGCGGTTGAAATTAACGACGCCCAGACCGCGACGAGCCCCGGGCGGACAGCCGGACACCAGCGTTAACGGCAGTGACACGCCCGACGAAGAAAACAAGCAACCCACCGTACCACGCCCCTCCCCCGTCGGTGGCCAAGCCACAGCTTTGCTAGCTAGCGTAGCGAGCCAACCAGCCTCCGGCAAAGGGAGGAAGCGAGCGAGGATTCGATCGGAGCGGGGTGCTTCTCGTCATCCGCCAGAAGGAGCATCGAAGAGCCGAGTGGAGGCCGGTCCCGCCACGGCCGGGATGGTGGTGGCGAGGAAGCAGCAGCAGCATCCGCCGCCGCTGCACGCCGGCGGCGCGCGTCGGCGGGGAGGCTGTGGCGTGAGGGTCGGGCCCGCGAGGCTGGAGGGCCTCCCCGCCGCGTGGCCGGGCGCCGCCGCCGTCAAGGTCAAGTGGCCCGCGCCCGGGGGCGCGCTCTCGCAGATGCTCACGGGGAAGTGGGCGCGCGGGGTCACCGCCGTCGAGGCCGTCGGCGCCGGCGGGACCGTCCGCTGGGAGCCGCGCGACGGCAATCGATTCAGGCTCGACGTCGTCGACCCCGCCGGCTCCCGTGGACGCCCGGAGCGCGGGGTCTTCTTCTCCGTCCTCTATGTAAGCGCTCTCTTCCTCTCCCCCTCTCGATGATCAGTTTCTTCAACAAGATCAAATCGCCGAGCTTACCACTAGTGTTATTACGGATTCATACAGCATACGGGCTGCATATGCAATCAGTTGAAACTTTGCTAGATCTTCTGTTACACTGATTTGAACCTTTCCAACATGATTTGTTTCTTTAAGGCGTCCTGATTTCATCCCCACCTTCTACGAGCGTAATTTAATACGCTCCTGTTTTTTCTAGCTTAAATTCTAATCTTTTTTTAATCAACCTGTCGTTGATATTTTTTTGTCGCCGCATTGGTGGTAAGTTGTGCGGATACCATTTCCTGCTGTGAGTTGGAGGCTTGCGATGCGACCGCAGCTTCGGTGTGGCGTGCTCGAGGTCAATGCACAGTTTTCTTTTACCTGTAGCGGTCTGGTCAGCAATTGGGGAGGACAAGTCAAATGTTGGGCTAAGCATCATAATCCATAGCTTAGTGCTGAGCTCAGGAAAAAGTAGTCATCTTTGGTGGGAGCATTTGTCTAAAGTTTTTTTTGTGCGTGGTTTGAAATTATGAACAGGGGGCCAGGGCCACGTGTTCCGCTGTGATTGGCCCGCGTAGTTTGACTTCAGTTAGGCTTAGTTATTTTTATTAGGTTGCGAGATCTATGTCATGGTGTTAATTTTTGAGGGTTATGTTCCAACAGTGGCCCCCTCGCTTTCATGTGCGTTAAAGTTGCATTTTTCAGAAGGTGCTGTTCTGCCCCCCCAATCTTTTCTTTTCATAGTTGTGAATATGTGGTTTGTCAGTTTTCTTGTGACATATCTGTTTTATTCCTTGTTACCAACCTTTTTATTTATAACTAGTACTATATTTTTTAAAAACCCTTTTGGGGTGGGTGAAAGTAATAAAAGTAAAATTCAATTACTAGAGTAGCTTACACCGCAAGGATAACCAAATGTTGCAACCTCTCGTGGAACAGAACCAAAGTAGGCATCAAAGCATATCTTATGTTCCTTCTAAAGCAGTAACCTTGAAGAGCAGTACAGGCATTTACGTAGCAAGCAATGTTATTCCTTTGCCATTTCGGGGTAATCTTGAGACTTTACAATGGAATACCAATCAAAGCATCCACCTTCTAAGTAGCTAGCTAGGCCCACTTTTTGTGTGGATGCGTAGGCTTGTAGCCATCGAGGCTGGCAATAAGAATTGCTTTGCGACGCAGGGATTCCAAGAACAAGGCCGGGGCAAGGAGCTGGTGAGGCTGGAGGAGATCGGGACAGCCATGATAAGCCTGGAGGAGTGCTGCTGGGAGATGCAACTGCAGCAGCAACGCCAGCAGCTGGTGGTTGTCCCCATCAGGGTCAGGAAGGACGGATGGGCAAGTGATGCCATGCTTTATGTAAGCGCGATCTTCTCTGGCTTGCTTTTTCCCCACCCTCCCCCCTCTCCCTTTCAATTACCTTGCCGGCCATTTGCAGTTTTAGTGGAATTGCTTTGGATTTGGATAATAGATATGATAAATGTATGGTGGAAATGACATGTTCTAATGAAAGAAATGCGTCCCATGAATTATTCAGGTGAACGTGGAGCTCGTGGATGCGAACACGCGCTCTGACATCGAAAGGGCAGTCTCGTTTAGGGAGAAGCCGAGAACGAACATGGCGCCACGGCCAACAATGCGAGATAGCCGGAAGAGCTTGGAAGCAGCGGCCTACGATGTTCTTGACCTGAAGCAGCTGCTTGATCTGGCTGAGAAGGAAGGCCGGGTGGCCGTGTATGGGAACAAAAGGAACTCTGACACCAGCAGCGTGAGCAGCATCAGTAGTAGTAGTAGCAGCAGCAGCAGCAGCAGCACGATCAGTATCAGCAGTGCTAGCACCAGCGGCGGCGCGAGCCCAGAGCCGGCATCGACGTCGAAACGCCGGTTCCTGCCATGGATGAGGAGGAGCAGGGACTTCGACAAGAGGAGCACCGAGTCGCTCTCCCAAGAACTGTCTATGAAGTGCATGGTGAGCTTCTGGCACATGATGAAATGAAATATTATGTTCCTCGGCATTGGGGATGGTAGCACTAAATCGTGTCACCGCGATGATGAATATGTGTGTAGGATGACGATCCGATCGGCAGCTGGGAGATGCGCGAGTTCACGAGCAGGGACGCCGAGACGAAGCTCAAGACGCCGGTGTTCTTCGCGTCCATCGACCAGCGCGACGACAGCGCCGGCGGGGAGAGCGCGTGCACGGCGCTCGTCGCCGTCCTCGCGGCGGCGCTCCACGCCAACCACCCGACGATGCCCACCCGGCCGGAGCTGGACGCGCTCATCCGGGACGGCTCGTCGGAGTGGAGGAAGCTCTGCGACGACGAGGCGCACATGGCGCAGTTCCCGAACCGGCACTTCGACCTGGACACCGTCCTCGCGTCCCGGACGCGGCCCATCGCGGTGCAGCACGACAGGGCCTTCGTCGGCTTCTTCCAGCCTGAGAGCTTCGCGTCGCTGTCCGGCGCCATGTCGTTCGACGACATCTGGCGCGAGATCAGCGGCGGCGAACGCGAGCCGGGCCGCGCCGACGTGTACATCGTCAGCTGGAACGACCACTTCTTCGTGCTCAAGGTGGAGAGCGACTGCTACTACATCATCGACACGCTCGGCGAGAGGCTGCACGAGGGCTGCGACAAGGCCTACATGCTGAGGTTCGACGGCTCGTCGGAGATGCAGGCCGAGGGCACACAGGAGGTGATCGTCACCGGGAAGGAATGCTGCAGGGAGTTCATCAAGAGATTCTTGGCCGCCATCCCGCTCAGGGAGGAGCTGGAGATGGAGAAAAGGGGCGCCGGCAGCATCGACGGTGGTGGCGCGCCGCACCGGCGGCTGCAGATCGAGTTCCACTTCACAGTCCTACGAGACGACGATAGGTGATACGACAGCAGTTGGGGGATGTTCCTTCCTCCCTGATTGCAGCATTGTACTAACATAATGTAAATTCATCTGTATATCTGTATACAGTTTAAAAGGGAAAAAAAATACAGGGTAGGATTGTTGGTTCTGGTTTTATAATTTTAGATAGGAAACAAAACATGAAGAGGATTACAGAATACAGAGTGCTGGTCGAGTACTTGTGTGTGTGTGTGTGTTTTGGCTAGGGTTTGGGCTTGAACCTATCTCAGGATCATCCCTGCAATACCATTTTGTAAGCTCAGGCCTTGTTTAGTTCTAAAAAACTTTGCAAAAGTTTTCCCCATCACATCGAATCTTGCGGCACATGCTAAGAGCATTAAATATAGATAACAGAAATAACTAATTACACGGTTTAACTATAATTTACGAGACGAATCTTTTGAGCCTATTAGTCTCCGTTTTGCCAATATTACATGAGTTTTACTTCTGTTGAATACTTGTCGCGGTAAATCACAGTGAACGGGTCCTGAGCTCATGGTTCCCTCATTTTTAATATGTAAATTTCCTATCAAGAAATCATCCTGTGACATTACATTCAAGAATCATGACTGCAGACATACATCTTTATTCAGTACAATATCAGATGTCAGCTATCCTGAATCTGTATATGGGCCTATAAACTATTCATTCAGGTATATACACAGGTTACAAGGGAGCTAGTCAGTTAATGATCCCACGCTGCATATCCAAGCTCAGGTCAGCACATCAGACTTGTGTCTTCCGTATGCTATGGTTTGCTACCATTCAGCCGGACTTCCTCCATAACATCAAGCTCCAGCAGCGGCAAAACCTTTGTGTTTTGAACTCACAGCAGAAGAAGCAGCGTGTTCTACTGCAGGGCCTGCAAGAAGGCAGCGGGAGTCTATCCGGCCCAGGGCCCAGTTACATGGGGCGAGACAGGAGGGCTGCAATTGCCCAATGCTGTTGGCACACGTGCAAATATCTGGCTCATTAGGATACCAATGTCTCTCTCTATTTGTTTGTAGAGTGCAAGGTTCTCTGGACAGCTTGGCCGCAGCATTGACAAAGCGTGATCCAAGACGCCTGTTATGCTATCAAATTCATGCCACGAGTCGCTAAGGCGCTGCACAAAATTGGAATAAGAGATGAAAATAGCTTCTAACACAGCTTCTCCAGTCTCGATAACAAGACATGTCAGTATTTTACCTTGATTGAAAGAGCAGTTGCTACGCAGTTTGATATCAGGTCAGATGGAAGTTGTGTGCCACGAGCAGATTCAGAACCTGGGCCTACACAACCTGTCGCTTGATTTGACATGCATGACTTTTCATCGTCTCTACTTCCAGAGTTTGCCTATATAACACATAAGCAACATATCAAATGAAACTATGAGCAGCATGTTGCACCGAGTCCAGTAATTGCCAGCTAGGTTTTTAACATACCTGCATTTCTTCGTCAAACATCTGCCGGGCTTGTGATAGTGATCTTTCTACAAATGCAGCTACAAATGACTCTAGCTCATCGTTGTGACCAGGGCAATCTCTAGATTTTGTAGGGCCATCAGATGTACTCATATATGGTGGTCTTTCATTATTTACAATAGATTCTGCCTGCAAATGAAGCATCAACAAAAATTTAGCCCTGAGATACTAATCATGATAATTGCATTTTATGGATGAGTGGAGGGCTAAGCACTGCTATGCGAATATATGTTGAACCCTGAGCAAGTACTATATGTTGAACCTCACTCTAGAATTTATGAACCCTGAGGAAAAGAATTTTAAACAAGATAACCTTAGGCTGTATGTCTGATGTTAAACGCAGACTTCTGAGCCCCTCAAGTACAGTAGCTCCATTTACAGCATGGTCCCCGTTCTCACTTGGTGTAAGGTCAGGAATGTGATCCATCTCCAGTATGCTGTACGCATTATTTGAAAGGTAGACCCTTCTCATGTTGTCAGGACGATTATACAGCCAATTAACTGGCATACAATCAGTGTCCTGAAACCAAATAAGTTCAGGTATGTATCATTATGTAACATAGCATCAGACTGTCAGATTGAAATTCTCAAGCTCATGAACGCAGAAGATTGTTCCTCACCAAGTTCAAGGAAAATATGATCCAAAGTATAAGTACTAAAAATGCATCGTAAAGCAAGCATGTCCCATGCCAAATCAAAGAGAAATTTGTATGCAGCATAGTCAGTACCAGATCAGGATTGCAGCTGGATGCGACAGCTACCATGTTGACAATCCACTTTTGAAAAGTTTTTTTATTGCGAAAACATACTAGTAGTCTCCACATGTAAAGGGCAAAAAAGCTTGCCACTACATTTGCACAAGAATAGGCTTACAGGAAAGAAAAAAAAAAGAACTGGAGCAATGTTCAATGAATTGTGAAATTGATTCTTCAAAGTGAAAAGTGGTTTGACGCTTAACATGTAAACAGGACATCTTACCAGCATTAATATAAAAAGTCTTACTGACAATTGATGAAAGCAGCTCAAACAGAAACTACATACCTTTACAATATCAACACCAAGGTCAGGATCATCAAAATGGACCTTGTAACAATCCGGCCCCAACTTCACCACTTTGCCATCACAAAGTTCCCTAGAATTTGGATGACGAACAATAACCTGCTGACCAATTGAAAATGGCCTAGCTAGGTCTGCAGGTAGAGAATCCCGTGAACCATCACTGAGTTGAGCATAGATTTTTCTAACTTGCTCACGATAATCCTCAAGTTTTTCTTTTTCCACAGCCAGAAAATTATTTGAAAATCGCCGTGGTTTACCAAGGGAACTGCAGGAAAAACTTGTTCAGTGTATATAGCATAAATAAACACAATGCAACGAAGACTACGTCCTCCAAGGTTTGCTGGTTTATACCTCCTGATTGCACTCCATTCTGATCTAGTCAACTTTGAAAGATGACTCAATTTTGCATGATCTAAGTAGTGCACAAACTCATTATTTGAAAACCATGGATAATCAACTGCGCTGTAGAACCACTCATATGTGCACCATCTACGAAGTGGTTCAGATGACAAACAGTGCAGCAATTTCTTTGCCTGAACATAGTCAACAGTTAGGATAGAAGTCTAAGAGCAGGGCATATCTCAACTTGCAATATTGATAAAAGGTGGCATAGACTACCTGCAAATTATCTGAACCTTCATTGCATGACATATGCTTTGTTTTGCAATGCAATTGAGATTTCCGTCTGGTCCTTCCAGACATTCTAACTTCAGGCTTGGTTTCCATTTGTGCATTGGGGACTTCAGCAGAAATATCTTCAGATGCTTCTGGTATCCCCACTCTTCCAGAGTCAGTACACAAGGAAGAATCATCAGTGATACCAACCCTCAGTGTTTCCGGCAAGACTAAATTATTACCACAAATGTTTTGTGCTTCAGCAGGCACCTGTGACACAAAAAGAATGAGAGAGAGAGAGAGAGCATCATAAGACTATCTGAAGAGATTAACATTTAGCACAGAACATATCAATATTGACCAATATTTAAGATGATTTCGAATGATAAATAAACATATGTAAACAGTGCACACCACCAGCTCGGAATATATTGATCAAAATGAATCCCTTAAACATTATTCCAAGAACATTATAAATTCAATGGGATGCAAGTGGCATCGAGTTCAAAAATGGAAGATAACAATGAAGAAATGAACCAACTATAAGTGAATTCCGACATAAGATACACTAAAGCAATTTCATAAGTTTATTAATCTCATCTTGGTTCCACCAAAACAAATAAATCATAACACTGACAAGGAAACAGTTGACTCAAAGTAGAAAATGAACATAGATGAGCCAATCTAATTTTATTTCCTAGATTGACCAGAAAAGGACCATAAATTTAGATAGGAAGTACTCCCTCAGCCCGAAAAGGTCTAGAGTAGTGCTCAGCTAAAACATCTTAAGTTTGACTAAATTTATATATATATAATGTTATTAATGCTTATCATACTAAAGTATCACTAGGATTTGCCATGGAATATATTTTTATAATATTACCTATATGGAGTCTTAAATTTTAGTACCATTTTCCATAAACTCCGTAAAACTTTAGTTACTTTGACTGACCAAACCCAGAAGTGCATCTTTTTTGGGATGGAGGTAGTACATAAAACAAGGTTCAGTTAATTACTTTTGTTAAAAAAAAACTAACCTCTGCATCTAATATCTTCTTATGTTTTTTCTTCCTAGTCTTGGAAGTACTGGATTTACCAACTGGCTTCCGTTGTTTAGATACATCAATGATAGGGTGGTCTTCCTCCCTTCTGTGAGATAGCGCAGAGTCAGTTTTCCCAAGTGAACCTGGATCAGTACATGAGAAGAAGAGATACATAAGAAATTATCAATTATGTGGGAAAAAAAAAGACGGAACTATGAGCACTGACAGAAGCTGACCTGAAGGAATATTAATCTCTAGTTTTGACATTTTAGAGGGAGCATTCACCAGGCTATTCAATACATCCAAGACCAACATATCATCTGCAACCATAACAGAACACAAGCAGTCAAATATTTTCATCTAAAGCACTACTAATAACTAGTAAAACATTACACTGCTTATCAATACTATAAAAGTGTGAATGAATTCAAAAATACTTGTTACCCAAAAGTTTTGTACCCACCTATATTTGGATTGTTGGATGATTCCTTATAATTCGATCTAAAGGTTCAAATTAGCTTTGTTGTGGGGCCACACGAAAAAAAATTATGTCCACAATTTATGTTTGTGTGTTCCTGCTCTCTTGCCATCTCCTCTCGCCTATATTTTTTCCTACGTGAAAACCTGTACCCACGTCGGTTTCCCCTCCCCCTCTGCTGACTGCTCTGATTTCCTCTCACTAATTTCTCTCTTCCCTATATACGCCCGATCTCACCGATCCTTACCCACGAGACCACGACTTAACCTTAGCAGTACCAAGGATTACAAAAAGGATGCCTTTCAACAATAACATGAGTGAAATCCTATGATGAGGAATATGCACCAGGCAGCAATTATGTGGTTGAAGTGAACATAATGAATGCTCAATCACATATTGTACAGGGGGCCAGGGGTTTTGCTCTGGTTGCATCTGTAAATTTAGTTCATCTGTGTGCCTGATCTGTATTTTCTTTTTCCATGGTAGTGGGCTGGAGGCTAAGGGGTTGATGGGGTGTGTGCTCAGGCTCAAGATTTCAGAACATAGCCTGGAAATCTAGTATGCAGAAAGTGAGCAGATCTGAATATGTACCATAATAGTACACGAGTATAAAGTACTTCATATACAGAAAATGGAATTGGAAGCAAGGCAGAAAATAAAGTCTGCATAAATAATGAATATTTTTGTCAATAAAAGTGAAAAGAATGGACCAATTGCTAAAAGTACCTTCAGAAATACTATCAATAAGCATCTGGTTGTTGTTTAGTGAATCAACTAGTTTATTCCCTTCTTTAGATGCCATTGTCATCTCATGCTCAACTATACCAGTCTGACCTTCTGCCATAGTTTGCTGAATTCTTGTTTTCTTAAAATCTAGACCAACCTTGTTTGCTTCAGCAAAGCCAGAAACTCTGTCCGGAGAGTACTCATTTGTTGGAACAATAGAACAGTCATAATTGGCTGCTTCATATTTTCTCTTGGTAGAATTGATGACGTTTTCAATTCCTGGTGTGGCATCATCAATGGTACTTCTGTCTGCAGGAGCTATAACTGGTATACGAGGAGTACGCCTCCAAACAGCATGATTTCGGCTGTTCCTGACCAATTCTGAAGATACAAAAAAGCTGCTTAAACTTCTTAGGCAACAAATTATCCAATAAAAAAAATACTGCTCAAACTATCTGCTAACAGTTTCCTCCTTAGGCCCTGTTCGTTTACCTCTAGATGAGAGGGATTGAAAGGGGTAGAGGGGGATTTTGATTTGTAGGGGATTAAATCCCTCTCAATCCCCTCCAACCCCCATGGTTTTGGGGTCAAACGAACATGCCCTTACAAGGCAATCCTTATGAGAAAGACTGAAAGGTTATTAAGGGAAACAGAAAATGACATACCGCCATAGTATCGTTTTTTGAAGGAAGCTGAAAATCCAGAAATCTTCCCTTCATGACAGTTGTGCGGGTCAGGTCCATCAATTGATTTCTGTTGTTCTCCATGTTTCCTTGCCTTTCCAGATGCTCTCACTATGTGATCATATCCTCTATGACTCGTGGTTTTCTCCTGCTATTTCAAGCATCACAAGTCAGTCAATGAAAAAAATGTCAATCTAATTCGAATAAAACCATGTTTTGTAGGTATGCTGATAAAAAATAACAGACTAGGTTAAAACTTTGTATCAAGTTTCATATACAATTCACTTGTTTTGTCTTGTCTATCCCACATTGCATTTCCATCTCATCATGTTTTATGATTCACCCGTTTGTATGAATCGTGCTTCACTAAGAAGTGCCAGCTATGGTAAAACGACCCAAGCGGCTATAGGTTGGACGCTGTTTGATGTTACAAACACCAGCATCACTACAGAGTACAGCCTCTCGTTCTTTTAGGGTAAACACATAATTAAAAATTTGAAGTTGGTGACATTTGACTGATGATTACTCTAATGCTATGTAGATAGTGTTATGAAAATGGTGTACCATTGCATTCATATATAAAAGTACTTTACTATGATCTTGATTTTGTTGTTGTGAACAATAATGTTATAACGAGAAAATGGTAAAAAAGTTAGCTTCGAAGACTGCACCAAGCCAAACCAGACCTCAAACTATGGCCTTGTTTAGTTCCGAAAAGATTTTGGATTTCGGTACTGTAGCATTTTCGTTTTTATTTGATAAATATTATCCAATCATGGACTAACTAGGCTCAAAAGATTCATCTCGTGATTTACAGTCAAACTGTGTGATTAGTTTTTGTTTTTGTTTATATTTAATGCTTCATGCATGTGCCGCAAAATTCGATGTGACAGGGAATCTTGAAAACTTTTTGGATTTCGGGGTGAACTAAACAAGGCCTATGAAACAAAGGGACTATGTATAGCTATTCTTATTTAATAAAATTGTCATAGCATATGTTCAAACAATAATGATCAGGTGTGCTGATCTTCATTATAACAAGCTTAGCATGGTAGCTTCAAATGTGACAAATGTTCACTTGATCAAATAACAAGAAAGAAATTGAGGGTCATTCTACATATCCGAAAAAATAGTAATTCGAACAAGTAACCGATCATAAGCTAACCGAAGCATTGTGATGACCAGTCACCAGCGCAATAAATCCCATGGCAGTAGCTTCACGTTCTGGAAGAGATAAGAAAGTCTACCAAAAGAAATAAAACATGTCAATCCACAAGGATCATAGAGTGCAACATGACATTCAAATAAGTACTATTTCTGCGACAGGTTATATCATCCTATATGAGCAGAAAAACACTATGTTAAGTTTGACAAACCATGTAAACAGTAGGATGCAGAGATGGTGCACTTTGGAAAGAGCTACAGAGTTCAGACTCACCCGATGTGAAGTGTAAAGAGACCGCACCATGTCCGACGACTTACCACCTACTGCTATGCTGATCTGCATAAGCAAATTCACCGATCAAAATTCATACTGCCATGACACCACAAATGATGGAGAAGAACAAAGGAAAACAGACAGTTCCAACCTTTTTCCAGTCCTTCCCATGTTGACGGTAGGCTTCATAAAAGTTTTTAAGTTCATCCTTGCTCCATTTGGGATCTAAGTCTGAAATTTTCTTCTTCTGCAAAATAAAATTATTTTAATGAATGAGAGAACTGAATACTACATCACTGCTGAGTAGAATGTTAATTTAGATGATATGATGATGTCACAGTTACTGGTATCTACAGCCCATCTATCATAAATCTCCATACAGCTTCCAAGAGAAATAAATATGCGTACTTTCTGTTTAGCTTTGCTTGAACTAGATGGATCATCATGATGCTGTTGATCTTCATATCCTTTTACTATGGTCTTGTTAATAGTTCGAGAACCCTTCGCTGGGCCCATCAAAACAGTTCTTGACTTCAGACTCGACAAGTATTGCTGCGAGCAACAAATGAAATATCAGCAACGCCAAAGTCGAAGCAACATTTGGGCAACAAAAATATATCAATCAAACAAGAATGTCATGTCATTCATATTTCATAAGTTCTGTAATTCCCTGCAACCTTCAAAAACTTTCACATGCTTACTTTAGTCTAAGCTAAGATGCAGTGAAAAGGATCGAACTCTTTTTTAAAGAAAAAACTCATTCGACGACCCGTTTACTACTGAGATCAAAGCAAGCCATCAACCTCAGAAAAGAAAAGAAACTAAACAAAGCAACCCATCCCAGATCATTCAGGAATCAAAAGTAAAGAGGAATTCGTTAGAAAAATCCATACTTTCCAAATCCCGCGTCAAAAGAATAACTCGAAATAAACAAAACGTGTTCCATTGGGGTTTTTTTTTTCGCACAAAATTTGAACGCCAAAGCCATGGCTACACAAAATCCACCAAACCGACCAAATTCTCTCCTAATTAATGATACGTGACAACGACGGGTCACAGCACAGTGGACGTGCAGCCCTTTTATGTAACGAAGGCGTGAAAAGCGGTGGTAAACCCGCTGCTGGAGGGAGGATCGTCGCGGCGGCTTCGGGGTTGGGCGGGAGGAGAAGTAGGAGATCGAACCGGGCACTACCGTGCTGGCGCGCGGACCAGGCCGACTCTGAAGGAGCGCCTTCGCTGGCAGCTGCGATCCAGGACAGTGCGGCCTCGCGGGAGCAGCGAAGAGGCTTCTGCCGCCAGCAGCCGCGCTTGGCTCGATTACCCCCAGCCACAGCACCGGGTGCTCCGATGAACCCAGCCTCCCTTCCTCTCTCTTCGCAGAAACAACGCGAAACCCGCAAATTCCGCACCCCGCAAAACCGCGCAGAAAACCACAAGCAGAAATCGACCTCACACCACCACCCGAACCACATCGGCGGAGATCACCCCACCCCGCGGAATTCCAGAGCTAAGACCCGCAGAGGAGCTCACCTGGGTCGGATCTGGACGAAATCGCGCGCGCGAGGGCGCCTCCCGGACGCCCGAGCCGCGCTCCCTCCGGGCGCCGCCGCCGCAGAGGCGAAACCACGCGTCCACGCCGGCAGAGGCTTGGGGCCCGGTGGCGAGAAGGTGCTGCTCGGGGGCTGGTTCCGGTGGCGTGGATGGATCGGAGAGGACGGGAGCGGAGGAGATGGGGCGGCGAGTGCGGGTGGGGTGGCCGGTTTGCGTTTCTGCTGCGCTGCGGCCGCGGCTTGGCGGGCGGGGGATACAAGTAGAGAAAAAGGGAAGAGGAAGAGAGGAGGAGACGGGTGGGAGCAGGCTTGCGAAGGTGGGTGGGGGCACTGACAGGTGGGCCATACGCGAGTTCGCGCGTTTGAAAATTAGGGTCGGGGGAAGTGGTAACTCGGGGAGAGGGACGCGGCGCATCGTGGGCCTTGGGCCGTCGTGTGGATCTTGGGCCGGTAGATGGGTCTGTGGCGGTCGAGATAGCACGCGTCGTTTGTGAGCTTCTAGAAGAAGCAAACACTATTTCCTCAAAAAAAAAAGGAAGAAGCAAAACAATAGTCTTCATTAAATTTTAGGATAAAATTAGTTTCATTAATTCATCATAACTAAGTCTCGTAGGAATTTATTTGATACTAAGTGTTAATATATTTTTTATGAGGTTTGATAGAGTCAAATTTTACTTATTTTACTTAGGATACAGAATAGAAACATTCTATATTTTGGTAATTTGGAATAGAGGCACCCTCTATCTTTCTAGCTAATACGGTGGACCCACTGTAACCGACATTGCTAGTGACTTAAAACAAATCTAAGAGTCTTTTGTGTCGTAATTAGGAACTTTTTATCACGGCTTCAGCTCTAGAATCTTGCTACTAACTCTTACTATCTAGTCGTGCCAAACATACATAAAAAACTCCTTAAAAATCATTGGAAAAGTCGGAGTTGTTTTTTAATAAGAAGTCGGGCGAAGGTATGAACCACTGTAGTAGAGCTTCATATCTTGATTCTTGCTGTAAGGTCTTGTTTAGATTTTTTTTGTATTTTAATACTGTAGCTCTTTTATTTTTATTTGACAAACATTGTTCAATCACAGAGTAACTAGGCTTAAAAGATTCATCTCGCGATTTACAGACAAACTGTGCAATTAGTTTTTATTTTTATCTATATTTAGTCCTCCATGCATGTGCCGCGATATTCGATGTGATGGAGAATCTTGAAAAGTTTTTGTTTTTTGGGTAAACTAAAACAAGGCCTGAGCTTCATTTGTAATTATCCAAAGAAGTGATTCTGGATTTCTGGTAGGGAGCAAGATGAGAATCAATTCTCGTGGCAAATGAATGAGGAGAAGAGATGGAGAGCGATTTCTTTAGGTTTCAACTCGTAGTGTAAATAGAGAAGTGATTCTCATCATTTACTCACAAAAATTCAGTTTTTTTAGATACAAAATATTATAAAATTATTATTGTAGTTATTTTTGCCAGATATTTTTAAAAAATAACTACAATCCTATCTAAGAAGGTGCCAAACATTTTTTTAACGAATCGAAGTCCTAGCAAACCAACCCTTATTGTTGATAGGATTAAAGTTTTTTTCTGAAAAAAAAAACTCCTCTCATAGGGACATAGGGTCTTCAACAAAATCTCCGGATATTATTTCCGTCCCTGTTCCAGATTCTTGCTCGCCATATAGAGGGCGAACTTTTCAAAGTGTCATTAAAAAAATCAGAGAAGTTATTTAAGCGTGGAGAAATATAAATAATGTCTTCTATTATTAGGATGACTATTTAAATGAGGATTTAGATAGTCGATTTAAGAAATACGGCCGTAGTAGATCTCTTAGAACATAGCGCTGTCGCTTATCAACTTTTGAATATTCGAGCGGTTTGTGTAGTTGCGAGTAATTTTATGTTTCCGCTAGTAATACAAGTGTCGTTAGCAAAATAATAGTTTTTCTCTTAAAATAAATCAATATTAGTAGGTATAAACTGTTTTATCGGCCAACCGAACAAGACAACCATCACATATGGACTTTTGACTTTTCATTATGTTAGATCGAGCAACTCCTGGAGATTGGTTATTCTTATTATATAGACTATTTTAGAATTTGTATAATAAAAAAGTAGGCTCCAATAGGTGTGCTATTTGGTTTTGTAAAATACAAAGTTGACTATCGGTGATCATTTATAACCAACCACTGACACTGGCTATAAAATAGCAAGACTATTGTATACTTCTTCTTCTTTTTTAGAAGTTTTTATTTTACAAAATGGCTAAATAATGAAAGCTATTAATTTTAGCCAAGCTTTTAAAGTTGCTCTTAGTATTTATGCACTGGCGAGTTATTTTTGTGCAATTCCGTCAAGCACAGGATTACCGCGTGGCGATTTTTTTTTTTTGGGGGGGGGGGGGGGGGGCGGGGGATTTTCTGTTTTTTTGTCTGTGTGTGGGTTGGTTTGTTGTGTTCCTGTGTTAGCCGCCTCCC
>Ga0182004_10002058_pt1 | contig 15410 bp, 18 predicted proteins | sample Sormic07211540_1_FD_120479 | JGI IMG/M metagenome (GOLD analysis project Ga0182004, IMG submission 120479) | Endophyte microbial communities from Sorghum bicolor roots, Mead, Nebraska, USA - 072115-40_1 MetaG | ecosystem: Host-associated > Plants > Roots > Unclassified | place: USA: Nebraska...
CTAGCTTTCGTCGACACTTGGCTACATGCCTTTTTCCCCTCCCATCTTATCTCACGTAAATTTATTTCATATGTTTTCCATTCTTGTTTTGTGAATACTCTTTTATTCTATTCATGTGTTTTTCTCTTTCCTCTGCTTTCATTCAAGTAAAATTTGGATACAATTACTCAGTTTTTCTTACATTCCGTGTCACTTTGAATATTTAAGCTCTGAAAAAACTTACAAGAGACTAGAAACGACAATATTAATAAGAGAGAAAAAATTCTAACAATTCACTTTGGTGCGTCAAATTATAAGTGCATAGTCAATATACTCGTACATAGTGTAGAAACAGGTAGCAAAATTTCCTAACAAATACAAACTATAAGATATCCATATATTTTAGAAGAAAATTGGATCTGTAAAATCCCTGCTGATTATATATATTAATAAAAAATATAAAGGTCCATACACAGAGAAGTTCCTTGTTAATATCTAATGGTTTCACAGGATTCAACATTCAATCAGAATTCCTAAGTTGTTTGTTTCTTGGAAATAAGTCGTGGTATTACTAGATAAACTCTAGTGGTTTGGAGTTGGTATGTTTTATCTAGGCAGAGCAAGATCCACTATGTAAGGAAAGTGTGCTTGCTGTTGAGGCGCATCTCATGTGAACAAGAATATTCTGGCCAACTCATTTTTCTTATACTGATATTGAACATAGGAGAACTTGTATTTGCATAACAGTTCAAATGATATGACCTTAGTACTTGATTGGCTTGCCTTTGCATGACAGGCAAGCATGCACACAATAAAATTAATCACAAGAGATAGACCAACTCTCAACAGGAAATGTACCAAAAACTGTGTCTTTCATTTGAGGAATTTTCTGTACACTTTCTGGACATATATACATATCTACATACAAAATTGTTTGTATGATCAGCAGATCCTGTAAAAGGCGGATGCTAATCGCAGGGGGTCAGAGTTGTTGTATGGTCTGTCTACAAGCTAAGAGTATTCAGAAGAGAGACTCTGCTCTGGATCAACGTCCTGAACAAAGTCCCAACTCCGCTCTCAAGACCAACGATGTCCAGCTCCAACCCTTGCAACTGCTCTGCCTCGCACATGATTCTCTTCTTTTGGTATGACTTGGAGACAAGTGACCACTTGCTAGAACTTGGAACCGCAGTTTGCTTCGACAGGAGATGCAATATCGATTCGAGGATCGACAAGGCAATTTCCCTCGCTTCAGCGACCAGGTTGATCACCCTGCATCCTTCGATGTTAGAGGCAGTCTTCTTGTTGACCTTCTTGAACAGCTTCTGCGCCTTCTTAGCTGAGCGCGCGTAGCACTGAATCTTGGTCTGAAGAGCCGCGTTGTCTCCTCTTTTGAGAGCCAACTGCATCTCCTGGACACTGGCTTTGAGTTCCACAAAGCTCTCTTGAATGGCGCTGCAGAGGTCAAGCAGGACGAGAGAGCACTCGAGCTCCTCCTCCACTGCCTTTCTCTGGCTGCTGGGCAAGCATGCGAGCACATCGATGCAGTTGTAGATGCTCCTGAGCTTGCTCAGACCATCGACCATGGTTTCGATGGTCACTGAAGGCAGAGAGATGGCTGCTTTCAGGCTCAGAATCTGTTCCTCAACAGAGGTCTCGCTGGAGCGAGGGCTCGAAGGCATGCTAGCAGATCTGAGGTGGCACGCCATCCTTGGAATTGGTGAAAGCTTTGAAACACTGAAACTTCTGAGAGTGGGAGAGAAGAAAGATCAAAGGCAAGCTGCTGCAATGTTGTCTTCCGGGCTTCAGCTTCGTTGTTTATATAGCGGCGGAGGTGGATGCAACTACAGCTGAAACAGCAGACAAGGAGAATCATTCTCATGTGTAATCAACTGCGTGCTCAGACGCTGGAACTGAAAGCCAACTAATAAGAACTGCATTGTCCATTGAGCTTGATTACGAGGCTGTCATGTCTGCGCTATGGCTGGCAAGCTCACCTACAAGGACGTAAGGGCGTCGAGATTAGCATATGATCCAGATCGTGAGATGGATTAAATAGCCTGCAAGTTGCCGGTAGAGGGGTGGACATCTAGTTGACTTCGCCTCCCAGCTCCAGGTTCCCATGTATTCTGATCTAATGGGTTCTGATATGTTTAATTGAAGCAAGCATCGCTGGCATGTTCTCTTATTTTTCTTTTTTTGGTTTAATTGAAGCGTGTAGCAGCTTTGGCAATCTCAAGATAATCTAAAACCATGTTTTGTATTTTTGTGGCTTTGCTATAGCATGTTGTGCTCCTGATGTCTGCAATAAATCATAACAATTCAGTCTAGCGCATATGTGCATTCTCTAACCCTTCTCTAACGGATAGAGGCACAGAACAGTGTTGGTGTCACGTGAGTCATCTGGTTGCTAAACACTTATTTTAAAGAATTTGCTATGTTTCATTCAAAGAGAAATCTTGATGCAATTAAATTAACTTTCTTACCTTTGGGTTCACTTTGAAGATTCATGCTCTGTGGGTTCACTCTGAAGATCCATGCTCTGAAAAAAACAATTATAAGAGGCTAGAAAGAGCCATGTTAATAAGAAAAAGAGACAAATAAGATATAATAAATTCATTTTGGTGGTCAAACTATCAGTGTATAGCCTAATTATACTCATACATAGAGCAGACGTGGATGGCACAAAGTCCAGTGAAATACCATACAACTATAAGAGATTCATGGTTTTTTGGAGGAAACTGGAGGGGTAAAACCACTACTGATTATATATGTTAATAAAAAAGATAAAGGTGTATTCAAAGAGAAGGCCCATATTAATATCAACTGTGCAGTTGTACAGGAATCCAGTATTCCAGTCAATAGTAAATGGTAAATTATTGGTTTCTTGGAAACAAATCATGGTAGGAGATAAATTCTCATGGTTTGGAGTTGTAAGTTTAGGAATGATTGATTGTGTTCCATTGATGTGTACAAGGATTACATATAGGGGCAGCTAGGGTGGCTCGCAGGCCTACCGCATGGGCCCAATTACATTCCCTAATACAAGGCCTAATTACATCATGCTAACACTCCCCCTCAGTCTAATCGGGAGCATCGCTAACGGTCAGGCTGGACCGAAACTCCTGGAACAAGGAAGTAGGAAGACCTTTGGTGAAGACGTCGGCGTACTGCGATGTCGTAGGGACATGGAGAACTCGAACGTGACCAAGGGCAACCTTCTCTCGAACAAAATGGAGATCGATCTCAACATGCTTCGTCCGCTGATGCTGCACAGGATTGCTGGAGAGATAGACAGCACTAACGTTGTCACAGTAGACCAAAGTAGCACGGTGAGGAGGACGCTGGAGCTCAACAAGTAACTGTCGTAACCAAGTGGCTTCAGCGACACCGTTTGCTACAGCACGATACTCGGCCTCGGCACTAGACCGAGAGACGGTGTGCTGCCGCTTGGAGGACCAAGACACCAAATTGTCTCCAAGGAAGACTGCATAGCCGGAGGTCGATCGTCACGTGTCAGGACATCCGGCCCAATCTGCATCTGTGTAGACAACGAGCTCAGCAAGAGGCGAGCGGCGCAAGGTCAGTCCAAGTGTCGTAGTACCCTGTAAATAGCGTAAGATGCGCTTCAGGGCAGCGAGGTGAGGCTCTCGAGGATCATGCATGTAAAGGCAAATCTGCTGGACAGCAAAAGCAATATCTGGCCTCGTGAAGGTCAAGTACTGAAGAGCACCTGCTAAGCTGCGGTACTGGGTGGCATCGCCAACAGGAGTCCCATATGCGGATAGTTTGGAGTGAAGATCCACAGGTGTGCTGCACGGCTTGCACGTACTCATCCCGGCGCGCTCCAAAATGTCCAAAGTGTACTGGCGTTGGGAGAGAAACATACCCTTAGCAGACCGAGTCACAGAGATGCCCAAAAATGATGAAGCTGACCCATATCTGTCATAGCAAACTCACGCTGAAGGGCCTCAATCACCTGACGGAGGAACTGGGAGGAGGAGGCAGTGAGAACAATGTCATCCACATACAGTAGCAAGTAGGCGGTGTCAGACCCCCAGCGGTAGATGAACAGTGAGCTGTCGGATTTGGTTTCAACAAAGCCAATGGAAGACAAATAGGAAGCAAACCTTTGATGCCATGCACGAGGTGCCTGCTTCAGACCATACAGGGATTTGTTGAGACGACACACCATACCAGGATGAGAGGGATCCACGAAGCCAGTGGGCTGTACACAGTAGACTGTCTCCTCGAGGGTGCCATGCAGGAAGGCGTTCTTGACATCCAGCTGATGAACAGGCCAATCCTGGGAGAGTGCCACAGAGAGAATAACACGAACAGTCGCTGGTTTGATAACAGGGCTGAAAGTCTCATCATAATCCAGACCAGGGCGCTGTGTGAAACCCCGAAGAACCCAGCGAGCCTTGTAGCGATCAAGAGTCCCATCATCGTGCAGCTTGTGGCGAAAAATCCATTTGCCAGTGACCATATTGACTCCAGGAGGGCGGGACACTAAGCTCCAGGTGTCATTGCCAATCAAAGCATCAAATTCAGCCTGCATAGCTGCGCGCCAATAGGATCAGTGAGGGCATCACGAACTGAGCGAGGGAGCGGCGACACAGGCGCGACGTGGAGGTTGAGGCGATCCACGGGCTGAGCGAGGCCAGCTTTGCCTCGGGTGCGCATGGAATGCGTATTCTCGACGGGAGCGACGGAGACCGGCCTCGTGGCTAGTGTACATCCCGTGGCCGGGGCGCCGCTGGCAGCAACCTGTGCGTGGCGCACAGGGGCAGCAGCACCAGCCTGGGACGGGCTCGGTGAAGAAGACCCGGGCACTGGTGACCCAGGACTTGGCGGCGCATGTGGACTGGGCGCTCCCGGTGCTGGTGAGCCGGGAGCCCCAGCGCTGGAGAAGCCGGGCGGGCCTGCGGGGGAGCCAGGCGGTGTCCCCAAGCCAGTGGTGGGCGAGACGCGCGCCTGCGGCCCGGGCACGGGCGAGCTGGGCGCCGGCGACTCAGCACCACGCCCGCTGTTAGCGAGCCGCGCCGTGGAACCTGCATACACACGCTGTGCTCCAAGGATTGGAGCGGTTATCTCATCATCAGCAAGTAAAAAATCCAAGGCTAAGGATGCCATGGGTGAGGTAGACATGTCGGCGGAAGGGAAAAAGGATTCATCAAAAACGACATGTCTGGAAGTGATAATGCGATTCGACTCTAACTCGAGACACCGATAGCCTTTGTGTTCCGAGGAATAGCCAAGGAAGACGCAGAGGGATGACCTGGGGGCAAGTTTATGGGGTGCGGTGGAGGACATATTTGGATAACACGCGCAACCGAAAACTTTGAGATGATCATATGTGGGGTGGGTGGAGTGAAGCCGAAAGTACGGGGTGGAGGAGGCGAGCGTTTTGGTGGGGAGCTGGTTTACTAGGTAGGCGGCAGTGTGGAGGGCCTCTACCCAGTACGCCGGAGGAAGACTCGCCTGAAACAACAGAGAACGCAAGATGTTATTAATGGTGCGAATCGAGCGTTCGGCCTTGCCATTTTGCTGCGACGTGTAGGGGCATGACATGCGAAGCGTGACACCGTGAGAGAGGAAGAACGTGCGGGCCATGGAATTGTCGACTTCACGACCGTTGTCGCACTGGACGCTCTTGATGGTGGTGCCAAACTGTGTACGTGCGTAAGCAAAAAAGTTGACAAGGGTGGAAAAAGTGTCAGATTTGAGGCGAAGTGGGAAAACCCAAATGTAGTGAGAGCAATCATCTAAAATGATCAAATGATATTTGTAGCCCGACACACTAACAATAGGGGATGTCCAAAGATCACAGTGTATTAAATCAAAATTATTGGTAGCTCGAGATGTGGAAGTACTAAAAGGAAGTCTAGTATGACGACCGAGCTGACAAGCACAGAGATGATGGGAATCATCTTTAGTACATGAAATAACACTGGAGCTAATAAGTTTGGACAAAGCTTCACGCCCAAGATGACCGAGGCGACGGTGCCAAAGGGATGTGGGAGCAGCGAGGAGTGCGGTGGCGCTGGTGGTGGATGGGAAGAACGGGTAGAGGTCGCCAGAGCTATTGCACCTGGCGATCACGTTCCTGGTTTGTAAATCCTTCACAGAAAGACCAAACGGATCAAATTCAATAGAACAATTATTGTCGGTGGTAAAACGACGAATGGAAATCAAGTTCTTTATAATATGTGGAGAGACCAAAACATTTTTAAGAACAAGATTACCATGTGGAAAAGAAAAAGTACGAGATCCGATGGCTGTGACAGGAAGTAAAGCGCCATTGCCCACAATGATAGATGAAGGAGTAGATGAAGTGGGCATAGAGGTAGTAGAAAGTATACCAGTGTCCGAAGACATGTGGGAGCCAGCGCCCGAGTCGGCGTACCACTCCGACTGCGAGGGCTGGAGTGTCATCGTGTTGAAGTTCTGCACCAGGGACTCCTGGTTCCAAGCACCGCCGTGAACGGGGTTCCAAGGCGTCGATTGGTACGACATGCCCTGGGGTGCCGAGGGTGCGCCGCTGCTGTAGCCATAGCCGTAGGGTATGCCCGCGCCGTAGAAAGAGCCGTGCGGCGCAGTGCCACCGTGGTGGCCGTAGCCGGCTCCTGGAGCCGTGGTGTAGTGGTACTGAGGAGCGGCGGCGAACGCTGGTGGTGGCGGTGGGCGGCCGTAGGGCCACATCTGCAGCTGGCCGGCCCAGGGCTGCTGGAACGATGGCATGGTGCCCTGGCCGTGTCCGTGCTGCTGGCCCTGTCCTCCTGCGTGCGGTGCACCGTGAGGTGCAGCTTGGTGGCCTTGGCCACTGGCGCCTTGGCCCTGAGCGCGGCCGCCCTTGCCACGGCGACGACTGTTGCGTTGCTGGTTGCCTGGCGCGCCACCAGGTGCGGGCTGACCGGGTCGGCCAGGGGCAGGTGGTGCAGCAGCGCCTTGGCCGCCTTGGCGTGGAGCAGCTGGAGCAGATGGAACGCCCGCGACGAGAGCCGCTGGTGGAGACGGAGGGCGAGCGTCCAGGTCCACCTCCTCGAGCAGCAGGTGGGTGCGGGCGTCGGCGAAGTTCGGGAACGGGCGATGCATCTTCAAGATGGCGACCATATGGCGGAACTTGCCGTTGAGGCCGCAAAGAAGAGTGAGGACCATCTGGCGATCGCTGATGGGGTCGCCAAACTCCGCGAGGGACGCAGCCATGGTCTCCAACTTGCGACAATAGTCGGTGACGCTCATGGCGTCCTGGCGGAGATTGCGGAATTGCGTCTCCAGGAGAAGGGCGCGCGACTCCTTCTGGCCAAGGAACTCATCTTCGAGGTACGTTCACGCCTCACGTGCCCGGCGTTGCTTGATCATGAGGGACTGTTGGAGGTTGCCGGAGACGGTGGAGAAGATCCAGGAGAGCACGACGCAGTCCACTTGGACCCAAACGGGGCGCTCGGGCAGCGCGACGTCGTCGAGGACGTGCGGGGTTAGGGCGTACTTGCCCAACACCGTGAGGAACATGCCGCGCCACTTGGTGTACGTGCCGGTGGCCTTGTCGAGGACGATGGGGATCATGCCTTTGATGTTGACGACGGCAGTGGCTGTAGCCCAGATGGCCTCGTGCGCAGCCTCGTACTTGTCCAGGGCCTCGACGCGGAGGCGAGCGGCCTCGGCGGCGCGCACGGCGTCAGCGCGCTCCTGGGCGATGCGTCGGTCGTCGGCCTCCTTGGCAGCAGCGGCTGCGGCGGCGGCAGCCTCGTCATCGTCCGCCATGAGGACGGGGAAAACGACGGGAGACGCGGGGATCAGCGACCAGGGGCCGGCGTGCGGTGTTGGGCGATTGGATCGGCGACCAAGACCGGTGGCGGCGGCTGGCGATAGGGTTTGGGGGATCAGCGACCAGGGCCAGGAAGGTGGGTGGCTGCTGGGCGATCAGTGTGCGCGGCGAAGGGATCAGCGACGTCGGTGGACGTGGAGCGGGCAGCGACGGCGATCGGTTCGGCGGCGGCGCGTAGAGGTTAGGGTTTGCGGAAGCGGATCGTAACCGCGCTGATACCATGTAAGTTTAGGAATGATTGTTTGTGTTCCATTGATGTGTACAAGGATTACATATAGGGGCAGCTAGGGTGGCTCGCAGGCCTACCGTATGGGCCCAATTACATTCCCTAATACAAGGCCTAATTACATCATGCTAACAGGAGTTGGCATGTTTTAGGTAGGGACAGCAAGATCTGCTGTATAAGGATCTTGGGCTTGCTGTTGAGGCACATATCATGTGAACAAGAATATTCTGGCCAGCTCATTTTTCTCATAATGATGTTGAACACAGGAGTACGTGTATTTGCAAATGATATTCACCTTAATTCTTGTTTGCTGGACTTTGCATGATGTAAAACATAAATGCATCACAGGCAAAAATGCACAGCATAAAATTAATCACAAGAGAGACACCAGCTGACAACAGGAAATGGACCCAAAACTGTCTCTCAGTTGAGTATTTTTCTGTACATTTTCTCTCCTATATATGTACACACAAAATTGTTTGGATGATCAGCAAATCCTCTAAAAGGCGGAAGCTAATCGCAGGGGGGTCAGAGTTGTTGTATGATCTGTCTACAAGCTAAGAGCATTAAGAAGAGACACTCTGCTCTGAATCAACGTCCTGAACAATGTCCCAACTCTGCTCTCAAGATCAACAATGTCCAGCTCCAACCCTTGCAATTGCTCCGGCTCACATACAACACTCTTCTTTTGGAACGACTTGGAGACAAGAGACCACTTGCTAGAACTTGGAATCGCAATTTGCTTCGACAGGAGATGCAATGTCGATTCAAGGATCAACACGGCAATTTCCCTCACTTCAGCGAGCAGATTGATCACCCTGCATCCTTCGATGTCAGAGGCAATATTCTTGTTGACCTTCTTGAACAGCTTCTGTGCCTTCTTGGCCGAGCGCACGTAGCACTGAATCTTGGTATGGGCAGCCGTGCCATCTCCTCATTTCAGAGCCAATTGTATCTCCTGGACACTGGCCTTGAGCTCAACAAAGCTCTCTTGCACAGCGCTGCAGAGGTCGAGCAGGACAAGGGAGAGCTCGAGCTCCTCCTCCACTTCCTTTCTCTGGCTGCTGGGCAAGAATGTGAGCGCGTCGATATGGTTGTAGATGCTCCCAAGCTTGCTCAGACCATCGATCATGGTTTCAATGGTTGCTGAAGGCAGAGAGATGGCTGCTTTCAGGCTCAGAATTTGTTCATCAACATCGGCCTCCCTGGAGCGAGGGCTCGAAGGCATGCTAGCAGATCTCAGATGGCAAGCCATCCTTGGAGTTGATGAAAGCTGTGACACACTGAAACTTCTTGGAGTGAGAGAGAAGAAAGATAAAAGGCAAGCTGCTGAAATGGCGTCTTCAGGGCTTCTGCTGTTTATATAGCGAAGGAGGTGGATGCACAACTGCAGAGCTGAACCAGCAGACAGGGAGAATCAGATGCAACTGCAGAGATGAACCAGCAGACAGGGAGAATCATTCTCATGTGTGACCAACTGCATGCTCAAGCGCTGCAACCAAAGCCAACTAATAAGAACTGCATTGGCCTTTGAGCTTGATTAGAAGCTGTCATGTCTGCGCTATGGCTGGCAAGCTCGCCTGCACGGATGAAAGGGCGTCGAGATTAGCATTTGATCTAGATCTTGAGATGGATTAATTAGCATGCAAGTTGCCGGTGGAGGGGCAAACATCCAGTTGACTTTGCCTCCCAGCTCCAGGTTCCCATGCATTCTAATCTAGTGGGTTCATATATGTTTAATTGAAGTGAGCATCGCTGGCATGTTCATTCTTTTTTATTTAATTATAAGGTGTGCAGCACCTTTGGCAATCTCAAGAAAATCTACAGATGTGTTTTATAATTTTGTGGCTTTGCTACAGCATGTTGTACTCCTGTTGTCTGCAACAAATCATGACAATTCAGTCTAGCACATTCGTGCATCCTATAACCCGGAGCAGTGTTTGTGTTATGCAAGTCTTGCTAAACACTTATTTTAATGAATTTGCTATGTATCATTCAAGTGAAATCTTGATGAAATTAATGAAACTTTCTTACCTTTGGGTTCACTCTGAAGGTTCATGCTCTGAGGGTTCACTCTGAAGATCCATGCTCTGAAAAAAAAATATAAGAGGCTAGAAGGAACATATTAACAAGAAAAACAAGTACAAAAAGATGTAACAAATTCATTTTGGTGGGTAAAATTATGAGTATATAGCCTATTATCCTAATACATAGAGTAGAAGCAGATGGCACAAAGTCCTGTGAAATACAACTATAACAGATCCATGTTTTTTGGGGGAGAAAACTGGAGGGGTAAAACCCCTAATCGTTATAATAATATTAATCAAGGAGATAAAGCTGTAAGGGGCCATATTAGTATCAACTGCACTGCACAGGATTCCATACAACAATAAATGCTAAGTTATTGGTTTCTTAGAAACAAATCATGGTAGGAGGAGATAAATTCTCATGGTTTGGAGTTGGCATGTTTTAGCTAGGGAGAGCAAGATCCACTGATCTTGGCCACTTGGGCTTGCTGTTGAGGCACATCTCATGCCAGCTCATTTTTCTCATAATGATGTTGAACACAGGAGAACGTGTATTTGCATAACAGTTCAAATCATATTGACCTTAGTTCTTGTTTTGCTGGCCATTACATGATGTAAAACATAAAGGCATCACGGGAAAGAATGCACACCATAAAATTAATCACAAGGGAGACACCAGCTGACAACAGGAAATGGACCAAAAAATCTCTCAATTGAGTAATTTTGTACACTTTCTGACATATATATCTGTACATACAAAATTGTTTGGATCATCAGCAAATCCTCTAAAAGGCGGATGCTAATCGCAGGGGGTCAGAGTTGTTTTATGATCTGTCTACAAGCTAAGAGCATTCAGAAGAGACACTCTGCTCTGGATCAATGTCCTAAACAATGTCCCAACTCTGCTCTCAAGATCAAAAATGTCCAGCTCCAACCCTTGCAATTGATCCGCCTTGCACAGGACTCTCTTCTTATGGAAAGACTTGGGGACAAGCGACCACTTGCTAGAACTTGGCATCACGATTTGCTTCGACAGGAGATGGAATGTTGATTCGAGGATTGATATGGCAATCTCCCTCGCTTCAGCAACCAGGTTGATCACCTTGCATCCTTCGATGTCAGAAGCAGTTTTCTTGTTGACCTTCTTGAACATCTTCTGTGCCTTCTTGACCAAGCGCAAGTAGCACTGAACCCTGGTCTGGAGAGCCGCACCGTCTCCTCTTTTGAGAGCCAACTGCATCTCCTGGACAGTGGCCTTGAGCTCCACAAAGCTCTCTTGTACGGCGCTGCAGAGGTCAAGCAGGACGAGGGAGCGCTCGAGCTCCTCCTCCACTGCCTTCCTCTGGCTGCTGGGCAGGCATGTGAGCGCATCTATGTGAATGTAGATGCTCCCAAGCTTGCTCAGACCATTAACCATGGTTCCGATGGTCGCTGAAGGCGATGAGACAGTTGCCTTCAAGCTCTGCAGCTGTTCCTCAACATTGATCTCGTTGGAGCGAGGGCTCGAAGGCACACTCGCAGATCTCAGATGGCACGCCATCCTTGGAATGAAGCTACTGGAGGTAGAAGAGAAGGAAAGAGCAAATGCAAGCTGCTGCAATGGTGTCCCTTCCAGGCTTCAGTTTCCTTGTTTTATATAGTCAGAGAGGTTGAAGCAACTGCACAGCTGACCAGCAGACAGGAAGAATCAGTCTCATGTGTGACCAACTCGGTGCTCATGCGCTGCAGGACCGAGGCCAAGAATCCCATCGCTCATTGAGCTTGATTACGATTACAATCACGAGGCTGTCATGTCTGCATTATGGCTAGCAAGCTCGCCTGCACGGGCGAAAGGGCGTTCGAGGTTAGCATCTGATCCAGATCCTGAGATGGATTAATAAACCTGTTAGTTGCATGGGTGGATACAGTGGGTATTCCTGGTATTCCCACGAATACCCAACTTTTTTATACACTAAATATATATAGGTATATTTATATATATGTATATCTAATATATTAGCATTTCTATATTTAGCAAATAAAATTTTTCTCTCATTCTTGTTAGTTTATTCTTGTATTTCTTTTTCTATATAGGTTCTATGTTAGCTCGATTGCCAAAATTATTCTATATGTTGTTTCTACAAATGAAAACGTAATTATTTATCTCTAGACTACATACATATTGACTCATGCCACCAAATATTAATACAAATCGTATCTTATTTCCAAACTCTTTTCCAAGACAAATCGGAATATGCACATGGCAACATGTATAACAAAGTATTCTTTTCGTGTGAGTGAACGAGGCTTGAGTGGGAGACAATTCCATAATCCTCATTCCTAAATCTCTAACCCTAGCTGACCAGGCATGATGTAGTGGCGGCACTGCTGGTTTCCAGTGTCCTTAGCTCCTAGCGGAGCGGGGCGTGCAGCGCGGGCGTGGCCCTGTATCTATGCTATGCCTATATGACGACCGTTGAAGACACGTCGGTCATAAGGTTAGAAGCAACAGCTGAGTGGTGGCCCACCAGACACCGGCAAGGGAATACCCAAGATTTAAATCCTGGCTCCGCGCCACTGGTTAGTTGTTGTCCTGCCGGTGGAGGGACGAACACTAGTTGACTTGGCTCGCCTCCAGCTTCCAGGCTCCCAAGCAATCCGATCCGGTGGGTTCTGCATTGCGCACTCGCATGGACCTAGCTTGCTATCGCGCTGTCATGTCGCAGCTAGCGGTGACAACGGATTCGCTCGAGCGTGCAAGATGATGCACACGCTCGGTCCCTTGCCATGGATAAAAATAGAGGAGAACAGAGAGAAGAAGGTAATGGAAGAGGCATTGGGGTTGACCAGAGCGTTGCCGGAGACCGGAGCACTGCGGCTTCCACCCACGAGTTCAGTGGCCAACCCGAGACGGTGGCGACGGCGGCCTTAGGGGTCGTCCCGCCGGTGCCCTTGCGCCTGGGCGACCATGGTGGCAGTCCACCGGCGGTGGAGATGTTGGCGCTCAAATGGCTCTCCATCTGGAACATGGGCAGCGGAACCCGACGCGTCCGCGACTCCGCCGCCGCCGCCGGCGGCGGCGGCGACCGGAGGGGAAGCGTCGCGACTATACATTTTTGCAAATAGGACTCCGGTCCAGTAAATGTGAACGAATAAGGATTCCAATAGAAAAAGAAGAGCAATACCATAACAGCCCACTCGGCCCAGTAAGGGAGGAGGCCCACTAGCCAATCTAAAAAAAATTTTTTTGGGCGACAGCCCATCTAAACCTAGAAGGCTAGAACACGAACACCCAACGGATGCCCTACCAGGCTGCCATAGTGCCATCACCGTTAGGAAATCCTCGCTCTCACGAGACCGCGCCGCCGCACCTCTGCCTGGCTGCCTGAGCGTCGCCGCTCCTCTGCTCTCCTCCACCTGCGCGCAGCCGCTCCTCTGCTTACCTCCGACTGAGCACCGCCGCTGCTCCACCTGCGCGCCCCTGTCCGTCGCTCTACCTCTCCACCTGCTACTGTTCGAAGGTTAGCGTTTAACTACGTTTTTTCAAACCTTGGTTGGATTGCTGATGAGGCTAAGCAAATATTATGCATATGTTGATAAAAAATTTGTTCGAATGAGTTGTTTGGCTAATATTGTGCTGTGAGCAATGTTGTTTTGAATGCAAAAGCTTTAAGCTACGCTCAACTGTCTCTGTCTGACTGACCTTTAGTAATCTGCATTGTTGATGTGTTATGTTGCTTGTTGATTTTCTGTGATTCCTTGCTGACTGAAAATCTGTTATTTTTAGCTGCTCAATCTCCAGATGCTAACCTTCGAACAGTAGCAGAAGGCAACCTCACGCAGTTCCAGGAGCAGAATCTTCCTAACTTCCTCCTCTCCTTATCAATAGAGCTCTCGAACGATGAAAAACCTCCGGAGTCTAGAAGGCTTGCTGGTATTATCCTTAAGAATTCTTTGGACGAGAAGGATTCTGCGAAAAAGGAGCTACTGACTCAGCAATGGGTAAGCGTGGATCCATCTGTCAAGTTGAAGATCAAGGAGTCGTTGCTGGTGACACTAGGATCTTCGGTGCATGATGCGAGGCATACCTCTTCACAAGTCATTGCCAAGGTTGCATCAATTGAGATACCACGTCGAGAATGGCAAGACCTTGTTGCCAAATTACTGGGCAACATGACTTCTCCAGGTGCATCTGCTCCTTTGAAACAAGCAACACTAGAGGCATTGGGGTATGTCTGTGAGGAGATTTCTCCACTGGACATGGAGCAGGACCAAGTGAATGCTGTTCTGACTGCTGTTGTCCAGGGAATGAACCAGACAGAGCTCAGCCCTGAAGTTCGTCTTGCTGCAGTTAAGGCCCTATACAATGCTCTTGACATTGCCGTGAGTAACTTTGCAAATGAAATGGAGAGGAATTATATAATGAAGGTGGTTTGTGAGACTGCTGTGTCTAAAGAAGTGGAGATCAGACAGGCTGCATTTGAATGCCTTGTTGCAATAGCATCCACATATTATCCACACTTAGATCCTTACATGCAAACGATATTCAACCTGACAGCTAATGCAGTGAAAGGTGATGAGGAACCAGTTGCGCTTCAAGCTGTTGAGTTCTGGAGCGCTATTTGTGATGAAGAGATTATGCTCCAAGATGAATATGAGGGATCTGAGGATGGCAACTCTACTGCACACTTTTGCTTTATTGAAAAGGCCCTCCCTTCACTTGTACCGATGCTGCTAGAAGCTTTGTTGAAGCAAGAGGAAGATCAAGATCAAGATGATAATGTTTGGAACATTTCTATGAGTGGTGGGACGTGCCTCGGACTCATTTCTAAAACTGTTGGTGATGCAGTTGTCCCTCTTGTGATGCCATTTGTCGAGGCCAACATCACAAAGCCTGATTGGCATTGTCGCGAGGCAGCTACTTTTGCATTTGGTTCTATCCTTGAAGGCCCCTCTGTTGAAAAACTTGCTCCACTGGTCCAGGCTGGTCTTGATTTCTTGCTTAACACAATGAATGATACAAATAGCCAGGTAAAAGATACTACTGCTTGGACTCTTGGGAGGGTATTTGAGCTCTTACATTCTCCAGATGGTGCAAACCCAATCATAAATAATTCAAACCTTCCTCGTACCATGTCTGTGTTGCTTCAGAGTAGTAAAGATGCTCCAAATGTGGCTGAGAAAGTCTGTGGAGCTATTTATTTTCTTGCCCCAGGTTATGAAGATGCAGAGTCAATGTCTTCTATGCTCACACCTTATCTACCTAATATCATTGCTGCTCTTCTTTCTGCCGCGGACCGTGCTGATACCACCCATTTCAGGCTTCGTGCTTCTGCTTATGAAGCACTGAATGAGATTGTGAGAGTCA
>Ga0182004_10002059_pt1 | contig 15407 bp, 3 predicted proteins | sample Sormic07211540_1_FD_120479 | JGI IMG/M metagenome (GOLD analysis project Ga0182004, IMG submission 120479) | Endophyte microbial communities from Sorghum bicolor roots, Mead, Nebraska, USA - 072115-40_1 MetaG | ecosystem: Host-associated > Plants > Roots > Unclassified | place: USA: Nebraska...
TATATATATTACTAGCAAAACATGCTCGTGCGTTGCAACAGAAAAAAAAGCTGATGAGTATCTAGGCTAACCTAACCCATGCCGGGCCCATGTCTGAGGATCCCCTAATTTGAACCGAGTCGGTCCTATCTAAACAGCAAGCACGGTCGCACCCTGCGCTCCTCTCCCAAACTGAATCCGCTTTGCTCCCTCCTTGCGATCGGGCACTCCCAAATCCACACCATGGTTGCCAGGTTGGTGGTTCGCTAGTGCCGAGGAGCCCCGCTCGATCAGCGCAAGTGCAAGGCTTCGCTGTGCCCCGGCGTAGCACAGGTGCCGAGGACGAGGCAGACGAGGCGGAGGAGTTGGAGAGCGAGCTAGCCGATCTAGACCGCCACACCCTCGAGCACCTCCGCTGCACCGCCACGCGCCTCTATGACATTGCCTTCTCCCCCTCACCATGCTCCGCCCTCCCGCACGCCTCGGTACACCCCATATTCCTGCCAGCCAAGCTAATGTGCTGTGCTAGGGTTTGAGACTGCTTGCTCCGCCCTCTTGCGCTGTGTGGCGGTGATGCTATTTGTGTGTTCTGTGGATTTGTTCTTGGCGGCATACGTGAAGAAATTGTCACTCTAGGGATATATTAGTTTTTCTGTATTTGGGTGCGGAGTTGTCATGCGTGTTCATGTTGGTTTTGCTGGATCTATAGGATATGCGCGTTCACGTCGGTTTTTACCATAGCGTCGTGGGGAGACAGATGAAAAAAAATTCCATACCAAAAAGAGATAGCAATTTTGTCTCTATAGTATTAGGGATAGATAAAGATAAAGATAAATATTTATGTATTTCTAAAAAATTACTACAATACTTGAAATGAAGAAAAAGTAAAGGAAGAATAGCTATTTCGAAGGACCAAGTGTAGGCACGTGTGGATACATTGACTTTTTTAACTTGTCCCACATGCCCGTCGGCTCCCAACGAAGGCCACCACCGTCGCACCACCCTCGCGCCATGACTGACACCCGCCTCCGTCTCCGCCCCCGCCCCAGCCCGCGCTCCCACAAAGCCGCTCTACCTCCACGGTCCGGTCAACGCGGGCGCCGCCGTGCTGGCCGTGTTCCTCCTCCTTGCCGCTGCCTACACCACCAGGCGAGCCGGGTCTGCACTGACCGTCCTCCTCTCTCTCTCTCTCTCTCTCTCTCGACGTAGATATAGATATAGATATACTAAAGAGTTATTTGTGTGTGTGCATATACAGATTGATAGATAAAGGGTAAAATATTTATTATCGGCCAAGTGGTGAAAGATTTATTTGATCAATTATATTTTCTTGCACAAACTATATTGGAATCCTGACGAGTATAAGCTTTGAAAAAATATCTGGAAAACAACGTGTAGTCTTGAAGATCACAATATGTTGGAGGAATCCTACTTTTGCACATTGGATTTACCAATTAACTTGTGACAGCCTGTTTTCTCTTAAAAATGAGGTAGTTGATATGTGGCTATGCCATGCTTTTATCAATTCAGCTATGGACCAGATGGAGTCCAATGACGAAACACTCTGTTAAGCACAAGTCATCAAAAGCCCCATTAAGACTCCTTTTATCCTCAAGCCCGTTTGAAGGAGGAGATTCCAAGGTCATGTTCAGTTAACAAGGAATGAGTGGCTGGAAAGAATCTAGCTGGAACTCAAGCTTAATTTGTATAGGCAAATGAACATGAATAGTTCCTTACCCTAGAATGGCCTAACCGAACGAGCCCTAATTGCCTTTGGAATCCATAAAAAGGTTGAACTTTATGAAATTTATTTATCTATTACCTAACAAACTTGTAGGAGTTATATTCAATTTATTTATAAATTCATACTTTCAAATAAAACAATACACCACTAAATGGCAATGCATGTGTCTCCAAAGTCCAAACCCCACTTAGATTTTTGTTTTTTCAAATTTGAACTGAACCTGTCCTCTAAAAAAACTCACAAAAAAGGAGAAAAATCTTAATTCAATCAGGCTTTGGGCCAAATCTGCTGAAAATGATCCATATATAGGCCCATGCATGCCACAAATCTCAAGTGTCCCTAATGGTCCATCAACAATATGACATGTAATGTCCTCTCTTCTGGATCGCGGTCATCCATCTCTGCTTCCTTCCATTTAGTTGGCCGCAACGTCTGTGTAACGATGACGACGACCAGTGGCGAATCCAGCTCGATAAATGACCTAGGGCGGACTTATACTATAAAATTTTGGCAAACCAATGACAATATAAGCTAACAAATTCCATAAATTGATTTGGCAACATAATAATTTGACCAATATTAAAGTTTTCAGCATATATTTTCTACATCAAAATTAGAGAAGTTTGTTCCTTAAATTAAGAGAATCCATACATACTAATACTAATAGTTCTAAACTGACTTCACCAAATCATTTGATGATTCGTCCTTAATCAAATTTAAACAATTAACTATGTGAAAAGGGCAAATAAAAAATAAAGATACCTGCAACCCGGCACAGGTTCTTAGGTTCCGCAAGTTTGTGAATTAGCGAGAGAGACGATAGAAAGTTAGAAGTCGAGAATAACGTGAAACGTGAGAAAGGCTGATCGTATTCTTATTGTGCTTTGTGCGCTGTGGTTTTCTATATGGGCTGAACCACACATGATGGTCCAAGACGTCTAAGTTATCTTCAACCTCCATCGGATACTCTAGGAGCCTCTTTTTATTTTGCACTAATGTCTAAAATTTCCATAGAGTGTCAGATTAGCCCCAAGAGGACCTAGGGCGGCCGTCCTGGCTCGCCCTAGTGGTGGATCCGCCTATGACGACGACGACATTTTCCAAAATGCAAGACGAGAGAGACCAGGAGGAGGGTAGGGGACGACACGAAAACGGCTGGCTCGGATCACGGCGACACAAACAGGTGTGCAGTAGAGCCTCCCGGCCGTTGTCACTTCTGACGACATATGGACCGGTGGCCAAGAGCAAAGCTCGCTCGGACATGCATACATGACCACCTCTCCGTCATCTCCGTCGTCTCCGTTGCGTGCATGCAAGCTCGTCCCATCGCTAGCACGCGTGACCATAATATAAATAGGCTGCCTGCTCATTCATATTCATCGCATCACAGTTACATTACATACCATCCACCGATCGAAGGAAGAAGATGGGAGTGAACATGATGTCCTGGTCGATGAAGGTGGCGTTGGTGGTGGCGTTGGTGTTTCTGGTGGGTGGCGCATGGTGCGGTCCTCCCAAGGTTGCCCCAGGAAAGAACATCACGGCCACCTACGGCAGTGACTGGCTGGAAGCAAAGGCGACATGGTACGGCAAGCCGACGGGCGCCGGCCCCGACGACAACGGCGGTGCGTGCGGGTACAAGGATGTTAACAAGGCCCCCTTCAACAGCATGGGCGCGTGCGGCAACCTCCCCATCTTCAAGGACGGCCTCGGCTGCGGCTCATGCTTTGAGATCAAGTGCGACAAGCCGGCCGAGTGCTCCGGTGAGGCCGTGGTGGTGCACATCACGGACATGAACTACGAGCAAATTGCCGCCTACCACTTCGACCTGGCCGGCACCGCATTTGGCGCCATGGCCAAGAAGGGCGAGGAGGAGAAGCTGCGCAAGGCGGGCATCATCGACATGCAGTTCCGCCGGGTCAAGTGCAAGTATGGCGAAAAGGTCACCTTCCACGTGGAGAAGGGGAGCAACCCCAACTACCTGGCACTGCTGGTCAAGTATGTCGATGGCGACGGCGACGTTGTGGGGGTGGACATCAAGGAGAAGGGTGGCGAGGCGTACCAGCCCCTCAAGCACTCCTGGGGCGCTATTTGGAGGAAGGACAGCGACAAGCCCATCAAGTTTCCCGTCACTATCCAAATCACCACTGAGGGAGGCACCAAGACCGCCTACGAAGATGTCATCCCTGAAGGTTGGAAGGCCGACACCACCTACACTGCCAAATAAGCTGTCCAACAGACCTACCGCTGCTCTTGGATGGGTTGGATTGGATCCCAACTTCCCAAGCAATGCATTACGCTTATGCATGCATTGATCTATCTATTTTTTACTGTTGTTGCTGCGACGATGACGACGCCCTCCTTCATCCTCTCCATACGTAGCTAGAGCAAGGTTTCCTTCATCCTCTCCATATATAGCTAGGACAAGGCTCCATCCGCTCTGTTATTATATTAAAAAAAGAGAAGGACGAAGAAACAAAGAGACCAGATACATAATATGTATCTAACGAGAGATTTGAGAGGCTTTTGTATGTAATAAAAGGAGAGCGAGACAAATAACAATTGTCCATGGATCTCCTATGTAATCTCAATTTTATCATGCCTGCATTTTAAGTGAATACACTTTTTTTCAAGACTAATTGAAATTTATGATATGCACATTTGATTCTAGATGTATTCTTTGGTTTGGTCATGCTTAACCGTGGTCATTCTTTGAAGGTATTAAGGTACGACATTTATTCATGTGGCAAAACATAAGCTTTCTAGTACTCTTTAATAAAATGTACTTTGCATTACTGTGACAACTTCGCTACTTCCATTAATTATGCAATTTCCAACATTGAGATAGCATCGTGTATGCATCTATAGACCACTAGCTTGGTAATAAGTGTGGTAAGTGCTTTGATGATTTATGCCAGCTATATTATTGGAAAGGCGCAACATGAGGGATATTTTGGCTTTCTAAGTATGATTGGTCTAACGAGGTGATACAAATTTATACTATAGCTAGTGTGGTTTGTTCATGCAACAGATACATGTCATCGTTTTGTTCAGTTAGGAAACCACATATAGAACTAGTTACCTCAAAGAAACCATAAGAATGGTTGGAACATAAAATGGACTTAGGAGGATTGAATTGGATCAGAGGAGGACGACCACCCACATTGTCCTTGGATTTTTTATATAATCCAACCCCAACTTTATCATGGCTACCTTTTTAAGAGAACACTTTTTCTATGACTAATGTAATGACTGAGTGTGCATTGTATTCATAACCATGATCACTAAGAGATTTGCAACATAAAACTTCTAATTTATAAGAAAAACTATGTGTTATATATTGTTGCACCGTCAAATCTGTGCACTAGTGAACGACTGGGCAAATGCTTTGTTTGTTGGTCAGAGTAGTGCTCCAATGGATGGTCTAGTAGTGACACCACCAGACAATTCCTTAGAACACAGTGGCGACTAAGACATAAGGTGTCTCCTCTACACGCATGGGCGGAGACTCGTAGAGGCGATACTGGGCACCTGCCACCCCTTAGTCTAAAAGAACACTAGTACATGTTTGAGTCTCCGAGCATCCGTGACTTATTTTGTACTATGATTGGCCATTGGTAATCCTATGTATCCATCCATCTTGTCTCCTTTCTCTCCTATCAGATCAATCATCTACTCAAAGCATGCAACTTTACCCTATCAGTACCTTGGATAGCATGCTCTACTAGCTTTTTTAACCGTACTTCTATGCCATGTGGATGTGTGTCGTCCTTGCCTAGTTCCAATAAAGAACAACAAAAACTTTGTGTATGCCTGTAATTTGGAGCTAATCCTTTTGGTCACACTCAAGTAATCTACTGTAGTTGCCCCCCCTTGATTATACCTCACGCTCCGCCGCTGTCTACACGCTTCAAGGACCATGTGTCAGCACAAGTAGCATCAGCATCCCGGTCTCGCTCCCTCTCTAACACATTTATCTTTACACCCCTTGTCTCTCTCTCTCAATCTAGCAAGAAAGGAGAAGAACCCTAAGCCCCTCCTCGTTACTAGATTGGAGCTAGGACACTATTACAAAATCCATTATCATCACCACACCCTTAATTATCACCGTCGTTTTTTTCTAGTACCGACGACGAAAATATTTCACTGCAGATTTTCAGTCCAAAAGGGCTGCACATAACTTGGGATTGGACTGATGCCAAAAAAATATTTTCACCACTGGATCATATTCATTGTTTTATTACAGGTGGAGAAAACTGTTTTTACCACTGAATTGGTTGATCTAGCTGACATTGAAGAAATAGCTAGCTAATGCAAAATTAGATTATGAGCCCCACCCTGTGTGGCCAGGGGCTTTTGGGACGGCGTAGGAAATGTAGGAAGGATGGATTGGTGTCACTTAAGGGGCTTTTTGTGCAAAAAGACCCTTATATTATTGTTAAGAAAGAGAAGAGAGAAGAAACAAAGAGACAATAATACACTAGGCAAGAATGAAAAAATAAAATGCTCAAGTGATAGAGTAGTATACTGATCGTGGCAAGAGACAATAATACACAAGAATACCAAGTGGAGACACAAATATTTTTCTCCCAAAATTTTTGTGCTTGTCGGCATGCTAGTACCCATTATGTTGACCGTTCACTTCATGATTCGTGACATAATAAGCGTAACAAGCCTAACCCTACACAAGGCCGCCACAAGAACCTACACAAATAAGGGTAGTCAATGACATGAGCAATCCACTGTAGTGCATTTTGTTTCCCATGCGGGGAAAGGTCAAGAAACAACACAATGATCACCAGGAGTGGCCATAAACAATCATCAACTTATGCCAACCTCGTCAAGCTGCTCCAAGCCATAGCTAGAATGATCCCCAAGTGCCACTAAATGCAATCGCTTAAGCAAACACACTTTGGATCGGTCCCAACTCACATGGATGATGAATCAATCAAAGGCATGAGTGAGAGAGGTTTGGCTTAGCTCACAAGGATGCAACAATGATCAAAATGCCCAAGAGAGTGAGCTAGAGTGGGTCAACATCTATTTATAGAGGCCCCATGCCTCGAATAGCCATTATGCCCACAAAGGGGTGACTAGACCTGTGTCTAGACCTGTTAATCCCAAATTTTTGTGAGACAGGATTTACTTGTGGGTCCACCGTACCCATGGAGAGAAGGAACGGTTGGACAATGGATCGACTAAATTGAAGACTGGATGAAAATTTTCGATCGGAACATGTCGAGTCAAGACGGATGCAAGGGAAGACGTGTCAGGTTCCATTACAAGAAGGATTAAAGTCCGAGTTACCTTTCTGAGTGTTCGTGTAATAGTAGGACACATGATTAGGTTTCCTGGTTATAAATATCAGAGATCCGATCCTTGTAAAAATATACACAATCAAATACAAAACCTTTTCGGCTCCGGCCGTCAACCTTAGGAGTAGGAGTAAGAGTAGATCTCGATAAGACCTTCGACGAATCGAGCTGCATCGGTTGATTTCGACTTTCGATTTGCTTGTAAGTATTGTCATGGTTCTATTTAAGTCTATCACGGCTGCATCATTCAAACTCGTGTTAAGCTTGAATTGGACTAGTTATCGGTTTAGATCATATTTGTAAGGCTGCATTTATTTAATCTCTTACAAAGAATCGATTTAAGCTAATTATTGACTCTATTAAATTAGCAATTTAATAGATTCTATAAGTTATCAATATTATTTGAAGTTTAATATTTTATTTATTATAACAATATTCCACCCAATTAATATCCGACAGATTAGTTCAAGCTTCAAACATATATACTTGAAACGAATTCTAATGTACAACGATTATCAAACAACTATCCAAGTTAACTAATCTGTTAATCTTAATTGTTACATATTGTGCGTTCGAGATATTTATTCAATCATGATTAATCTGGTAACTAAAACAAAATTTAATTATGACCAAGTAGATCTTGTTCGTGCTTCATGGATTTTGTATCGGCTAAATAGCCGATCCGGTTAAGCTTCAATGAAGAGTGCACGTGTGTAAATTCAGTTATGAAGTTAAATAGACTAGTAATTTATGTTGAATTTATTGAAGCCCGCTGGTCTTTAGACCAGGTAAATATAAATTTACTATGAAAGTAACTTATTAAAACTGCAGGCCTTTAGACCATCTTAAATGAGTTATTGTCTATCTAATGAATAAAAGGATAAACATACGTAAACTATCTCTCATGTATGAATAACGTATCGACTAAATAGTCGATCTAGTTGTTTTCGCTCGTAACCCAATTGCTCGATTATATTCAAAAGTGACTCAACAATTAAATAACAAATGTCATAATGCATTATCATTACCTTATTGTTAGGAGTTGACTTTTTAGTCAATTTCCTTTGGTTAATGGCTACCTTGGGCCATATATTGTGGAACTGTCTGACAATAACCGACATGTTTCATAATTTGTCATTTTTCTTCCTTTTCAATTTTAGGTCACATTGACTGGCATGCCACGGATTTAAGTCACCAAGCTAAGCTCGTGTGTTGAGGCTTAGGAGGTCCAGAACTCTAGCTTCTACACGCCCTCTAAAAGCCGCCAAGTGTGTTGTACAAGAAGCATTTTTTTTTGCACCAACAGGACCATCGACCCCGAGTCTGGCCCACCCTAGGAGCAAATCAGCATGTGTTCAAATACAGCCGTTATGCGCGCTCAATGGTCACTAACTTGGTCTAGACCGGACGCGCACCACAACGACCAGACTCCCTCATAGCGGAGTCCAATCAACTCCAGTAAGCATCCAGAGCACTCAAATGAGACTGAGTCCAGTCTGACTAATTAGACCCACGAATAGTAGGTTCCAGTCCGTAACTAGAGCATTATGTTATCCCCCAAATAATTCTTTGGACCCTGACTATGTTCAGGTTCTCAATCGGATCGAGTCTAGTCACTCTACTACTACTCACATGCGTGCCCTCACCTCAACCGAACTCGCACATATTGGTCTAAATGCCTGATCTGGTAGGGTCCGGTCCGAGTGCTAAAGCCCACAGGCTAGGGTATGGTGCCGGACTAGACTCACCCAGGGTCCAGACCCCCTAAGCCTTGAGAGTCCGATTCAAGAATCTTCTCCAAATCAACTCCAAGTTCTTCACCCTTGTGCATTTGTGCCAACTCTAAGTATCTCAACACACGTGTACGCGAGTTAGCAACATTTTCAAAGTATTTTTAAGGGTGCTAAGTTAGCACACTAGCTAGGTCTAATGCATATGCATGATCAACAACACCTAGTGGCACTTGATAATCGTTGTAACCATGATTTTCCGCTCTTCATAATACGACTATCTATCCTAAATTCAATCACACCCTCTATGGTGTGTTATGATTGGTGAAAAAAAATCTTATTTATGCCTTTTCCTTGGTCTCCATAGATTTCTATTTTTCTCTTTCTTCTTTTCTAAGTCGGAGCACTTGATCTTCAAATTTGTCCATCTCCATCACCATGGACACCATCATCTAGCTCCATCACTTAGGGTGTACCAACCTATCTTACATAAGACTTATGACAAAGGTTAGTACACTTAGATTTCATCAATTATCCAAAACCAAACTAGGGCTTTCAAAGGCCTTTTTTTGTATAATAAAAGGATCCAAGGTGCGATACAAAGGAGCCCTTGTTGTGTTGTCACACCCTAGGCATGACTATTTCCAAAGTAAGCAAGTGGTGTCTAGTTAAAATAGGAAACAACCAACAACCCTGCTAAAGCTCACACTATAGTGTTCCTCCTTAGGTGTTAGAGGGATGCTCCATGATAGGCGCCACTCGGAACATTCAAGGTGTCCCTCTGGTGTGCTGATCTCTTTGGTGATATCTTGGCCAGCTTCCCTTATGTAGTGTACCAAAGGGCCTTGGTTCGACTGAGACCTTCCATAAAATGACCTAAGCGAGCGGTTCTAGGCCCATGTCCACTAAGCCACATTCGTTTGGCCAAATCCCCCTAAATGATATAGGGAGTCAAGTGGACCATCCATCGCCTGGGGTAAGAGAACTCTGAGGGCTTCTAGGTATCCAGTGGGGGCATGCAAGCACACCTGCTGGGTGTGGCCCCCTGAGTCCCTAACTGATTAGTAGAATTAGTTAGGAACTTAACTTCATCTTAAATAGCAAACTATGATCTTATAAGGCTTGAAATCCTTGTGATGCTTTTCGTACCACTGATAGTCTATTTTATGTTCAATGTAGTGGCAGTTGATTTCAAAGACAAACTAAGTGGTAATTATTAGGATTTGCCCAATCACTTACCCAAGAAGGAACGAAGGATGACTCTGTCTAGGTTTATGAGCAAACCAACAAAGATTAACTATCACACTTACATGACGATAAAATAAATGACTAGTTGACAAAGAAACTAGCTAAAACCACAACAAGCAAGCTAGCTACATTGGGCCTCATACAACACCAAGCTCTTGCACATGGGCAAAGTTATGTCAGAACTATGGATAATAACACAATGCCATATATATGTTGCCCCCTCATTTCTAAGAGTCCTAGGTGTATTTGTACTTGCACTAGGATCATGCACAAGTACGCACAAAAACAAGAAATTTAGTACATAGCTAAAAAGAAAGGTTCCGAGCTTTATTGATATCTCTTAGAACTGTAGCCCGGAGGGTGAAGTTGTAGGCTTACAGAGCTAGCGGGAAACTACTGCCATAGGGTGGCACTTGTTCACGGTGGTCTCTAGTACAATGGGATTATACAACATATCAATAACGTATTCCATAGGCAAGCTCGAGCATGACCAAAACCCTAGCTCCGATGTCATCTCTTGCATTAAGACTCTTCATGTAACTCCTAATCTTCATGGTGCACTTCCTCATCATGGCCTTGGTCTTCCTTATCACCAAAGTCTATGGTGAACAATAGGTGAATACTTATGTACTTATGTACTCAGCAAGCCCTAACCATAGGGTGGAAATAGAGGTGTGGTGGTGATTATAATTAAGGGTTGGGTCCTAGTGGAGCATTACCATCCTAGCTAATCCCCAAGTTAGTGTTATCTCATGTTAGTTACCAGTTTCATTACATAAAAAGTAAATCTAATAATAGTATCCCATCTCAGCATCTTCTCATTCCTAGGATATGCCTATTCGAATAGATTTGAGTAGCTTTGCAGAGGTGTACAAATTTCCCCCACATGATAGGCACAATCCCTTCCATGATCAGTGGATGAAGTAGGGCTAACAAGATCCCATGTCCGCTTGGGTGCTACCATAGACTTTCATATAACTCTATCATGACTTCTTAGGGGTCAAAAAACGTACAAAAACTTAGGATGATACCTTATCATCCCATCAAATCAGTGTCGCTGATACCAAATCATCAAAATAGTCAATAATAGTCAAGGGCTCGAACATGGCCAAATATCAAGGGGCTTAACATGGAAGATCACCTAGCATCCACACCAATCGGACCATGGAAGATCACATAGCATCCATGTCTGCTCCTGATATTATGTTGCCTACACCGACCTCCTAGTAGAAATTATACTTTCACCCAACATGGTGAGATCAAGTCTACCCATGTAGACATGTGGCTATACGTAACATCACACTAGGCGAGAGGGACTATGAACTAGTCCTTATGTGACCAAAGTGAGCATCAGTGGGTGCTCGAGGTGATGGTGGTGGCTCGCCAGAGCTTCCATTGTGGCATCGTGTGGTGGTTATAGCCCTAATGACCTTATCTAACTCAACTAACTACGTGTACATGGGTGCGGGATTGTGGTGAGTGCAGTGGTGGTCGTGTAGTGCCCAATCGAGCCTCTTGGTAAATGGTGGTTGTTAGCCATGGTGACTCGGTGGGCACAGTGCTTGGTGGCAGCATGACACAAGAGGTCTAATCAACTAACTAGCTAATGGTGCAACAAATGGGGAAGGAGAGGGAGGCGACTTCAATGGCGTCGATGGCACCTGATTTAGGGGAACCAATGTTGACCAAGGAGGAGAAGAGGAAAGGGGAAGAGGAGAGCGAGATGGAGTGTTCTAGCTCATGACAGAGCTAGTGGTGGAGAGCATGAGGTCAGAGCGGCCTGTTTATGGGCCGGCCATGTTGGTTCCACTGGCAAGATATTTTCTCACTCGTTGAGCTCACTTAGAAAAAAACACACGTGCCCGATGCCTTAGGTCAGCTTGCCATAGTGTATCCATGGCATCTAGTGGCTCGAGGGCTCTTGGGCCTATGTGTCAGCCCCAGCCTCCTTTGCCACCAAGTCTCTAGAAAGCACACCTGGGGGGCCCGGTTCAAGCCGACATAGCCTAACACTCGGCGTATCAGAACAGAGCAACTAGATGATGTCTAGGGCTTCTTTGGCTCCACGACACCAACACGATCCTTAAAGTACCACTACAAGACCCTCATGGACTCTAGCACCCGTAGAACATGGGCTCAACTCCTAAAACCACCATGTATCCGACCTATCTCGATATAAAAGGGATAGGTCAGGTCCTATAGTGGATAGGACAATCTGAGATAGACATTACGTTCCTCATCGATCTCCTCCTACTCAGCATCAAGAGTAGAGCAACCCAGAGAGGGGTAGCGAGAGCTCCTCCACCGCACCCATTATCTTCCTCTTCTTTGACGAGGGAAAGACTACATCGGCGACGAGGTGAACTTAGGATAGCACCGAGCTAACCCCCTAACAAATCTCTCTCTTTCTCCTGCACTCTATTGTAACTCCCCAATTTTGGGTGCTCTTGAGTATAAGGATCATCAGCTACTTGATGTAGGACGTTGATGGGCTTGAACCAGGATAAACTGTTGCGTTTCCTCTGTGATTATTGTGTTCTTGAGTCCACCCGAGCCACCGAAGACATGTACTCTGACACCAATTTGAACAACAATGCTTGCCGCAGTTCTGACCCCACGACACTAGGTTTATGAGCAAACCAACAAAGATTAAATGGCACACTTACTTGACTACAAATAAATGACTAGTTTAAAACAAACTAGCTAAAACCAACAAGCAGCTAGCTACATTGGGCCTCATACAACACCATGCTCCAGCGCAAGGGCAAAATTGTGTCATAACCACAGATAACAAGACCATGCCCTAACACAAGGGCAAAATTGAAGGGGAAAACACAAATTGAGCACATTGCTATATATATGATTTCTATCATTTTAGGGCTTTGCCTTGTTTGCTTTTAAAAAATACAAGGTTGTTATTATGTGGTTATGCGATGCTTTATCAATTCACGTAGGGACCGAAAGGAGTCTGATGAAACATTGATGTTAAGCGCTAGTCGTTAAAATATCTTATCACTCATTTATCCTCAAGCTTTTTTTGAGAATTACATAGTACAACGTAGACACTTACAACACACGCACACTAATTTCTATGAATACACGTACACAAACCCTCTATGAGTATCTCCGAACAACTGAGCCGGTAGATCACAAGATTTATGAAGTTACCACACGCGCCTCACTGAGGAAAATGTGAGCACCTATGCCAAGTTGAGGACTTGAATCCGGGTGGGTAGATTCTATCACAAGGAACTCAACTAGCTGATCTATAGTCAGTTTGCTATCCTCAAGCTGAATTGAGGGAGGAGACTCCAATGATCACCTTTGAAGTCCATAAAAAGGTTGAAGTTTATGAAATATATCTATCTATTGCCTAACAAACACATAGAAGTTATAACTAATTTATTTTTGAATTTATACTTTCAAAAATACATCGCATGACTGATTGGCTATGCACGTGGCTCCAAAGTCCAAACCCCTACTATATCATACCTTCCGTCCAGGCGCTCATTCAGATTTGATTTTTTTTTCTAGATTTGAATTAAACCTTCCGTCCAAAACCTAGGCCTTGTTTACATTCAAAATCTTTTTGGATTTGGATACTATAGCACATTCATTTATATTTGGCAATTATTGTCCAATCACGAACTAAATAGGCTCAAAAGATTCATCTCATAAATTACAGGCAAGCTGTGTAATTAATTATTTTTTTTTATCTATACTTAATGCTTTATGTATGTGCCACAAGATTTAATGTGAGAGGGAATCTTGAAAAATTTTTGGATTTTGAGTGGAACTAAACAAAGCCCTAGGGTAAAAACAAGAATCTCAAATTAATCTGGCTTTGGGCTAAATATTTTCAAACTAGTACTAGAAATCTCTTATGTTTTTAATAGTAGTCAACATTATGACATATAGCCCTGAACTTTTTAAAATGTGCTCTCAAAATGGGGGATGGAAGATGAAGTTGAAATAGTAGCATCTCCTAACTCCCACTTACTCATGTGGACCCTTCGTAGCATTTTGTGACCATATGTTTTAAGGAGTTGTACATGTAGAGTTGTTCTGACACTAAAACAGTTTTAGCTCTACGAGTAGAGCTGCTCGTGGAGCCAAAGTAAAATAATAATAATTTCATTGGTGAAGTGAGGTGGAGCTCTGCCAAAGGGATGTAACCTCCTCATCTCAAAAAAAATGGAAGTAGCCTCCTCTCTTTCTTGGTTGGTCAATAGATGTCCATGAGTCGGCCTGGTTTGGCCAGGCACATGCCCAGGCTAGGCATGGCTTCATGTGGGTCGGGCCGACATGGCACGTCGTGCCTCCTAGGCCATGCCTCATCAGCCGGCCTCATGTTTGCCAGCGGCCTAGGCACAACCTATTGGGCCGATTTTTGAGCTGGGCTGGCCCAGAAAGCACAACCTGCAGAGTAGGGGGGCTAGCCAGAGGCCCACATTGCAATGAAGCCATGGGGGAGCGTTGTCACCAGCTGTGCAGAGGAGCCAAGGGTCATGTGAGGCCATGTGAGGGAGTTAGGGAAGAGGAGGCGACGCGAGTCCATTTGGAGATGGCTGCTGCATCTGATCTGCATGACGTGGAGGTCAGCAGGGTAAGAGAGATCTGAGATAGGCCACTGGAGAGGAGAGGAGAGGAGCGCGAGATGGGGCAAGCTAGCATCACAGGCAGCTGAGTGAAGGAAGAAGAGGAGGGCGAGCAAGTGCGGGCGGGCAGCGGAAGAGTCAGTAAGGGCGGTGGCTTCGGCCTTCCCCGTGTGGAGTAGTGATGGAAAAAAAGAAGTTAGTCGATGGGGCAGCAGATCAAGAGTAGCTGTGGGTGGATGAATATGTTGGATGTTGGCCCAGGCAGGCTAGGCTAGCTCGGGTCACTCAGCACCAGGGCCATGCCGTGCTCGTGCTGGGCCAAAATGGCAGGCTTCCTGCCGGACTGCGGGGTGCATGGCCAAGTATAATATATATGTGCATGCATGGTATTCATTCATCTCTCTCCACTTCCTTACATTCATCTAACGCTGCAGCTGTAATGTAATGACAACAACAACGACAATACAATGAAGATAAGAGAGATCGAGGGAGCAGAGGGACTGAAGAAGACAGGATTAGGAGTACCTCGGATCGCGGCAAGACGAACAGCTGCAGGGACGCCAGTGGTCATCGATCTCCCTTATTAGCTTGTTATATTACGGTATGCAATGCATGGAATAGCTAGCAAAACTCGCTCGGCCGTGAATGACCTCTATCTCCCCGGTGTGCTTGCATGCACGCGTGTCCATAATATAAATAGGAGCCCCGGCCGCCTGCTAGCTCATTCATATTCATCGCATCGTAGTTACATTACATACCATCCACCAAACGATCAAAGGAAGATGGGAGCGAA